>ENA-ORUU01001313-ORUU01001313.1-human-gut-metagenome-genome-assembly--contig:-NODE-1313-length-13692-cov-2.93261_pt1 | contig 13692 bp, 17 predicted proteins | sample MGYA00242085_ERZ509221 | MGnify/ENA primary metagenome ERZ509221 (study PRJEB26280, sample SAMEA2338809) | human gut metagenome | biome: human gut; feature: human-associated habitat; material: faeces... | reverse complement strand
GGAATTGCGACGGCTGTCTTCATGAGAAAATATAACAAATAAAATCTTAATAAAATAAGAAAGCCAAAATCCTTTGTCATGATAAGGTTTTTGGCTTTCTTTGTTTTCTTATGAAGATGCCCCCCTAAGGAAAGGGCTTTATCATCAGATGGGACTATCGAAAGTCTGATGAAGTTTCATATAAGAAGCGGAAGCCGTAGCTGCCAGAATGTTGTCACGTTCCAGCCATGCTTCTGCTGTCATGCTGTGGATGGTTCTGCCCAGATGGGACATCTGTACTTTGTAATGGATGACGTCATTGGGCATAACGGGCTTCAAAAATGTGGTTTGGATGGTAATGGTGGAAACCATATGCTGTTTCGCAAAATAATGGGACAGCAGGCCAAAGGACACATCAAAGTTTGTTGCCATAATGCCGCCGTGAAGCCCTTTTTCCGGGTTCAGCTGCCAATCTTCTACGGTAAAGGCAAACTCTGCGGATTTTTCTTCAAAATTGCATGTGACCAGTCTGGGCTTCAGCAGTTTTAAAACGCTGTCTTTCACCAGAGGGAATTCCGGGTCAGAAAGCTGACTGAACCATGCTTCCATATTCTCCTGAGAGGAGGTTTCTTCACTTAAGTAGATCATAGGTCGATTCCTTTCTTTTGTTTAGATTTCTTTTCTGACTTTATGATGCAGGATCTTGAACGTAGCTGTTGCGGTGGCAGCCAGTTCTCCTGTGCTTTTCAGATATACTTTCCCTTCCAGTGTCACAAGACTGCGGCCGAAGGACTTGATTTTGCTGTGGAACACCATGGTATCGCCCATGCGGATGGGGCGAACGAACGTGGAGGACAGGCTGACGGTGGTCAGTACATTGGGGTATGCGTAGTAATGGCAGAGCATCCCCAAAGAGGTGTCAAATCCAGTGATGATGATGCCGCCGTGAACCATGCTCTGAGGGTTCAGTTCCCATTCCAGCACTTTATATTCCATTATCGCTTCTCCTGCCTGAAAATCGCAGGATACGAATTTGGGTTCCAATTTGGCAATGGCGCCTTCCCGCAGACGGGAGGAATTGGGGGCCACTGCCTGATGGTACCATTCTTCCATTTGGGTCTGTGACAGACCGGGCAGTTCATTGAAGTTCAAATCAAAAACATCCTTTCCATTCCTTTTTTCCTTTGTTGGTCTGGGGGCTCACATGGCTTTGCGCTCCAGATCTTCTTCACTCAAAAAATCTTTCAGGATCTGACTGAATGCCTTGCTGTTTTCCATGTGAGGCAGGGCAGCCGTATCCTCAAAGAGCATAAATTCCCCTTTTTCCTGTAAATTTTCGGCTTCTTCCAGATAAACGGAACTGTTGCGTACATTCCGTTCTCCCCAAATCAGCAGGAAGGGCAGAGAAAGAGACGCAAAAGCCTGTTTTGTATCGGCGGCGGCAAAGCGGGTCACATAACCGGCATAGCTGGCCTGTGCGCCTTTGCCGTAGCGCGCGTTCTGTTTCAGATTTTTCACGAAGTCCACAGGCATTCTCTCTTTCTGGTAAAAGAGTTCTTCTGCCAGAAGCCGCAGGGCTTTTTTGGATGTGCCGTCCAGAAATGACTGGGTTCCAATGACAGGCGACAGCAGTTTTTTCAGCTGCTGGGTATCATTGGGGGTGGCAAATCCTCTGCCGATGCCTTCGGGAGAGATGAGCACCAGTTTTTCCAGATCTTCCGGGTAAAGCATGGACAGCACCAGAGCAATGTCCGCGCCGCCGTTGGCGTCTGCCAGTGCAACAGGCTTTCCGATGACATCCGAAAGGAAGCTATGAAGGGCTTTGGCGTACTGATAAGCTGTCCAAGGCTTGGTAGGCTTGTCGGATTGACCGAATCCTGGCAGATCTACGGTGTATACCCGAAAATCTTTTGCCAGCTTTTCGATCTGGGGACGCCATTCCCGTCTGGATGCCCCGGGATGGAGGCTGTGGAGCAATACCACAGGACGACCATAACCAAAACGTTCATATGCCATAGAAACCCCGTCGGGGGTGGTGTAGCTTTCAAAAGGTGTTTTATCTCCCTTGCGGGATGCCCGATGCAGACTGATGCGCTGATAAAGGATAAGTCCGGCGGCAGTGATGCCGGCAGAGGCAAAGAGAGGGAGAGAAAGTTTCCGAATGGCTTTTTGAATCATCGTGTTACCTCCTTTTTTCTTTTCAGCAATATAAAAAAATCCCATTACTATTATTATGAACCGAAATTGGGCATTTGAAAAGAGGCAGTTTCATAAGAAAGATGGAAGATTCATAAGATAGTATGAAGATTTTTGCGTTTGGAGGGGAAGGGCAGATGGAAGGGTTTCTGGTGCTGGCGGGACAGCTGTTTCTCATTGTGTGTATCCAGTCGGTGCTGGAAGTGGCGGCGGCAGACCGTTTCCAGAACCATCTGCAAAAAGTCATTTCTCTTGCTGCATACTTAGCGGCGCTGGTGTTGGTACTGCGGTTTATGGATGGGTATTTGCTGGATACGCTCCAAAGACTGACAAGAGGGCTATAAAAAAGACGCGCTCCTTTTCTAAGGAACAGCGTCTTTTTCATTAATGAAAAATCAGGTATCCAGCACCAGATAATACAATGTGCGGTTGTCAGCGTCGTATACTGCCAGATCGAAGTTGAAGGAACCGCGAGTCATGATGTTCGGCTGTTCTGCGGCTTTTGCGTTCCGGTCTTTCAGCAGGTAATACCCGTTTTCGATGGGCGGTACAAAGGGTTCCTGTGTTTCCACATCATCAAGATAACTGCCGTAAAGAAGCTGATTGACTGCATCATCTGGCGGAAAAGCCTGCCATGTGCCTGCTTTTTCGATTTCCTCCAGCAAAGCATCATCGGAAAACTGGATGATAGTGCAGGTGGTGCCGTCGCCTTGGAATCCACCGTGGTCGTCATAGGTGGAAACCATCTCTCCTGCGGAAAGGTCTATGCCGGTGCTGAAAGCGGCTTCTCTGACGGCAGACATTTCCCCTGTGTTCAGGGTGGTCAGAACCAAAAAAAGCGCGGTGATAGCACGGAAAAACAGCATAAAAATCCCTCCGTTTCTGTTAGGTATCCAATTTGTAGTAGTATAACGTCCGGTTGTCTGTGTCATATACGCTGAGGGTGAAGTTATAAGAAGAGCGATCCAACAAGTCTAAATTTTCCTTTGCTTCGCTGTGACGGTCTTCCAGCAGATAATATCCTTTTTCGATGGGCGGAATCAGCGGTTCCTCCGGGGAATCCTTCCCTGTGACGCTGGGAGAGATGGCATATTTATCTGTGTAGACCCCGTAAAGCAATGTTTTTACCGTTTCATCCGGCGGAAAAGGCTTCCAAAGATTGGGCTGCTGCTGGATGCGTTGGAGAAAGGCATCATCCTCAAAGGATATGATGGTACAGGATTTGCCGTCCCCCTGAAAACCACCGTGGGTATCGAAAGACGACACCACTTCGCCGCCGGAAAGACTGGTATGCAGATCTCTGCTAATGACCGAAGTAGGCTGTAAGGTGTAGCTAAGGATCAGGATACCGGCTGCACAGGCAAAGAGCACCCCGTCCCGCAATGTATAATGCATAGGTTCACTTCCCTTCAGAAATTTCCGCTGGTTTCAAGGTTTCCATTTTTTCTTTCAGCTCTGCCACTTCTTTCTCCAAGGCGTCCATGCGTTTTTTCTGGGAAAAGATATGGCTCACCAAAGCTGTGGATGCCAATGCCAGCAGAGGAGGCAGGATCAGAAGCATACCGCTCGACAGCGGAATCATGAGAGCCAGTGCGAAAAAAAAACCTGTACTCAGAAGAAACAGGAAAAAGCGAGAAGGAAAATCCATCATATCACCTCGTTTGATGTCTATATCGTTCGATGTCTTTTTTTCATTATAGCACAGAAGGCAGGACATGCCTTTGCATTGGGCAAAAACATTTCTTACAATTCTCTTACTTGGGACATCAGCTGCATTCTATTCCCATAAATCAATGTTGATTTCATACTTGTCATCAATCCATATGGTATTTGCGTGATACTTTTGGGCAAGTGCCAAAAACTTTGCGTTTTCTTCCAGAACATGTTCCATGGTACATCAATCATCATTCATACGTTTTTCCACCATATTCGCATATGTTTTGATGTCCTGAAAATGATTTCGGATATAGTTTTCGCTCATCACAAGACAGTAATATCTGATGTGGGGAAGATATTCCTCTGTAAAATCCTTTTTCCAGTCGAAAGGGATGCAATTGCCTTCTATGATGAGGTTTTGGTGGTTTTCAATGACAGTTTTCGCCATTTCCCGCAGGATGGGCCACAGATAATCTGTCAGTTTCCCATCGTCTTCCGGTGTCAGATGGATATAGCCACTGCGGATGAGTCCCATTTTCAAATGATCTATGGAAAAATAGGGGTATTGATATTGTGCAAGGAGTTTTTGTGCAAGAGCGGTTTTCCCTGTGTGAGAAGTGCCTGTGATGAATATAATCATTTGTGCCTTTCCCTTTCTGCAAATTTTTATTTCACTTTATCATATATTTCTGCTTGGTTCAAATCCGTGGCAAAATGGCGCTTTTCTTGATTTTCTGCGGTTTTTGTGGTATATTATAAAATAACATGCCTATGGGCAGAAATAGCCCGTTTGTGCGTAAATAGTCATTAAAACACCCATCGGAGGAATGTAATATGGATATGAAACTGGAAATCGCAAAAAGCCTGTCCGCAGCCTGTGGCGTGGCAGCGGAAGAAAACGCGGCAGCCATCGAAGTGCCTGCCAATACAGACATGGGGGATTTTGCGTACCCCTGCTTTAAATTGGCAAAGGTACTGCGTAAAGCGCCTCCCCTCATCGCACAGGAAATCGGCGAAAAACTGGAAAAACCCGATTTCATTGCTGATGTAAAAATCGTTGGCGCATATATCAACTTCTTTATGGACAAGCATTTCTACACCAAAAAGGTACTGGAAACTGTCCTGACAAAAAAAGAAAACTACGGCAAAAGCGACATGGGCGCAGGTAAGACCATCGTTATCGACTACTCCTCTCCCAATATCGCAAAGCCTTTCCATGTAGGCCACCTGCGTTCTACTGTTATCGGCAACGCGCTGTACCAGATTCACAGCCAGCTGGGCTACAAATGCATAGGCGTTAACCATCTGGGCGACTGGGGCACACAGTTCGGTAAACTCATTGTTGCTTATAAAAAATGGGGCAGCAAAGAAGCCGTTGAAGAAAAAGGCATCCAGGAACTGATGCGTATTTATGTAAAATTCCATGATGAAGCGGAAAAAGCACCTGAACTGGATGACGAAGCACGTCTGTGGTTCGTAAAAATGCAGGATGGTGATGACGAAGCCCTGACACTGTGGAAATGGTTCTATGGCATCAGTATCAAAGAATTCGAACGTGTTTACGATATTCTGGGCGTAAAATTCGACGCATACACTGGCGAAAGCTTCTACAACGACAAAATGGCAGCCGTTGTGGATGAACTGAAAGAAAAAGGCCTGCTGGAAGAAAGCGAAGGGGCAATGATCGTCAATCTGGAAGACAAGAATATGCCTCCTTGCCTGATTATCCGTAAAGACGGCGGCACACTGTACGCAACCCGTGACATCACAGCTGCTCTGTACCGCAAGAAAACATACGATTTCGATAAATGCATTTACCTGACAGCTCTGGATCAGAACCTGCACTTTGCACAGTGGTTCGAAGTTATCCATAAAATGGGCTATGACTGGTACAAAGACCTGATTCACGTGCCTTTCGGTCTGGTAAGTCTGGACAGCGGCAAACTTTCCACTCGTCACGGCAACGTGGTATTGATGGAAGACCTGCTCCATCAGGCAATTGCGGAAACAAAGAAAATCATCGAAGAAAAGAATCCTTCTCTGCCTGACAAAGAAGAAGTTTCGAAAAAAGTTGGTATCGGTGCGGTTATCTTCAATGACCTGTACAATACTCGTATCAAAGACGTTGTGTTCTCTTGGGAACGTATGCTGAACTTCGATGGCGAAACAGGCCCTTACGTACAGTATACACATGCTCGTGCATGCAGCATCCTGAAAAAAGCGCCTGATTTCACAGCAGAAAACATCGATTTCAGCAAACTGGATGACGAAGCATCCCTGAATGTCTGCAAACTGCTGGAAGCATTCCCTTCCAAGATCGTGGATGCAGCAGCAAAACTGGAACCCTATGTACTGACAAGACATCTGGTTGCTATTTCTCAGGCATTCAATAAGTTCTACCATGATAACCCCATCCTCAACAGCGAAGCAGAAGTGCGTCAGGCACGTCTGGCTGTGGTTGTGGCAGTGAAAACCGTTCTGGCAGCAGGTCTTGCGCTGCTGGGCATTGACGCTCCAGAACAGATGTAAGAAAAAAGGGGGCTGGGCGTTCTATGAAAAAGGTGAAACTGTTTTATAACCCGTTTTCCGGCAATAAAACTTTCAAATTTGACTTAGATGTCTGCATTGGCGTTTTCCAGTCCGCAGGCTATGAGGTGCATCCATTCCGCACCATGCAGCCCGGGGACATCGAAACCCATGTGGCACAGATGGATAAAGATTATGATATTGTGGTGGCTTCCGGCGGTGACGGCACTGTGAATATCGTCCTCAACGCCCTGATGCACAACAATCTGAAGATTCCTCTGGGCATCATTCCTTCCGGCACAGCCAATGACTTTGCCACTTATCTGGGACTGAAAACAGGGGACTCCGAAGGGGCATGCCGTGTCATGACGGAAACTTCTCCCCGTTATGTGGATATTGGATTGGTCAACGGGGAAACGTATTTCATCAATGTCTGCGCAGGGGGACTGCTCACCAATGTTTCCCAGACCGTAGACAAAGACGTGAAAAACGCTTTGGGAAACCTTTCCTATTATCTGAAAGGTATGGAACAGATTCCAAATTTCCACAAAATTCCCTTCCGTATTACCACATCTGATGAGGTACTGGAAGAAGACCTGTATCTGTATATGATTATGAATAGCGCCGGTACTGGCAGCTTTACAAAGCTGTCACCGGAGGCGTCCATTACAGATGGGAAATTTGAGTTCATCGGTGTGCGGGCAAAATCCATATTGGAAATCCCTTCCGTATTTCTGAAGATGCTCACAGGGGATCACATCAGGGATGAAAAAGCTATCCTTTATCGTCGGGATCATTATTTCAAGATCGAATGTCTTGATCCGGATTTTCAGATCATGGAATCCACAGTGGATGGAGGAATGGGGCCCAAGATGCCCTTCACATTGGAGGTATTGCCCAAGGCTTACCCCATTTATGGCAATTTTGAGAAAAAGAAACATGTTTCACGTGAAACACCATTGGCAAAGCTCAATGCTGTGGTGAAAAACGGCAAATAATAGCATGTCGTCAAAACCTCATTTCATTCAAGGTTTTGACGAGTAGGCAGAAGTGCAAGCCAGAAATTCTTTCGGGAGTTTCTGGCTTTTTTATGTTTCACGTGAAACACCCATAGGACTTGTTTGACACCTATGTTTCACGTGAAACAGGGAATTCACCGTCAAAATTGCCGAAGATTGCCCATTTTTCAAAAGAAATGTTTTTTTGGACCCCGCCATTTTTCTTTTCACCATAAAAAAATTGTGCTATAATACCCCATAGAAGATCGACAGAAAGGCGGGAAAACCACAATGGGAAAAGTCAGAGTTATTGCAATTACCAACCAGAAAGGCGGTGTGGGAAAGACCACCACTGCCATCAATCTGTCTGCCTGCCTTGCTGCTGCGGGCAAAAAAGTGCTGACCATCGACGCGGATCAGCAGGGCAACACCACCAGCGGTTTGGGGCTGGACAAAAATGGTGTGCCCTTGACCATTTATGATGTGTTTCTGGAACAAGCCACCATTGCCGAAGTGAAACAGCCCACATGCGTAGAGGGCTTGGAAGTGCTTCCGGCAAACATCAGCCTCACCGGAGCGGAAATCGAACTCATCGGCAAAGACGACAGAGAGTATATTTTAAAGGAAGCTTTGGACAAAGTAAAAGACGATTATGATTTCGTCATCATCGATTGTCCGCCTTCTTTGAACCTCATCACCATCAACGCACTGACAGCGGCGGATACGGTACTGGTTCCTATCCAGTGTGAATATTTTGCCCTGGAAGGTCTGGAACAGCTCCTTCATGCGGTAAATCTGGTGCGGAAACGTCAAACTGAATCCCGGCCTGGAATTGGAGGGGGTTGTGTTTACCATGTATGATGCCCGCACAAATCTTTCTTTGCAGGTGGTGGAAGAAGTCAAACGAAGTCTGGGCGAAAATGTGTATCGCAGCATCATTCCCCGTAATGTCCGTTTGGGTGAAGCCCCCAGCCATGGTCTGCCCATTCATCTCTACGACCCCAAATCCAAAGGGGCAGAAAGCTATGGTCTGCTGGCAGAAGAAGTCATGGAAAAGGAGTGGGACTAAATGGCGACGAAAAAGGGACTGGGTGCCAAGGGACTTGGCATTGAAGCCTTGATCCATAATAAAATGGAAGATTTTGAAAGCGACGGCGGCGGAGTGATGGAACTGGATTTGAATAAAATCGAGCCCAATCGCAAACAGCCCCGGAAGTATTTCGATGAAACAGCTTTGGAAGAACTGGCAACTTCTTTGAAAAACTACGGCATGATTCAGCCTGTGGTGGTAAAGAAAAATAAAGAGGGCTATTATGAACTCATTGCCGGCGAACGTCGTTGGCGTGCGGCAAAAATCGCAGGTCTTACCAAAATCCCTGCCATCATCAAAAAATGGGAAGAAGGGGAAGCCTTTGAGGCGGCTCTGGTGGAAAACCTCCAGCGTGAAGACCTAAATCCCATGGAAGAAGCACAGAGCTATCAGCGTTTGCAGGAAGAATTTGGTTTGAGTCAGGAACAGATTGCCGATAAAGTAGGCAAGAGCCGTCCTGCCGTTGCCAATGCCCTGCGCCTGCTGCAATTGGACGAACGTGTCCGCAATTTTGTGGTGGAAAATAACCTCCCCGCCGGACATGCCCGTGCGCTGCTGCCTCTCACTGATGGGGAAGCCCAGTTTGAACTGGCGGAACATATCATTGAAGAAGGCCTGAGCGTCCGCACTGTGGAAGCTATGGTAAAAAGTATGCTGGAAACAGCAGAAAAACCTGCGGCGGAAGAAGAAGCGCCCAAAAAGACACAAAGCCCTGTCCTGCGTCAGATCGAGGACGAATTGAAGGGAATTTTTGCCACAAAGGTAAAAGTCACCCAGAAGAAAAATAAGGGCAAAATAGAAATTGAGTATTATTCCGACGAAGACTTGGATCGTCTGTTGGTACTGATGAAGAAACTGGAAACAGAAAGGTAATGAGGCAAGATGACAGCACTGACAGCATTGGCGCAGAAATACGCGCTGCTTTTGTTTGGACTGCTGGGGCTTGCGGTGGTGATTCTGTTCATTCTGTGTATCATCCTGTTTGTGAAAATCAATTGGGAGAAAAAACGGTATGACATTTTTATGGGAACCAGCCGCCGACCACCCCATAATCTGGAAATGAAAATCCAGGAATACTTCGATACTGCAAAGGGCATCGAAGAAAAATATGATAAACTGCTGGATATGGTAACGGACATGGATAAAACCGATAAATCCAAAATCCAGAAAGTAGGGCTCATCCGTTATAACCCCTTCGAGGAAATGGGCGGCAACCTTTGCTTCGCTCTGGCACTGCTGGATGGGGAAGATAACGGCGTTGTCCTCAACGGTATCCATAGTCGTACCGGTTCCTTTACTTATGCCAAACCCATCGAAATGGGTGTCAGCATTTATATGCTTTCTGATGAGGAAAAACAGGCGGTCAAAATGGCACAGGAACAGGCATATAAACCGGAACATGAAAAAGTGGTGAAAGTAAAATTCAAACCCTTCTTCAAACGCCGCTATGCACCTATGGATGACCAGCTCACATTGGAACAGGTGGAAACACCCAAGGAAAAAATCCAGTCCATTGGTGATGTAACTACGGCAGAACAGGAACAGATTCAGGAAGAAGAAACATTGGCAGGACAGATTGCCGCCGCTGAGGATTTCTCTCCTGAGGACGCCGAAAAAATGCTGGCAGAAATCCAGCAGGAAACATTGGATTTCTTTGAGGACGAATCGGAAGAAATGAACGACTTCGAAGAATCCGAAGAAAAAGAAAAACATCAGGCAGAATGAGATTTGCCGTGGGAAACCACGGCATGAAGGGTGTCGAAAAAGTCGACACCCTTCGTCAAAATCAGGATTTTGACGAGGTTACTGTATGTATAAACAGTACGTTCCATCGGCATAAAAATGCCTTGAAACGTGCTGTTTTCCTCGTCGGAAGTGAATTCCGACTGCGGGTTCCATTTGGGACACGCTTCGTTTCCCAAGCTCTTCCGCGGTTCTACAAAAGTGTAAAATCCGGTTTTTTGATAGTCTGTTGCCGCGGGAAACCACGGCATTTTTTATCAGACCTGTGTATAACTCTGTGGAAATGTGTATAAAATCGGCAAGAATCTGTGGATAAACCTGTGTATACAAAAAGTTATCCACAGGTTGTGTGACAAATGAAAAAATAACAAAAGATTATGTCAACATATGAACAGAAAGAAAGAGAGGTGTTTCCCATGGCTTATCGCATGGTTTTCTCCGATATGGACGGCACACTTTTGAAAAGCGCGTCAGAACTTTCGGAAAAAAATATAGAAATGGTTGGAAAAGCAGTGGATCAGGGTGTGGAATTTGTCATTTGTACTGGTCGTGGCGTTTATGGCGTGGAACGGTTTCTGGAAAAACTGAACCTTTTGGGTCGCCCAGGTTATGTCATCTGCCAGAATGGCGCTGCTGTGTATAACTTGGAGAATATGGAAATGGTGCTGAAACATTCCTTTTCTTCTGACGACCTGCGCCCTGTGGTGGAAATCGCCAGAGAAGAAGGGGTAGAAGTCTATCTCTATGATGACCGTACGTTTGTTGCGGAAAAAGTGACCCCTCAGGTGGAGGCCTATTGCCGTGTCATGCATGCGGATATGCGGATATTGCCTGATGGATTGGAATATGAAGGTTATTTCACCAAATGCCTTCTCAGCGGTTCCTATGAACAGCTGGATGCGGTGCGGAAAAAAGTGGAACCTCTCATTGCGGGAAAACTGAACCACTTCTTCTCCGGTCCTCAGTATCTGGAATTTGTGAAAACCGGTGTCAGCAAGGGCAGAGCCTTGCAGGAAACAGCGGAAAAAGCCGGTGTGCCTCTGGCGGAAGTCATTGCCATTGGGGATAGTGAAAACGATTTGTCCATGATCCAGGCAGCAGGCCTTGGCGTTGCCGTGGCAAATGCCCAGGAACATGTGAAGGCGGCAGCGGATTATGTGACAGAAACCACCTGTGAACAGGATGCTGTGGCGGATGTGCTTCAGCGGTTTGTATTAGGTGAAAAATAAGAGCATTTCATAAGAAAATGAAGATAGCTGGAAACCTTGTGAAAGGATTTTCAGCTGTTTTTTTGGTCAGAATTTTAGAAAATTATTTTCTGTTTCATAAATCTAATTGGTTGACATAAGAATAAGAAAGAGCCCATGAGCAATGGCTCAGATGCTACGTATAATCAAGGAAAAAGAGGGGATGCTATGAACAACATCAATATGCGAAAAGATAGAATCCCCCTTGTTTTTCAGCATAAAAAAACCCGGCGATCGGGGAATCGTCGGGCGTCGGACGTGATAAACGTCCGGGGGCATAGTTTATGTACAGGAAAAGGGGCCTCCTTGTACGGTACTATCATACCGCAATCGGCCAAAAGAATCTATAAGAAAAGCATTAGAATTTCATTAAAAAAACAAATGTATTTTTTTCGTAGTTCCCGAAAAAAATACTTGCCTTTTTGTCTTTGTGTGCTATAATATTCTTCAACAAGGCGTGAAACAGCCATTTTTCGGCTGTTCGGAAGAAAGCTAAGCTGTGGAAATTCCCTCAGAGAGCCGATGGTTGGTGTGAATCGGCGGAAGAAAAATAGCCCTCCACTTTCGGAGCTGTCGGTGAAAGCCGAAAGGGTAAGCCCTTTATCGCTGTTCAAGTGGTTCGGAAATATTTTTTTTCGAGCAATGCGGGTGGCAACGCGGGAGTAACTCTCGTCCCTCTTTTTGGGATCGGGGGTTTTTTTATTTGCCAAAAAAACCCCGTATCCTCGACATTCGTATATATTTGAAAAACCGAAAGGAGAAAAGAAATGTTAGACATCAAATTTGTAAGAGAAAACCCTGAAATCGTTAAGGAAAATATCCGTAAGAAATTCCAGGACAGCAAACTGCCTCTGGTAGACGAAGTCATCGAATTGGATCAGGAAAACAGAACCATCAAACAGGAAGTAGAAGCGCTGCGCGCACAGAGAAATAAACTGTCCAAACAGATCGGCGGCCTCATGGCAAAAGGCGAAAAAGAGGAAGCTGAAAAAGTAAAAGCACAGATCGCTGCTGACGCAGAACGCGTTGACGAACTGACAGTAGAAGAAAAAGACGTTGAAGAACGCATCAAAAAGATCATGATGACCATTCCTAACATCATCGATCCTTCCGTTCCCATCGGTAAAGACGACAGCGAAAACGTGGAAGTAGAAAAATTCGGCGAACCCGTTGTTCCCGATTTCGAAATCCCTTACCACACAGATATTATGGAAAGCTTCGGCGGCATCGACCTGGACAGCGCTAGAAAAGTAGCTGGTAACGGTTTCTACTACCTGATGGGCGATATCGCAAGACTGCACTCCGCGGTTCTGGCTTACGCTAGAGACTTCATGATCGGCAGAGGCTTCAAATACTGCATCCCTCCTTTCATGATCCGCAGCAACGTTGTAACAGGCGTTATGAGCTTTGCAGAAATGGACGCTATGATGTATAAGATCGAAGGCGAAGACCTGTACCTGATCGGTACCAGCGAACACTCCATGATCGGTAAATTCATCGACACCATGAACAAAGAAGAAGATCTGCCTCAGACACTGACCAGCTATTCTCCTTGCTTCCGTAAAGAAAAAGGCGCACACGGTATCGAAGAAAGAGGCGTTTACCGTATCCACCAGTTCGAAAAACAGGAAATGATCGTTGTATGTAAACCCGAAGAAAGCCCTATGTGGTTCGATAAACTGTGGCAGAACACCGTTGACCTGTTCCGCTCCATGGATATCCCTGTAAGAACTCTGGAATGCTGCTCCGGCGACCTGGCAGACCTGAAAGTAAAATCCGTTGACGTAGAAGCTTGGTCTCCTAGACAGAAAAAATACTTCGAAGTTGGTAGCTGCTCCAACCTGAGCGACGCACAGGCAAGAAGACTGGGTATCCGTGTTGTTGGCAAAGACGGCAGAAAATACTTCGCTCATACACTGAACAACACTGTTGCAGCTCCTCCTAGAATGCTGATCGCGTTCCTGGAAAATAACTTGCAGGCAGATGGCAGCGTAAGAATCCCCGAAGTACTGCGTCCTTACATGGGCGGTCAGGAAAAACTGGAAAAAGTAAAATAATCTGACGATGTTTTTTGGAGCCGGTTCCCTATAAGGAGCCGGCTTTGTTTTTCCAGAACTAGGAAGAAAAAAATTTGAGATTCTGTGAAAAAAAGGTTTGACAGATGGGTAGAATGATGGTATACTGTTTCTTGCAGTAGGCTATTTGGAGAAGTACTCAAGAGGCTGAAGAGGTGCCCCTGCTAAGGGTATAGGTCGTT
>ENA-ORUU01001295-ORUU01001295.1-human-gut-metagenome-genome-assembly--contig:-NODE-1295-length-13949-cov-4.01828_pt1 | contig 13949 bp, 9 predicted proteins | sample MGYA00242085_ERZ509221 | MGnify/ENA primary metagenome ERZ509221 (study PRJEB26280, sample SAMEA2338809) | human gut metagenome | biome: human gut; feature: human-associated habitat; material: faeces... | reverse complement strand
CTCTTGGGTAAGTGAGATTAGCGCTTGCTGAACTTCAAGGGCTTGGTGCTGCCCCTGCCAAACATCCGGTGATTTCTTCGCTTTCTACCTGATTTTTGGCTTAATACTGCGGTTTTTCCACACATCAGATTCTAATTTTTTCCTCGTGCATGATGCACGAAAAGCAGATTTTGCTCCTTATATGTGCCTTGCGTATCGCTGCCCAGGGCGACGCAGGACAACGGTAGGAAAAGAAATCTGATTGCTGTTCTTGGAATCACCTCAATTTTTCAAAACAGCAAAGGAGCGAACAAAATGGATAAATTGGTTTCCTGTAAGTTCAACTGTCCTATGCACAGATCCTTCTCGAAAGTTCGCTAATTGCACATTTAAAAGATGTTGTGAATTAGAACATCTTAAATTTAGAAGTCAATCATTGAATTAGCACAAGGAGTTGGAGAAAAAATCCCCAACTCCTTGCTTTATATTGCAACTTAGCCCGTTTCATGTAGAGATACAATATAAGATTTATTGATCAATTTCAGATTCGTCAGGTGAAGAAGGCAAAATGCGTTCTGTATCTTGTATTTCTATCGATTCAGTCTGAGTAGTAGTAATACTAGTGTCGTCATTAGGTTCAATTTTTTTAAACCAGTCAAATTTATAAGAAATGCACGTCATGATGATTCCAAGTACCAATATAATATTGACAACTGTAAACCAGTTCCACTTCCTTTTGGGCTGCGTACTAATATCTTTTCCACAAATTTCTCTAATAAAATCAATCAGGACCCAAATGAGATTGAAAAAAACCAATCCAATGATTAGAGCAATAAGTACCAGCCTGTATGCTGTAGAAGATCCTATATTCTCTAGAATAGAGCTAGAAAAAGCGAATTGACCAGTGAATGCCAAAATAATAGCGGCAAAAATACCCAAAATAGTGATATAGTCCTTTTGCATATCTTTTTGACTATTCTTAATGTCTTTGGCCATTTCCGTTACTGCTTCTATATTCTGATCTGAAACATTTTTCAAATGATCTTCCGCATCTTTGATTTTTGCCTCTAATTTTTCAACAAGAACTTTGGTTTTTGCTAATTCCGACTTGGTTTCGCCAACCATGGTAGTTGTATAATTAATGCGTGCAATATCAAGATTGGTATGGTCGTATAATTTAAGTATTTCTTTGCTAATATCAATTAATTGCCCATTTTCATCATTATTTTTAGGAGTATACCCATCTTTTATTGTTTGAATATTTTGAGCTAATATATCCAAACTTCCGATAGTTGGATCTCCGTTTATTAAAGATAGAGTCGAAAATATATCTGAATAATAATGGCGGAAATTATCTTTATCACAGTTATAATAAATTTCTTCCAGTTTTCTAAAGTAACCGACTCTATCCTTTGGTGTTGCAAGTATTTCTTGAGATTTGGACAATTCGAATAAGAGGTCTGTTAGTTTTTCTCTTTTTTCTTGATCCACTGGGAACATATCCTTACCCCGCAGTTCGTATCAGATCTTTAGGTATAACTGTGTAACTTCCTAAGCCTTCCCGATAGATTAAACTCCACGCTTTTCCAGCTTGGTGTGTATCTGTTACCATGTCCCACGGATTCAATATGCGCTTCTGTTCAATAATAGGATCAATAATGTTCGTATATTCTGGCCCGATTTCTACATCATATTTCATTCGGATTGGAATTGCTCCAAAACCACAATATTGACGATAAACCTCAGGGACTACAGGGCCAAATTGCCATGCTTGAATTTCATCCTCAAATCCATCTATCCCACTTTGCAAGAGTTCTCTTTGTATATAATACAAAATTTTTTGCAATTGTAAGTTTGATATAGGATGCCCCTCGGTTGTACATTTGTTAATAGTATATTTTGCTATTTGCATTGCCGAATACATCCTAATTCCCTCCTTGCCCTTATGATTACAAAATTATATGTCATTGTACAATTCAGTGTGCACCGTTTCTTTACTTTCTATTATATCAAATATTGTCAACCTCGCAACCGTGTTTTACATTTCGAATGTAGCTGTCAAGCTTTTTATGTTCTCAAATTCCTATACACATCTTCCAGGAACACCTGCATCAGTTCCCGCTTCTTTTCGTCGTTATCAAGCAGAAGGGCAAAGAAGTCCTGATTCTGTTCATACCCAGCAATCAGGGCGTCCTGTACGGCGTCAAAATAGGCAAAGCGGAAGTCTTTCAGTGAGTTATTCCGTGCACTGTCCCGCAGATGTCCATTCTTCAGCAGAATGTCTCTCATTTGCAATGCAGCCTTAGAAGCTACGTCAACATCGAAGTTTTTGTTATACGCTGCATTGATCTCGTCGATGATCTCGGACAGCTTCTTTTTCACGGCTTCATCTATAAAGACCTCGTTGGGGGTCGGCAGACTAACCTCCGGCTTGGATTCAATCTCGTGTGTGTTTTCCCCAGTCTTTTTCTGACGGAAATTAGATGCCGTGATCTTATCCGCGATGTCAAAATCATTTCCACCGCCGCCTACTTCGATCTCCTTAACCAGGTATGAAAGGAAATTGTACTTCTTGTGCAGATCCACGCTTTCAAAGCAGGTTGCCTGAATCAGGAAACTGTAAAAACGCAAGAAACGCTTGATCGTCGCACGGATTTCCTGCTTTTCCAGTTCCGGGTGGCGATTGATGATTTGCAGGGATTTATCCAGCAGAGCCCACATCCGAGCCTTTTCTTTAGAGGTTCGTTTATCCCGATACAGGTATCCGTTAAATTCCTCAATATCGTCAATATCCAGGAAATTATACTGATCCACCTGAGCTTCCACCGTTCTGATATCCGAAGGGGTGATCGTCTCGTTTAGAATTGTCTCAGTATAGAATGGGGCAAAGGACGCTTGAATATCCTCATATTCATTTTTGAAATCCAGCACAAAGGTTTTCTTATCATAGGGCGCACAAATACGGTTCAAGCGAGAAAGGGTCTGCACAGCATTGACTCCCCGCAGCCGCTTGTCCACATACATGGCGCATAGCTTTGGCTGGTCAAAGCCGGTTTGATACTTATTCGCCACCAACAGCACCTGATAGCTGTTGCTGTCAAACACTTCCGGCAAATCTTCTTCCTTAATGCCGTTCATCACCGCTTCGGTGTATTCGTGGCCGTCCAGAGAGACCTTGCCTGAAAACGCCACCAGTGCACGAATACCCGTATACCCATGCTTGGAAATATAGGTTTCAAACTCGTTCCGGTATTTGACCGCTGCCTGCCGTGACGAAGTAATGACCATAGCTTTTGCTTTGCCGCCCAATTCCTGCATGATTCTGTTTTTGAAGTGCTCAATAATGATCTCCACTTTCTGAGCAATGTTGGTATCATGCAGTTCAATATACTTGGCAATCTTACGCTTTGCGGCAATCGTTTCCAGCTCAGGATCGTCCTCAATGGCCTTATTAATTTCAAAATAGGTCTTATAGGTCACATAGTTTTGCAGCACATCCAGAATGAAGCCTTCCTCAATTGCTTGCTTCATAGAATACAGGTCAAAGGCGACCTTTTTTCCTTCTTCATTCAAGCTGCCAAACAGCTGTAAGGTGGTCGGTTTCGGGGTTGCGGTAAAGGCGATCATGGAAACATTGGGCTGCTTTCCACTGCGGGCAATCTCATCTTCGATAACATCACCCATAGATTTTTCTTCTTCCGACACATCAACAGGGGTGGCCTCGCTCAGTTTGCGGCTCTCTGAAAGAGCATATGTCACCGCTTCCATGGCAGTTCCGGCGGTAGAGGAATGCGCCTCGTCGATGATTACGGCAAAAGTCTTGCTTTTCAGCTCCTGCACAAGTTCCTGAATGTACATGAACTTGTGGATGGTAGTCACAATAATTTTTGTATTGCCGTTGAGGGCATCCGCAAGATCTTTGGACGTGCATTTTTCATCCATGACCTTGATCAGACCGGCCTTGTGCTCCAGTGACAGTACGGCATTCTGAAGCTGACGGTCTACCACGATACGGTCAGTGATAATACAGACCGTATCAAAAATGACTTTGTTATCCCTGTCGTGTAAAGAGGCCAAACGGTATGCCAACCATGCAATGGTATTGGTTTTGCCGCTGCCCGCCGAGTGCTCAATCAGGTAATTTTTCTCGCTGTGGTGTTCTACGACATCTTCCACCAGCTTGCGCACGGCATTGAACTGGTGATACCGGGGGAAAATCAGCGTTTCCTTGGTGACACGCTTGCCAGTATCCGGGTCTTTCTTGGTTTCCTTTTGCAGGAAAATGATTTTATCAATCAGATACAGCACTGTATCTTTCTTGAGGATATCTTCCCACATATAAGAAACATTGATGCCGTTTTCGTTGTGCGGGTTGCCCTTGCCGGAGTGGATTCCAACACCGCAGCCCTTATTGAACGGAAGAAAGAAGGAAGATTTTCCTTTCAGATTGGTGCACATATAGACTTCGTTCAAGTCCATGGCGAAGTGAGCTAAGCAGCCTGCCTTGAATTTCAGCAGACGGGTCTTACAATCACGCTCAAACTTATACTGCCGAATCGCATCCTCATAGTTCTGTCCGCTGGTGTTGCATTTCAGCTCAAAGGTGAAAATGGCAACGCCGTTCAGGAAAATTACAAGGTCAATGCGCTCGCCCTCTTTGTGCCAGACTTCCTCCATCACCGAGAGTACATTCTGCTGATACAGTGCCTCCGCTTTTTGGTTGAAGGTGGTGGCAGGCTTGCGGTACATGAGGGTCAAGGATACACCATTATCAAACTCCACGCCGTGCTTCAGCACATCCAGCAGGCTGCGGTTTTTCTTATTGACCTCATTGTTGATGTAGTTGAGGATGGTCTGGCGGGTCTTGTCGCCATAGAGCTTTTCCAGCCGTGCCAACGCATCCGGCTGGGTTGCTTCCAAAAAGGAAAACAACAGCTCCACATCCATGCCGTAGCCGGGATCGTAAGCTGTAGAGGGACGAACCTGATAGCCGTTTTCCTTCCGCAGCATTTCCAGAATGTATGCCTGATAATCTGCCCGTTCCTTTAATTGCCCTGCTTTGATGGCCATCTCACCGCACCTCCTTTACTCTTTTTTTGCCGGTAACATATTCGTAGATGAGGGATTTTTTGTGTGCCTGCATCAGTTCAAGCTTCTTTTGCTGTGCATCGATAAGTGTATCAATTTCACCAGTTTTTTTATCGAGATAGTCACAAATGTTTTGCTGTTCAATCTGGGGCGGCACCAAAATTTTAATTCTACGAATGTTCTCCATGGAAATGGATTCTTGCGCATTTTTATTTTTTAATTGATCGATAAGTTCTTGGCCCGTATAGGAAATTAAATAATATGCCAAATACCGAGGAATAAGCTCACTAAAGACTGTAACTTTGCCCACATTAGGCGCCAAGTGATATCGTTTAGCAGTATCTGTAATCAATCCTACGGAACCAACGGTTCCTGCATAAGAAACAAGGACATCATTATAATGCACTTGAGAGCGTGGTAACATATTAGATGTTTTTTCTGGAATATACTGTATATCAGCTAAGCTAACATCGAAATTCTTCAAATTCAAACCTCGTATAGCAATTACTCCATCATCCACATACTCAAAGTAGTTTGTAAACTCAAAACCTGCTAACTTAGTTACATCAGCCATATATCCGAGTTTTTTATATCCCCAACTCATGGGCACAAGGCCTATACATGCAACGCCACTATCTTTCATCGGTACAGACTTATTCAGCCCCTTGGTCACCGTTTCGGTAATCAGGGATTTTTTGTATTGCTGCAAAAGAGCAATCTGTGTTTCCAAATCTGCGGCAATGCTGTCAATTTGGGTACATTCTTTGTCGAGAAAATCTGCAATGGCTTTCTGTTCATCTTCGGCTGGAATCACAATACCAAATTCGTTGAGATCGTATGTTGACAACTCTAGGAATGTAGTGCCACGACCAAGCAAGGATAACTCATTTTGCCCGGCAAGAAATAGGTAATAGAAGTATCTATTATCTGCATTTCGTATTAATGACTTACATCCTTGATTTGTACACAATTCTGCAGTAGTAATATTTATTTTACCAATAGGAGCTCTTGATGAAATGACAATACTTCCTACTGGCAGCAGCGTTGTACCGCAGGAATTATATCCGTACTTTGTTATAAAGCGTTCTCCCTGTGAAATTGTGCCAGTGTCACTCATATCTGCCGGCGTTATCCATTTTATATCGCCATCCCAGCAATCGTAATCACTGCTTTCCGGTGTTGAGCCATTAACTAAAGAAAAACAAAATTTGACTTTGCTACATTTCCAATTTGTGGGAATATCCCCAATCCAACCAATCCTACTGGGTTTCATCTGCTCTGTCATTACACTCCCTCACTTTCCTGCAATGCTGCAATTTTTTCCGAGAGAGATTTTTCCAACTCCAGAAACTGTGCCAGCAAATCATCCGCTTTTTCCGGCTCCTTGTACTCGTAAAAGAATCGGGTAAACGGGAACTCTGCGCCCAGTTTTTCTTTGTTTGTCAGACTTCTTCCTTTTTTGGGGTCGTATTCATACTCCCAAATGGCATCCGGTACATGGGGATATACTTCCGCCTCAAAATATTTCTCCGGGTCCTGGGTGAGTTTGATGATCTCAGTGTCCTTGGTGGTGGTATCCTTGACAATTTCGCCCTTGCGGTCTTTCTGCACTACGGCGGTTTTGTCCATCACCGTCAGCACCATGGCAATGCCAGTCAACCGGCTGGCAGACATTCCCTCAACCTTGCCCAGTAGAGATTTCAGATACTTTTCAAACTCGCTGTAATCCAGAAATACACGGTCAGAGCGGTTGGCTTCCAGAATGGTCAACACATCCGTCACAAAATGCTGGCCCGCCAGATATTTCTGGTATTTCTTCTCGTCGGCAGCACTGCGGGGGTTCATCTCTTTCAACTGCTCAAAATCCGTCTCATTGAAAATGCTGGAGTTACTGGTGAAGTAACTGCTGGTCCGCAGCCGCTCGATGCTCTCCGCATCCAGCACACCCCGGCGCTGCAACGGCTGATAGACCGCATACTCCTTGTACATAAACTCCTTGTTGGGGAAAATCTTGCAGTACTGGTTTTCCTCAAAGTTGGAGTACAGTTCGGTGATTTTTACCATGCTATCCCGGTCGATTTCACGGCGCTTTTTGCCCAAAGATTTGCGCAGGGGCTTCCACATATCCACCGCATTGATCAGTTGCACCTTTCCACGGCGGTCAGGGCGCTTGTTGCGGGACAGAATGAAAATATAAATACCGATGTCGGTGTTATAGAAAAGCTGGGTAGGCAGGGCAATAATGGCTTCAATTAAATCTTCCTCCAGCATCCAGCGTCGAATTTGGCTTTCACCACTGGTGGTTCCGCCGGAGAAAAGTGGCGAGCCATTGGTAATGATTGCTGCACGCCCGTTTTTCTCGTCCAGTTTATTGATGGCGTGCTGCATGAACAGCAGCTGGGCGTCACCGGTTCCGGGAAGGCCGTGCTCAAACCGTCCGCCCTTCTTGTTTTCCTCACGGACTTTCTTCTCTTGTCCTTCCGGTGCATCTTTGCCGCCCCAGGGTGTACCAAACGGGGGATTCATAATCACCAGCCGCATCTTCTGATCCGGAAAGCAGTCCGTTTTCAGGGTGTTGGCTTCCTCATCACCCATAATGTTTTTCACATTCTGGCCTTTGATGAGCATATCCGCCAGACAAATGGCGTAGGATTCGGGGTTAATTTCCTGTCCAAAAAGTCGCACATCCACATAGGGATTTTTACGGCGCAGGAAATCATAGGCTGTGGAAAGCATACCTCCCGAACCACAGGCAGCGTCCAGTACGGTGGCAATTTTACCCTCATCAGTCAGCAGGTCGTTGCAGCCCTCTGCCAGCAACACATTTACCATTAAACGAATCACTTCACGGGGCGTGTAGTGATCACCGGCCTCGGCGTTTTCAGAAAAACGACGGATAATATCCTCGAAAATGTAGCCCATCTTCATGCTGTCTACATGGGTAGGGTACAAATCCAAATCCGAGAACTTTTTAACCACGCTGTAAAGACGGTTGCTCTTATCCATTTTGTCGATCTGGGTGCTAAATTTCAGTAGCTTTTCCAGAATCAGCTGGATGTTGGCGGAAAAGCTTTCAATGTAAGACTTGAAATTGGACGCAATGTTGTCGCTGTCATCCAGAAGGCGTTTGAGGTTGTATTCACTATAGTTGTAAAAAGGATATTTGGAAACCTGGCAAAGGAGCGCAGCAGGGAGGTTGGGGTTCTGCTTGTGCTTTGCTACAACTGCATCTTTGGTAGCCTCCAGAGCGCACTCAAATCGACGGATGATGACCATGGGGATAATAACGTCCTTATATTTATCCGAGGTATAAGCACCACGGAGCGAGTTGGCAATGGACCAGACCAATCCGACTTCCTTGCTTACGTCAATGGACGTATCATCAAACATGACTTCGTAAAAATACTTATCTCTCATTTTATGGGTTCTCCTTCTCTATTCTCTTGAAAAGACGCAAACAATGCGGCAACACTTTCGATCTGATCAGGGGTCAAATTACAGCCTTCCAGCTTTCGCATTGCATCTACTAAATCCTTGTTTTGTGTAATAGTTCGACAAATATCCGGCGGAGGCACTTTCCGAATTGCCATATACAGGCGATCCATACGCCGGCGTGTCTGCAAATCCGGTTTTAGCTCCTTAATCAGCTTGTCATAGACCTCCGCTGTTGGAGCGTTAACACCGTCTTCTATATATTTCATGTTGGAACGGGGCAGACCAACCCTTTTGGCTAATTGGGATTGGCTGAGCGTTCCACGGCAATCACGAATCAATAAACCGAGTTCGATTATCATGCTCTTGGCTTGTTGATCTACAGCCACCTTGTTAGGCAATTCGGCACCTCCTTCCCAAATTGTTCTATGTTCTATAACATAGAACAATTATACCAATCCGGCATTGATAAATCAACAAAATTCATCGTTTTTCTGCGCTGTCTACAACAAAAATTTGCCCTATCCGTACGCAAAATACGAATAGGGCAAATGAAAATATTACAGGCGTTCTTCTTGTCTTGTGATATCTTTTGTTTTTGTGCTGGGTCGGAATAAATTCCACAGGCCATTTCGCTCTATCACCGTTTCGTAACGATGGAGTTTATTCCGCAAAAGTTCATTTTGCTGCTCTAAACCTGCGGTGTTGAGCTGACCACGAACGGACTTATACTCTGCCAGCTCTGCGGTCAGTGCGGCGACCTTAGCTTTCAACTCGCTTATCACTTTCATCGCTGCTTCCAAAGCCTTTTGTAGCTTGGATTCCTTGCGCTCCTGGACATAGAACTTCTTTGCCGTAGCTGCCAGATTTTCATATTCAGAACGTTCCAACATAACTTTAGAGGAAAACGGAACGGCATGGGGTTCTATTTGCTCCACTTTCTGAACGGCAATCTGCTGTTTTTGAATATTCTCAATTTTCTTTTCCAGCGAAGCTGCCTGCTGCTCTTTCTGCTGAGTTTGTGCTGTGAGTTGTTCCAATCGCTCCTGTTCCCGTTCCACCTTGAACTGTGTCACGGTCAAGTGTTCCTCTGAGCTGCCCCGTTCTCCACGCTCCACATCCGTATATCCGGCATTGCGCATAGCCTGAAAGAAATCGTCCTGGAGGACGCTGTAAGACTTCCGCAGTACCGGCTTGCCATTCTTCTGGAGAATGGGCGCTCCCTGTTCGTCCAATGCCGGTTTAGACAGCCATTTTTTACTGCTGCTCACCTGCATAATCGTTTCCTTGACAGTTCCCACAAGTGATTTGTCCTTGCACCTCTTGGACCAGAGGATCGGCTTTTCCACAACTGGAACATAGACCACATGGAGATGATAATGGAACACATCCTGCCCCAACGCTTCGGACATAGCCCGGTTACGCTCATCGGCGTGCATGACAGCAGAGAGAATATACTGTTCGCCGCCCACAATCTCGATGGCAGCCTTGTAAGCGTCCTCATAAAATCGCTTGGCAAACTCATATCCGCCATGGTTATAGAAGTAGGCGGAGTTTACATCAAAAATCAGTTCCCCATAAAGGTTGGCATCTGATTTCAGACCACGAGTGGAGATTACACCATCCTTCTCCATCTGGGCAAACATCTCGACATATCCGGCGGTGGGCTTCTTAAAATGGATGTTCTGAGGGGTGCGTTCTGGTATAATATCTGGGTTGGTGTAGGATTCCTTTTCTCGTTCATTGTGCCGCTGAGCATTACCGATTTTGGCGGCGGTCAGGTTTACGTTTCTTGCACTGGTACGGTCAATCCCGTCGTTTCTCGCCATAGAGCTCCTTTCACGTTTGTACGGTCTGCGGGCCGGGGCGCACTTCCTGCGGAAGTGTAATAACCCACTATGATACTTTCATCCTGCGGCTGCAAAGTATCGTGGGCTCTCCGAGGGGGATGCGGCTCCTGTGGGAGCCTCCCTGACTTGCGTGTGCTATCCACACAGCAAGTCAGGTGTGTCCGGCATCCTTGCTTCTGTAAGCAATCCTGCCGCCCACGGTTCGGGAAAATCCACCCGGTTCTCCCGAACTATCCATCTCCAAATCTGCGGATTTTTCGATGGGGACGGTGGTGCGATACCAGAGTGTAACTCTGTGCAGAAAATGCAATAAATGCAGAAAATTCCGGTTTCATGCTGCGGGGTTCACAATGATTTTCACATCGGCTGGTCTGCCTACCGACTGGCGTTCCGGTTCTTCCAGCCGAATGTATCCATGTCCCTCCAGCAGTTCCAGCGTCGGAAAAATCTCCTCCGTTTTCTTAAAGAACTTCCCCCGGCACATCTGAAAAAGCTCCGAACGCTTGATCACCGATACGTTCTTCTTTTTCAGCTTTGCCAGGACAAATTTAGCTTTCTGAATGCTCAAGTCAGTACCCATCATGGAATAGGCGTAGGTGGAATGAGCCAGAAAGTATTTGCCGATCTGAATCGCCTTGCTCATCGTAGAAGCTGTCACTTCTGCTTTGTCATCTTCCATATCAGCACAGTGCAACAGTCCCGCAATCCGGAGTACGGCACCGATATATTTGCTTGCCCAATCGGAAATTGCCTGCCCCTCGCCAACCAGAAACTTCTCATGTTCCTGAAAGTAATCAGCCATCAGGTCAAAGGCTTTTTCTGAAAGGCGTACCGTGTGGGCATCCCTATCAATTGGCAGAGCCATCAGGCGGAAAATCAAGCTGCGGTAAGCTGCGGTTACTTCGGGCGGAATCGGCTGGGTACGAAAGACCCGGCTGCCAATTCTGGACGGCGGGGATGCATACAGGAAGCGGGCAATCAAGCCCCGCCCGGTCATGGTGGTATTGGACATGATTTCATCCAGCACACTGGGCTGAATAGAGAGGATAGCCGACAGTGCCGGGTGCATGATGCACTCTGCTTCACGGGTCATTCGATCCACATAAATGGCATCTCCACAATGACCTTTCAGCCAGACATCAATGTTGGATTTGTTGGAATACCGTCCGGCCATGATGTCAAAGATACCGCCCTCGGTGGAGATCACGGAGAACACTCCGTTGTTGGCCGCCATTAAGCTGGTCAGAGCTTCACTGGAACAATCGTCCGCAAAAAAACGAACCGGCTTTAGTTCTGGAGTTTCTTCCAGCTGCTCCTGAAGCTGCCGCAGCTCCAACTCCATTTCCCGGCTTTCCTTGCGCTCCAGCTTCTTTTGCAGACCGGAGATCTGGCGCTCCAGAGATTCCCGCTGCAAATGGTTTTCCCGTATTTCCATGTTGTGCGCCTTGTTATATTCCTGCTCATACTCATAGAGGAATGTGGTCATATCCCGCATGACGCTGGACTTTCGCTCCCCCGGTGCGGCGATTACCACTGTGTACAAGCTCAAAGGTTCATAGTATCCCGGCGTTCCCTCTATCTTGTATTTTCCTTGTAAGCAGGTAGCCAGCACACCCAGACTGATCACCGCTGCCATGTCCGGGGCAGTCTGACTGTGTTCAGCTACCGCACTCACATAATTCCGAATCACATCCGGGAGAGCGTCTACCGGGAAAGCAGGCAGATCACTCCACTGCGGTGTCAGTGGTACAAGGGGCTGAAAAAGTGGTGCAGACTCCGCTTTGGGAGTGTAGACATCCCGACAATGCTCGATTGCCTTCTGAATGGTGATTGCACCATACGTTGTGCCGGATTGCTGTCGGTCCCATTTATCCCTCATCAATCCCGACTGTCGGAACATAGTGTCCATCTTGGCGGCATCCCGTCCTGTCCAAAAGGCGAGATGACTGCACAGTGCCAGATCTGCCTCTGATGGGGACGAATATCCGTCCAACGAACCGTTCCAAAGGGTTGTGAACGCCGCCCCATTCTTACTGCTTTTTGCCAGTTGCAGAAGCTGGTCCATGCTTAAATCAGAGTTTTTTGCATTTATTGCATTTTCTGCTCCTACCTCTGGCCTGCGCATGAACTTGTCCAGTAACCCTTGCAGCTCCTGGGTCCGGTCACCATACTCATAATCCTCACAGCGTTTTCCGGTCACGGTGACATATTTGTTGGTTGCTCCCGCCACATAAACCTCGATTCCGGCCTGATGGTTCATAATATAGAATCGCTTGGTATCATACTGAAACCCTTTTGCCGAAAAGAGAATATGCAGACCGTTGCCGCTGGGGCTGTACTCGGTATAGCTGTGCATTAAGGCCACAATTTCTGCGGCGGTCTGGGTGTAATAGCCGCTGTCCGAAACGCAGTTGTCCAGGTCAATCGCACAGATACCGTTGAAAATGCCAATTCCGATGCCATCATATCCGCTGGCCTGCACTGCTGTTTTATAAGGTACGAAGCTGGAAGGATCATTGCTTTTCGCTCCCAGGCCGGTTTCCGGCTGGTATGGCACCTTCGTTTTCCTCCCATTCCGTTCCTCGTACTTCCAGCAGCAGAACAGACCATTTTGTATGATGCTGTCTGGTAAAGCTGTCAAATTCTGTTCCTCCTTAAATAATTGTTGAATTTGGCAGCTGTCGTGTTATAATATCCTTGCTGAGTGATAGTCACACGGCAGCTGCCGTTTGTACTGTCCGCCAAGAGTTCTCATCTGCCAGGATGAGGGCTCTTTTTTTATGCGGTTTCCGGCTGGAAGTATCCAATTTCCTCCCACACCTTTCTGTCGGGGCAGTAGTAGTTGTACTCGTTGGAGTTCTCCAGCTTGATCGCATAGCCGAATTTCAGGATTCCCTGCTGCAAACCAATGCGCACATACTGGGCATCCTTGTGCATGGCGGCCGCAATCTCGGTGATGGGGACATTGCGTCCAGTGAAGGGCGGCAGTTCGACATAAACTTTCTTCTCCATGTGAATGACCTCCTTATTGCCGATATGCGAATTATTAGTTCGTATTTTGATTATAAGCCATCCAAGACAGCTTGTCAACACTAAATACGAAAAAATTATTCGTATTACGTCCTTGTAATTCGCACAGCTTCGTGTTACAATACAAACGAGGTGATGACAATGCACAGCAACCCAGCCGAAATTGGCGAGAGAATCAAGGCAGCCCGCAAGGCCGCTCACTTGAGCCAAACAGAGCTGGCACAGCGTCTGGACAAGACGATGCGCACAGTTCAAAAATACGAAAGCGGTGAAATTGAGCCATCCATAGCGATGATCAATGCCATCGCCAAAATCTTAAACATATCTCCGGCAGACCTGATTGGCTACCAGAAACCTGAAATCCAGCTGGACAGCCTGTCTGATGTAATTGCGGTTCTTTACCAATTAAACAAGAAGGCCGGTATCCGGTTCGAAATCGATGTCCAGCGCCCGCCCCACAGCGAAGAATGGTCCTGCTCCCTGAAATTCAAGGGAAATGACCACTCCGCAGAAATGAATGATTCCCTGTGCCTGATTTTGGAAGAGTTCCGGGATGAGCGTGAAAAGCTG
>ENA-ORUU01001286-ORUU01001286.1-human-gut-metagenome-genome-assembly--contig:-NODE-1286-length-14033-cov-2.48541_pt1 | contig 14033 bp, 10 predicted proteins | sample MGYA00242085_ERZ509221 | MGnify/ENA primary metagenome ERZ509221 (study PRJEB26280, sample SAMEA2338809) | human gut metagenome | biome: human gut; feature: human-associated habitat; material: faeces... | reverse complement strand
TCAGGCCGGGATCCATACCCGCGACGAGGCGAGAGAGCACTCCACGAGATACTCAAAAGACACCTCCGCTGTCATGAAAGCCTTCGGCATCATGGGCCGGAACGCCGGAACCGCGGAGCAGGAGTTTATGCGCCGCTGGTTCAAGGAGTTCGGCTTCGACGCTGCAATCGTCACGGAGGCATGCAACAGAACTCTCACAGCCACGGGAGCGGCGAGTTTTCCATATGCCGACAAGATCCTCACAGGCTGGAAGGAAAACGGCGTGCGGACCTTACAGGACGTTGAGACCTTAGATAAACGCCGTCAGGAGAAACAGGCGAAGAAATCCGGCACGGCATCGAGACAGACCCGGAACACATCGACGAACCGGTTCAACAACTTTGAACAGCGGTCCTACAATTACGATGATTATGTCTGGGATGACATAAAGAACAGAAAATAATGGCCAGCCGGTCTGCACCTTGATGCATGGACCGTAAGAGTTATTGTGTACGGGGGGAATAAGTTCTCTGAATGGAACCTCGTAAAAAATGCAGGATAAAAGGAGGCAGTGCGGATGGCACTCAGTAATTCCCAGTACGACGCGATCATGCGTGTCTACAATCAGAGACAGTTTCAGGACAAACGCGAGCAGGATAAGCGGATCGCGGAAGTGTACGAGAAAATCCCGCAGGTAGAGGCACTGTCCGACGAGATTGCGGCGACTATGGCGCAGGCGGCGAGAAAGATCCTCACCGGTGACCGAGCGGCGGCGGATCAGTTGAAAAAAGACGCGGAATTTTTAAAAGAGCAGAAAGCGATCTATTTAAAACAGAACGGATATCCGGCAAACTATCTGGAGCTCCAGTACGTCTGCCCGGACTGTAAGGATACGGGATACGCGGACGGAAAAAAATGCCACTGCTTCAAGCACATGGAGATCGAGATCCTGTACGATCAGTCGAATATCCGAGAAGTTCTGGAACGGGAGAATTTCGACACACTTTCCATGGCATACTATGACAGAAATCATGTGGACGAAAAGACAGGAATGACCGTCTACGACTATATGTCCAGGGTGATCAGGGAATGTAAGGAATATTTGGAAAACTTCAAAAATGAGAAAGGAAGTATCCTGTTCACCGGAAATACGGGCTGTGGAAAGACATTCCTGAGCAACTGTATCGCGCGGGAGCTGATCCGAAGATATTTTTCTGTAGTCTATCTCACGGCAACGGATATGTTCGACATTCTGGCAGGAAGCCGTTTCAATGGAGGCGATGACGATGAGGCGAAGGACCGGGCGTCCTATATTCTGGACTGTGACCTCCTGATCATCGACGATCTCGGAACAGAATTGATCAATACATTCACGGCATCCCAGATGTTTTACTGTGTCAATGAGCGGCTGAACCGAAATAAGGGAACGATCATCTCCACAAACCTGACACTTGGAGAGCTTCAGGACGCATTCACGGAGCGTGTGACCTCAAGGATCATGAGCCGGTATAAGATCATACCATTGATCGGGGATGACCTCCGTCTCGTGCGCAGAGGCTTTATGCGCAGAGGATAAGAAAAACGTGCCGGATGGCCGGAGAAAAAGGAAAATCCTGTCGGAGACTGCCGGAAATCCGGTTGACGGGGCGGGTGGATGGTGCTATAAATGAAATGTATGTACGCTGCGAAAATGGGGAACCGGGGAAATGCCGTGAAGAACAGGCAGACCGGAGAGCAGCGGATAAAATATCAAATAATGAGTAGAAAAAACAGGGAGGAACAGGAATGCTGTACGAAGAAAAGCAGATTGAGACAATACCGGTTGGACCTTTAGGTCTGATTCCGCTGAAAAGCTGTGAGGATCTGGGTAAAAAGGTAGATGCCTGGCTGGTCGAGTGGAGAAAAGAAAGAGAGAGCGAGCACAAGACCACGATCGCTTTTGCTGGATACCAGAAAGATTCCTATATTATTGGCGCAAAGACTCCGCGTTTCGGCTCCGGTGAGGCAAAGGGAGAGCTGACAGAGTCTGTCCGCGGTGATGACCTCTATATTATGGTAGATGTCTGCAACTATAATATGACATACACGATGAACGGCTTAAAGAACCACATGTCTCCGGATGCCCACTATCAGGATTTAAAGCGTGTGATCGCAGCCGTAGGCGGAAAGGGCAGAAGGATCAATGTGATTATGCCGTTCCTCTATGAGAGCCGCCAGCATAAGAGAACCGGTCGTGAGTCCTTAGACTGCGCGATGGCGCTCCGCGAGCTCGTTGACATGGGCGTTGAGAACATCATTACGTTCGATGCGCATGATCCGCGCGTCCAGAATGCGATCCCGTTAAAGGGCTTTGAGACGGTACAGCCGATCTACCAGTTTATCAAATACCTGTTAAAGAACGAGAAGGAGCTTGAGATCGACAGTGACCACATGATGGTCATCAGCCCGGATGAAGGTGGTATGGGACGCGCAGTCTTCTTCGCAAACGTTCTCGGACTGGATCTCGGTATGTTCTACAAGAGACGTGACTACACAAAGATCATCAACGGCCGCAACCCGATCGTTGCCCATGAGTTCCTCGGCGCAAGCGTGGAGGGCAAGGACGTGATCATCGTTGACGATATGATCTCCTCCGGCGAGAGCATGCTCGACACCGCAAAAGAGTTAAAGAGAATGAAGGCAAGAAAGGTCTTCATCTGCACGACATTCGGTCTCTTTACAGGCGGATTAAAGAAATTTGATGAGTACTACGAGAATGGCATCATCGACCGCGTCCTGACGACGAACCTTGTTTACCAGACACCGGAGCTGCTCTCAAAACCGTACTACATCAATGTTGACATGAGTAAGTATATTGCTCTTATCATCGACAACTTAAACCACGACGCGTCCTTGAGCGATCTCTTAAACCCGACAGGAAGGATCAACCGCCTGTTGGCGAAGTACCGCGCCGGGGATAGATAAGAATATTGGCAGCGAACGAACCGCAGTGAACTAGAAATTATGTGACCATATAAGAATGCCTGTCCTTTATCGGAAAATTTTCCGGAGAAGGACAGGCACTTCTTTATTTCTGGGACTCTTGTGAAAGATTCAGCTTTCATTATAGTGACATTGCGATGAGATATGGTACTCTTTGATCTTATATTGCAGGAAGCGCCTTGAGATGCCAGGACATTCGGCTGTTTTGGCACGATAACCGGAACAGCATTGGAAACAGGAGACGCTGAAAATCCCTTGGAAAATAAAGTGGGAAAAACTGCCAGGGAAAAAACATTAGACTAATTCACGAATCACCCGTGCTACGAGTGTACGGGAAAGAAGGACTGGTTTTTGGGTCAGAGCCTGGATGCGCTCCTTCATTTCGATGGTGTATCCGATGCAGTCTAAAAGGATCAGATCTGTATCAGCGGGGATCTCCTTTGATGCTGCAAAAACAGCGAGAGGATCACCGTATGGGGATACAGAGGTCACGTGGAGAGAGTCACAGCAGTCTTTCCACTTTCCGGGCATCTGTTCCTCCTGCTCCTTTGTAGGAATGATGACAGACAGATTTTTCACGCCGATGGCCGGAATCAGTCCCTTTAAGATATGGTCAGGGAAGATAAGGGGGACATTGGAGCGAAATTCAGCTGGAAATTCTCCGGTGCAGAGGAAAAGGATCAGGGAAACACCCTGCTGTTCGAGATCATCAATGCAAAGCTGCAGGCGGGGAAGAATGTAGGATTCCCCAAACGTTGCGGAGGTTCCGTCCGTGAGCCTGGACACAAGGACATTTTCACCGGGACGCGGAATAAACTTTGCGATCTCTTCCTTTGAAAGTCCGTCCAGTGCTCCGGCCTGAATGATCTCAACCGAGTCTCCGAGGATGGGCTGGATCTCAGGAATCAGGTCAACTCTGGGAGACTGGCCGACAGTGATCGCGCCGATTTTTTTCATAGTGATACCCCTTTCAGAATCATTGGTTTGAGGGCTGCCTGTGGCAGTCCACAGGTACATGATACCTTTGCTCAGATATCATCAATATATCACATCTGCAGCCTCAAAGCCAGATAAACATTGTGCTTCCCATCTATCAATCCATATTTTTCGTATATTTCTGTCTCTTCCGAACGAACGTTGACGGTGTCATTCCGAGGCTCTCTGCGGCCTCACGGACGTTTCCGTACTTTTCGTAGGCATGGAAGGAATGAACCCGGCATCCTGTGATGGGGAAGAGTCTTTCTCATCTGGAGGCGATGCCTGCGTTTCTCGAGAAGAGGGTACATGAGGAGTTTATGAGAAAATAGAGAAAACCCTGCTAAATTGAGAATGAAGAGACCTCCGGGAATCGCAAAAATGCGGTGACCGGAGGTTTCTTATGACTTGCCGCTTATCAGGCGGTGTATGTCAGGAGGTAAAACAGATTTAACAGAAATTTAGGATTTTCCGCTGTCAGGATGTGGTATGATAATGGCACAGAAAAGCTGATGTGCGTGGTCAATGTGTGCGTCAGCAGCCTGATTGATAAGATATAAGAAATATGCTATAATGAAATGCGGCTTGCAGAGAGGAGACAGCTATGAGAAAGACATATTTGTACATGACAGCAGTAGCAATGAGCGCAGCGTTGGCGGCCGGATGCCAGAAGGCAGAACCGGTGGAGACAACTGCGGTAGCAGAGACAGTGACTGAGTCAACCGGGACAGGGACGGCAGAGAGTGAGTCTTCTGAAACCAGTGGAACAGCGGCGCAGGACGATGAAAGGCTTGCGGATTATCACCTGCTTCAGGGAATCGTGACGGGGACGAATGACGAAAAAGGAACGTTTACGCTCAAAGCAGATGACGGTGGGGAATATGTGATCACGACCGGGAATATCGGTGACGTGGAGACCGAGATCGCGGACGACAGTCTTGTTGTGATCGGCTATATCGGAGTTGAGATCCATGACAATATGGATCTGGAGAAAGTCAATATGGTGATCGCAGCACCGGGAGATGATGACTGGACGATCGCATACGCAGAAGGAACGACGACGGCCAATGCGATGAGCACGTTTATGATGGTGACAGCAGATGGAACTGAGATGGGGTTCATGAAGGATGGCTGTCCGATGGATGAGGATGCTCTGGGCGGAGACAGCGGAGAGAAGATCGGCGTTGTATATATGGATTCCGAGAATGTAAGTTTCCCGCTGGAGATCAAGAAATTGCAGTAAAAATTTAAATATGGGAATTATAATATATCGAGAAAGGAAATGGGGTCTAAAAATGGCAGATTTATTTCACCGTGTAAGTATTAGAAAATTTAAAGATGAGGCTGTATCAAATGAAGATATCGGCTATATTCTGGAGGCAGCGATGGCAGCGCCGTCCGCGAAGAACCAGCAGCCGTGGGAGTTTTATGTTGTAGAAGACCGTGAAGTCTTAAAACAGCTCGGAGAGTCCAGCCCGTTTTCCGCCCCGGCAGGAAAAGCACCGGTGGCGATCGTGACCGCATACTGTGAGGAGTGCGATCTACCGGAATTTGCACAGATCGATATGAGCATCATGATGGAAAACCTGTGGCTTGCAGCGGATGAGATCGGACTTGGCGGCGTATGGCTCGGCGTAGCTCCGAGAGAGGACCGGATGAAGGATGTAGAGAAGATCGTTGGAATCCCGGCGGGACAGCGGGCCTTCGGCATCTTTGCTCTCGGTTACCCGGATGAGGAGCGGACCCAGCAGGATCGGTTCGATCAGAGCAGGATTCATTATGTGAAATAGGACGGTCTTTTTTCTGACAGATTCCATCGACGGAGTCGGTCCGGAATGAATTTTTTCGTATTACTGGGGGGAGGAAAGGCGATGAAGGATCGGACAAAGGTAGATATTTCGACGGCGTTGACGACGTTGTTGGCAAAGAAGGCGATCGCTGATATTACCGTGCGGGAGATCGTAGAGCTCTGCGAGATCCGGAGACAGACGTTTTATTATCATTTTGCGGATATTTATGCACTGATGGACTGGACGCTGGAATACCGGCTGGGGATCTACCGGAAAGCGCATGAGCTTCCGGAGAGAGACTGGAAGGAAGAGCTGTGGCAGATCTTTGAGTTTTTTATGTCGGTGCAGCCGCTGATCATCAATGCGTACAATTCGGAGAACCGCAGATATTATGAGCTGTTCATGGAAAGACAGTCCTGTCCGGTCGTCGCAGACCTTCTGCAGAGCAATCCGGGAATCGCGAATATGTCGGTTGAGAAGCAGAACTTTATCTGCAGGGCGTATTCCAGAGTATTTGTCGGTCTGTTTCTGGACTGGGTCAGCAATGGGATGAAGGCAAAGGATCTGGACTGCTTTTCGGATGCCTGCATTCTGGTAGAAGGCGGAATTGAGGGAGCCTTGAAAAAATTTAAAAAATGATCCTGAAACGGAACAGGATCGGATGCGAAGAGCGTGTGAAGAATGAAGCTTCATTTTTCATACGCTCTTTTTGCGTCTGCAAAATTATGACAGGGAAGCTGAAGTGTCATAAACACAGACAGAGCCATCCTTTTGTAAATTGCATGTAGAAGGTCAAATCCTTATGATATAAGGCAGAAGTGGTAAAAAATGTTTGATTACAAACATTCTGCTGCAATTTGCAAATTACACAGGGAGGGGATGAGAGGTTGATCGGCGCAAAACAAACAGAGAAAAAAGGCAGTAAGCCATGTATGGAAAATCGTGAGGGTAAAACGGAAGATCGCAGGATCCGAAAGACAAAGCAGGCGATCCAAAGCAGTCTGTACCGGCTGCTCCGCAAAAAGGATCTGAGGGAGATCCGGGTGAAGGAGCTGGCAGAATGCGCAGACATCAACAGAGGGACATTTTACCGTTATTACGAAGATGTCGAGGACATTCTTCAGGAATCCGAACAGGATTTTTTAGAGGAGATCCATGAGATCTTTGATCAATGGGATGCAGGTCAGACTGGTCCGGAGCAGAGACCGGTAAAAGAGCTTTATGAAGTGTGCAAAAGTCATGCCGAGCTTCTGGAGATCGTTTTCGCAGAGGAGAGGGATCCGGAATTTATGATCGCCCTTTGGCAGCTCATCCGAAGAAAACTGGCATGGAAGATGGAAATCGAGTGTGGAAGAGACGGGGAAGAGGCAGAGAGCCGGGGCGGCTTTCTTGCGGGCGGATGCATTGCGATCCTAAAAGAGTGGATCGCAAAGGGCTGGTCGCAGCCATCGGATGAGATCGCAGAGAAGACAGAGCGATGCCTGTTCCTTCTGATGCCGGAACGAAAACAGCTATAATCAGAGAAGATTGAGGTAATGCATGATGACAGATGCGGGAAAGGCAGAAAAAAGAAGCGCGGGTTGAAGCCCGCAAGAGAAAAAAAGCATGAAGGAGTGGCAGGCTTTATTGTTGACCACAACAAAGGGATCCGGGATCTGATCCTGATCCTGATCGTCATCAATCTGATCCTGTTCCCCTTTGTGGAAGTAAACTATGACCTTACATCGTATCTTCCGGATACGGTAGATTCCAAGATCGCCATCAATAAAATGGAAGAAACCTTTGGATATCCAGGTACCGGCCGGTTGATGCTAAAGAATGTGACGATCTATGAAGCGAAGCAATACAAAACAGAGATTGAAAAGATCGACGGGGTCGATCAGGTATTGTGGTGTGATACGTTGAATCCGATCTATGTATCCTCCTCATTTATCCGCTATGACAACATCGACGATTATTATAAAGATGGCAACGCAGTCATGGATATCACCTTTGTGGAGGGCGATACCAGCAAGCGGACGCACCGCGCGATCGCGTCGATCGAAAAGCTCTGCGGGGAAAAAGGCAATCTGGTCGGCATGTCCCCCACAAATAAATTTACGGAGGAACATGTAAAAGCCCAGATGACCATGATCATGGCGATCGTTGTAGTACTGGTATTTTTGATCCTGCTCTTTACGACAACCTCGTACTTTGAGCCGGTATTGTTCCTGACGGTGATCGGAGCTGCGATCGCGATCAACAAAGGATCCAATATCATTCTTGGAAGGATCTCCTATGTTACGAACAATGTCGCGGATGTTCTGCAGATGGCAACCTCCATGGACTATTCGGTATTCTTTCTGCATGCATATGAGAGGGAGAGAGAAGAAGGGCTGGATAAGATCCCTGCCTTAAAGCGGGGACTGAACAATACGTTAAAAACCGTGCTCTCCTCGTCCATGACCACGTTTTTCGGCTTTGTGGTCCTTGTGCTTATGAACTTTAAAATGGGAGTGGATCTTGGAATCGTGCTTGCGAAGGGAATCCTCTGTTCTCTGGCAATGGTGATCCTGCTTATGCCATCACTGCTTCTGTCCTGGTCAGACAGGATCGACCGGACCAGACATAAGCCCTTTATGCCGAAATTTGAGAAGGTTTCCGTTGTATTGAACCATATCAGTCCGTATCTGCTGATCATCAGTATTCTGTCGGCCGGATTCATCTATGCGGCTCAGGGCATGAACTCGTTCATGTACGGATCGGACGCGACAGGAGCAGGTCCCGGTACCACCATTTATGATGAGACGAGAGAGGTGGAGGAGATCTTCGGAAGATCGAATCTTCTGGTTGCGATCTTCCCGACGGGTTCCTTAAAAACAGAGGAAGCACTGGTCGAGGAGCTGAAGGAAAAAGAATACGTCAAAAAAGTAATGGGATATACGGAATTTGTTCCAAAGGGCGTGCCGGAAAAGATCCTGCCGTCCTCGATCACGGAGCAGTTCCATAAAGACGGATACGCAAGGCTCTTAATCTACATAAAAACGAAGCCGGAGAGCCCGAGTGCTTATCAATATTCGGATGAGGTATCCGGAATCATACGGAGATATTATCCGGGGGAAGCATATATTACAGGAAATACCCCGACAACGAAGGACATGGAGGACATTCTGATCCCGGATTACCAGCGGACAAATAATCTGGCAATGCTGTGTATTTATGTGGTTGTTGCAATCGCATTCCGGTCACTTCTGATGCCGATCGTCGCGATGATCCCGATCATGATGGCAATTTATCTGAATATGTCATTCCCGTATTTTTCGGGAGCAACATTGATTTTTATCGCCTACGCGGTCGTATCCTGTATCCAGCTGGGGTCCACCATTGACTATGCGATCCTGTCAACGGATACGTATCTCCAGTTACGAAAGAGCGGGAACGGGAAAAAAGAAGCGGCAAGGCTGATGTCGCAGAACTCGATGCCGTCTCTTCTGACCTCCGGACTGATCCTTGTGATCTGTGGATATGCGATCTACTTTATTTCGAGTGTGCCGGCGATCAGTGAGGTCGGACACCTGGTCGGACGCGGAGCGATCTTTTCCCTGATCTTTGTAAGCGGATTGATGCCGATCCTGTTAAAGATGGTAGACCGGTTTATCACGGTCCCGCCCCAGATGAAGAGGGAACGGAGAAGGGCAAAGGTAAAGCTTGCGGCAATGAACGCGAGAAACAGGAGAAGAAAGCTTTTGGGCTTCCGACAGAGAGGAGAACAACATGAAAAAAATTAAATGGATCAGGCGGGCAACGGCTGCGGCCCTGATTTTTAACAGCATGGCGCTGACGGTAATGCCGCCGCTTCAGGTACTGGCGGCCGCTCCTTCGGTTCATGTCGATGAGACCTTATATCTGAACCTGGATCATTACGGCGCGATCAGTGACGCAAATGTGGTAAAGGGGATCGAGTTTAATAAGCAGGAAACCTACACCGACTACGGAACCTATACGGAGGTCGTGTGTTTGGGAAATGATGAAGATCCGAAGTCTGAAAACGGGGAGGTCGTTTTAAAAGCACCGGAAAACGGCGGCAGACTGTTCTTTCAGGGAACGCTGGACAATTCCGCGGTCCAGTCTCCGTGGAGCTTTGACCTTGGCTACAAACTGAATGGCCGGGCGGTGGAAGCCAAAGATCTGGCAGGAGCTTCCGGTCTGGTGGAGATCGATATTGATGCGACGGCAAACAAGCAGGTATCGGAATACATGAGAAATAACTTCATGCTGCTGATCGCAGTTCCGGTTGATCTCAGCAAGTGCTATTCCGTGGATGCGCCGGACTCCCAGACGAGCTCCATCGGTGATATGACGGTGGTGATCTATGAGTGTCTGCCGGGAAAAGACGGCCATTTCGAGGTGCGGATCGGAACAGACAGCTTTGAGACGGTGGGAGTCATGATGATCATGAGTCCGGGAACCGTGAGTGATTTAAAGGATCTTAAGGATCTTAAGGAATTAAAGGACAAATTCCGGACAAATACCAACGCCATGATGGATGATATGGAAGCGCTGATGGACAATGTGACGGATGTTTCCGATCAGCTTTCCCTCACCAATCAGATGTTAGAAGAACTCCGTGCCGGAAAAGCAACGGTGGATGCAAGCAGAGAGGAGATCTTTGACAAAAATGACACAGCGATCCAGGATCTGTGGGATCTTTCCGAGAATCTGGCGCCACTGTCCGGTTCCCTGAACACAGCGAAGACCATGGTCTATGAAGTCAATAAGACCTTGAACGATACCGATCAAGATCTTTTAGACACCATGAGCAAGATGAAAACCTTAAGCTCACGGCTGAAGGAGTTTGGTTCCGATCTGAATGGGGTGAACCGGTGGACAACGTTTGATCTGATGGAGGAGATCAAGCGGGCAGGTCTGGAAGATGCGATGAAGGAGATCCAGAAAAATGCAGCAGATTCCGCGGCGGCGGCAAAGAAGCTTGGTGCCCTGATCATGGACAGCATCAATGGATATGCGACACCGGCAAATGCAGACCGCATCGAAATGGACGAGGAGCTACGGGAGGCGATCGAGGAAATCACCCAGTCCTTAGAGGAGCTTGCAGATGACCCGACAGGGAATGCCGAAGAGATCGCAAAGGAGTTAGCAGCCTTAAAGAAAGCGCTAAACGAGATGGGGGGCAATATCGGGAATGTGCCGGGCGTTTTTAAGAATGCGGTGACGGCACAGATCGATGCGGTGCTTGCGAGCATCAGCAGACTTTCCTCCGATGCCGGGGCGTTGACGTTCCAGACAGCCCGTGTCGTGAACAGCGTCAATGAGCTGGCAGGAGATCTGGATACCCTGATCGGGATCATGAACCGGTATTACGAGGATATGCAGGGAGCACTTACCAATCTCGATCATGTTCTGGTACAGATCGAAAAGACCTCCGATGATCTTGCGGGAACCATGCAGACCATCAACAATACGCTTCGTGCTGCAAGTCAAAATTTCAGCGCTGCCGGAGATAATGCGCTGCGGACCGGTCAGCTGGCAGTTGACAATACACGAAAGATCGTAAAAAATACGGAAAATCTGAAGAATTCCGGTGCGGATCTCAGAAAATCCATTAACGATGAGCTGGATGAAAAGGAAGCGGAACACAATTTCCTGAATATGGATCCTTATGCGGAAAAGGTGTCTCTGACCAGTGAAAAGAATCCGGAGCCGAAATCCGTGCAGATCATCTGCCGTTCGGATGAGATCACGATCAAGGACAGCGCGAAGAGCCTGGATTCCGAGGTGGACGCAGAGGGGCTTACGCTTTGGCAGAGGATCATCAATGTGTTCCACAGAGTGGCAGAGCTGGTAGCCGGATTGTTTGGAAAGGAATGAAAGGGACTATGAAAAAGAAGTTGCTTCGAAGAGGGCTTTTCATGACGGGAGCTGCCGTCATGATCATGACAACGCCTGCGTTTGCGATGGTGAAAAGCGTGGAGCTTCGGATCGATACGGACAGTATCACGGATCATGATGCCGGCCGCGCCTTTCTTCCGCCTCTTGAGATCGAGGATGAGGATGAAGGCATGATGGACTTAAAGATCGATACAGAGGAGCTTAGGGACGCAAATCCGACGATTCCGTACACGGTCCATTTTGAACTGCATGCGGATGATGAGATCTTTGATGATGATCTGAAGATCCGGGGAACCGGAATCCGGCAGACATATGTAGATGCGGTGTCTGTAGATAACACGCAGGCCTGGGGCAGATTGCTGGTTTATCCGTTTTACCGTCTGCCACAGCCAGAAGAAATCGCGGTCGATTATGAAAACCGGAAGGTGTCATGGTCAGAGGTTCCATATGCCGGTGATTATGAAGTGGTGATCAGCTACACGAAAAAAAACGGTGATCTGAAAACGGTACGGAAAAGGACGAAACACACATCGATCGGAGTCGGAAATGAAATCAGTGCCAGCAGCACCGGAACGATTTTTGTATCGCTCCGTGCACTGGCAACGGAGGAAGAGGGCTATGTGACGGCGGAGATCGTAAATGGTGTGGCACGCTGGGAGGCATTTTCCAGCGCGGAAAAGTATAGAGTGTGCATCCAGTGGAACGATTCCGACGGACGACTTCATAAAAAAGAAGAGACGACCGATAAAAACTGGAAAAACGTCAGTGCGTACCTCAATGCCGTATCCAAGAAAAACGTGACCGTGAAGGTCCGGGCGATCCCGCGACAGAATGAGTCGAAATATTATAACATTGCGGTCAGTGAATGGGCGGCAGCAGGAGACGGAGCAGCCGATACGTCAGACTATGATGTGGATGATGTGTGGGAAATGATGGCCGAGTATGAGGCGGTTGTTGACGGAAACTTCGCCAGTGTCACAAAGCCATCTGGAGAAACCGGCACAGAGAAAGAGAGTGCATGGAAGCAGACCGGATGGAAGTGGCAGTACATGGTGGACGGGGAACCGGCACATGATGGATGGAGACAGATCGACGGCAGCTGGTACTACTTTGACGCGGATGGTTTTATGCACATGGGCTGGCTGTATGACGGCGGACGTTGGTATTATATGGAAAGCCGTGCCGGATCAGAATGTGGAAAAATGGTTGTCGGAATCCGACGAATAAACGGAAAAGAATATTCATTTGATGCAAGTGGCGCGTGCCAGACTTTGTAAGGCACAGCCGGAGTATGAAAAAATAAAGAAGGCGGCTCGCTGCATAGAGATATGCAGTGAGCCGTCTTCTTGTGTAACAGGAAGTTTCGGGGAATTCCCTGCTACACAAAAGGCATTAACGTGCCGATGATGCGCATTTGCGGGCAGACGGATGCAAATTACAGATTTTTTCTGAAAAATTCTTCTGCGTTCCGGAACATGATTCCCTCTGCCAGCTCCTTTGACATTCCCTTTTCCAGGAAATATTCGTAGAGTGCTGCGGATTTTGCCGGGCTGTTCAGGTATGTAGGCAGATGTGCACCGTCAAAGTCAGAGCCGAGAGCAAGATTTTCGTATGCGCCGAGCTCAAAAAAGTGCTCGATATGACGGTAAAAGTTTTCCGGGTCGTCGTAATTCTCGTCATTGGTGATAAAACCTGTATAATAGTTCAGACCAATGAGGCAGTTCCGGCGGACCATCTCACGGATCATATCATCCGTCAGGTTCCGCTTGTGGGAACAGATGGCGCGTGCGTTGGAATGGGTTGCAACGAACGGGCGGCGGGCAGTTTCAAAGAGATCGGCGTAGCCGGTGTCATTTAAATGGGAGACATCAACGAGGATCCCGCAATCTTCCATTTCACGGACCGCCTGGCGTCCGAAGTCTGTCATGCCGTGAGTGGTGGTGTGTCCGGAACCGAGTTCATTTTCGCCGTTCCAGGTAAGCGTCATGCAGCGGACTCCGTCGTCTGCCAGTTTTTTTACACGGGAGAGATCTCCTGCGAGAGCTGCTCCGCTCTCGATGGTCAGAAAAGCGGCTGTCTTTCCTGCCGCCCATGCCGCATGCATATCGGAAGCGGAACGGCAGGGGGAGATGCGGTCATGAAATTTTTCCATCTGGCGGTTAAAATTGTCGCGGTTTGCTTCGTAGTAATCGATGGCAGCCTGTCCGCGGTACTCATCTGGGATGAAGATGGCATAAAACTGTGCCCAGTGAACATCGGACGGAAGGGAGGACAGGGAAAGTACACGGTCCGGATCATCAAGTGTGTCCCGTGTCAGACCTTTATGGGTACAATCTGCAATGGTGGTGTCCGGATCCGGATTTGTATAGGTGCAGTCTGTGAGCGTGTCACAGTGCAGGTCGATCAAAGCATAGGGAT
>ENA-ORUU01001276-ORUU01001276.1-human-gut-metagenome-genome-assembly--contig:-NODE-1276-length-14101-cov-2.9293_pt1 | contig 14101 bp, 11 predicted proteins | sample MGYA00242085_ERZ509221 | MGnify/ENA primary metagenome ERZ509221 (study PRJEB26280, sample SAMEA2338809) | human gut metagenome | biome: human gut; feature: human-associated habitat; material: faeces... | reverse complement strand
GATATTTCTGCTTCTTCTTTTTTATATTTTATTGCATTGCTGATAACTTGATTTAATATAAATAAAACCCATTTTTCATCGCTGAAGATCTTCTGATCCAGATTCTCTATTTTAATTTTTATCTTATTTCCGATCAGACTTTTTGCATTTGCTTTTACCGCATTTTCTACCACTTCTTTTAAACTTAACTCTTTCACTAGATAGTCTTTCTCTACACTATTACTCCTCGCATAATACAATGCCTGCTCCAAATAATAATTGATCTGCTGCATTTCTTCATCCATTGCCCGTGTGATCTCACTTGGATGATTTTCAAGGATTAGTCTTGTTGCTGCCAATGGTGTTTTTACTTCATGAATCCACATCTCAATATATTCTCGGTATCCTGCTGCCTCTATCTTATATTTCAATATCTCATCATTCATGGACTTGTTGCACGTCTGCAATATTTCATATAGAAACTCTCCTTCTGCAAAATCTGGCAATTCTAACATTTCTGTTATCATGCATTTTTGTTCCAGTATATCCAGTTTTGCTTTCACTTTTTTATAATACCGATATTTTTTCATATACCGCTGGCATAAATAAACTCCTTCCAGAATCAATCCGATCAGCAGCAAATATATCATAAGAAAATAATTCACTTCAAAAATAAAAAGCAACACTTCCAATAATCCCAAAAATACAATATATATCAGAATCTGGGCATACTCCATTCTAAAAAAATCTTTGGTTTTCATATCATATAACCCTGCCCTCTTTTTGTTTTTATAAAATCTTTCAGTCCTGCTGCTTCTAATTTTTTCCTTACACGATTGACATTCACCGTTAATGTATTATCATCAATAAATTCATTTGACTGCCATAAGGATTCCATTAATTGATCCCTACTTACAATACTCTCTTTATGTTGCAGTAATGTATACAATATTCTCATCTCATTTTTACTAAGTTCGATTATCTGATCTTTATAAATAACAGTACTGCTATTGAGTTGTAGTTTCAAGCCTTGATATTGTAAAAAATCATTTACTTTTTCTTTGTGTGTTCGTTTTAACATTGCAGAAATTCTTGCCAACAAAATCTGTATATTGTATGGTTTCGTGATAAAATCATCCGCTCCAAGATTTATACTCATTAGCTCATCCATCTCGCTATCCCTACTTGTAACAACAATGATCGGTACTTCTGATTTTTCTCTGATCGCTCTGCACACATAATAACCATCATAAAACGGAAGATTAATATCTAATAAAATCAGATCTACATCTTCTCTCAAGCAATCTTCAACAACTGTATCAAAACGATCTAACACTATGATTTCATATCCATATTTACTTAACAAAATCTTTAATTCATTACGAATTGGTTCATGATCTTCCACGATAATGATCTTTGCTTTCATTTGCTTCCTTATCACCTTTCCTTAAACCTTTCCTTATCGTATATAATATCATAAACCTTTATAAAAGAAAAAGCGCCTCACATTTTGAGACGCTCTTTTTGAATTTCTATTTCTTATTTTTTAGGCTGCAGAGATTCTTTTCCACCCATATATGGTCTTAAAACTTCTGGAATTGCAACGCTTCCATCTTCTCTTAAGTTGTTCTCTAAGAATGCGATCAGCATTCTAGGTGGTGCTACTACTGTATTATTTAATGTATGCGCAAAGTAATTTCCATTTTCACCTTTGACACGGATGCGCAGTCTTCTTGCCTGTGCATCACCAAGGTTAGAACAGCTTCCTACTTCAAAGTATTTCTTCTGTCTTGGAGACCAAGCTTCTACGTCAACAGATTTTACTTTCAGATCTGCTAAATCACCAGAGCAGCACTCTAATGTACGAACTGGGATATCCATAGAACGGAATAAATCAACTGTGTTCTTCCATAATTTTTCATACCAATCCTTGCTTTCTTCTGGTTTACATACAACGATCATTTCCTGTTTCTCAAACTGATGAATTCTGTAAACACCACGTTCTTCAATACCATGTGCTCCTTTTTCTTTCCTGAAACATGGAGAATAGCTTGTTAGTGTTTTTGGTAATTCTGCTTCTTCTGTTGTTGTATCAATAAATTTACCGATCATAGAATGTTCACTTGTACCGATCAGATATAAGTCTTCGCCTTCGATCTTATACATCATCGCATCCATTTCATCGAAACTCATAACACCTGTTACAACATTGCTTCTGATCATGAAAGGTGGTACACAGTAAGTAAATCCACGATCGATCATGAAGTCTCTTGCATAAGCAATGACTGCAGAATGTAATCTTGCGATATCTCCCATCAGATAATAGAATCCATTACCTGCAACTTTTCTTGCACTGTCAAGATCGATTCCATCAAAACTTTCCATGATTTCTGTATGATATGGAACTTCAAAATCAGGAACAACTGGCTCACCAAATCTTTCAAGTTCTACGTTTTCACTGTCATCTTTTCCGATTGGTACAGATGGATCAATGATATTTGGAATTGTCATCATAATCTCTTTGATCTTTTCTTCAACAACTTTTTCTCTTTCACTTAATTCTTCAATACGATCAGCAGATGCTGTAACCTGTTTTTTTACTTCTTCTGCTTCTTCTTTTTTACCCTGTCCCATCAGTGCACCGATCTGTTTGGATAATTTATTACGATCCGCACGAAGTGCCTGAACTTCCTGTTTGATCTCACGGTTTTCTTTATCCAGTTCAATGACCTCATCAACTAACGGTAATTTACGATCCTGGAATTTGTTTTTGATGTTCTGTTTTACTACATCTGGATTTTCTCTTAAAAATTTAATATCTAACATTTTTTCCTCCAATTATTTATTGATACATTTTTCTAATGTCAATTTTTCCTCATTTGATAATGCTACTTTTGAAGCACCATTTCTAATTTCTTTTGCATAGACATAAGTTGCATTCTGACTGCTCATTCCATTTAAAAGTGTTCCATTATTATTATGGTCAAGTAATGCGATTACAAAGCTTGTTTCTCCACCCATATCAGAAAATGCATTATATTTATAGACTTCCATCTTAGAAAAACTACTCTTATGCTCTTCGTCAATTCTCTGTATTTCCTGTTCAAGAAAGTCTTGTTCCACAATGATCTCATTTAATTTATCAAATCTTTTAACGATACTTTCCTCTAACGATTTTCCATCTTTCCCAGATAAAAACTTTTCATATCGTTTTTTTAATTTCCCAACTTTTACTAAAGCAACGATCACAAGAATCAGTGCTAAAAGTAATGCTGCTGCAAGACCAATCACTACATATTCCATGCCTACACTGTTAAAAAAATCTGTCATCTTATGTTCCTCCTAAATTGATCTGATCATATCCACGATACGTTCTAACTCATCGCGTGAATAATACTCAATTTCTATCTTTCCTTTATTATTCTTCTTATTTTTGATACTGACTTTACTTCCTAAAATCTGTTTCATAGATTCTTCTAATTCAGTGTAAAGGAAATCATGAACATCTTTTTCTTCTTTTTTATTTTTTTTGATTTTCTTCAGATCTTTTACCAGCTTTTCAATGTCTCTAACACTTAATTTTTCATCAAAAACTTTCTGAGCAATTTCATATTGTTTATCCTTATTTGAGATTGCTAATAAAGCTCTTGCATGTCCTGTGCTGATCATCTCTTCCTCTAGCATCTTCTGTACTCTTGGATCTAGTTTTAAAAGTCTTAATGAGTTGGTAATTGATGCACGACTCTTACTTACTTTCGTCGCAACTTCATCCTGTTTTAATTCAAATTCTTCCATCAATCGCTTATAAGCCATTGCTTCTTCGATTGGATTTAAGTTATCTCTCTGAATGTTTTCAATCAGTGCAATTTCTACAATTTCATTTTCATTGTATTTTCTGATCATAACTGGAACTTCATTCAATCCTGCCTGTTTTGCAGCTCTCCATCTTCTCTCCCCTGCAATGATCTCATAGAAATCATCCTTTGGAACGAGGATTGGCTGTAACATTCCATACTGTTTAATAGAATCTGCAAGTTCCTGCAACGTATCCTCATCAAACTGATTTCTTGGTTGATCTGGATTCGGCTCAATCTTATCGATTGGCAAAGTAAGTTCCTTTTTCGTTTCTTCTTTTTTCTTTGTTTTCGACGATCTCGAAACTTTTTTCTTTACCTGCTCAACGTCTTCTTCGTCAACGATTGGTGCTTTTGGAATCAGCGTATTTAAACCTCTTCCAAGTCCCATTTTTTTTGCTGACATTAATTTTCACCTCCATTTTCGATAACTTCTTCTGCCAGAAGGTCGTAACTTTCTGCTCCTGAAGAACGAGGGTCATACAAATTGATTGGAAGTCCATGACTTGGTGCTTCTGCCAGACGTACATTTCTTGGGATGATCGTTTTGTAAATATTCTGATTCAAATATGATTTTACATTCTCAACAACCTGCAATGACAGATTTGTTCTGGCATCATACATTGTAAATACAACACCCTCTATTGTAAGATCTGGATTCAAACTCTTCTGAATCAATTCAATCGTATAGATCAACTGAGTTAATCCATCTAATGCATAAAATTCACATTGAATTGGAACGATCACTGTATTCGCTGCTGTCATCGCATTAACCGTTAGCATTCCCAATGCTGGCGGACAGTCAATAATTATGAAATCATATTGTTTCTTTACTTTCTCAAGATTATGTTTCATGAACTGCATCTTATCAACGGTCATCAATTCGATCTCGGCTCCGGCCAGATTTCGATTTGCTGGAAGTAAGGATAAATTATCAAACAAGTCTTTAACGATACAATTCTGTATCTTCTCTTCTCCTGTAATCACCTCATAAGTTGTCTTATCCAGCTCGTTTTTTTCTAATCCCAAGCCACTGGTGGTATTCCCCTGTGGGTCCATATCAACGAGTAAAGTCTTTTTTCCTCTTGCAGCTAATGCTGCCGAAAGATTTACCGCTGTCGTTGTCTTCCCAACTCCACCTTTCTGGTTGGCAATTGCAATAATTCTTCCCATTTTTTTCTCCTTTTGAACAATATTATAACACTAATTATTTTTCATTGCTACATGTTTCACGTGAAACATTTATTAATTTTTGTGCAATTTCGCTTTTATAACTATTAAGATTCTTTTCGTTTTTATATTGAATGTTTCACGTGAAACATTTATTAAATAATCAATGCATACTACTATTTTTCAAGAAGAAAAATGGAGTGTCTTCACAAATAAGAACACTCCATAATTCCACATATTTTTTAAAATCTTATCATCTGCTATTTATTTACTCAAATTTGATTTTATTACATTTGTTCAGGACACTGAATTCCTAACAGATCCAAACCATCTTTAATTACTTGTTTTGCTAAGATCACAATCTTAACTCTCGCTTCTTTTAACTTCTGATCTTCCACATTACACTGGTTTTCATGATAGAAACGGTTAAAACTTTGAGCTACTCCCATTACATATCTTGAGATTACAGATGGTTCTAATCTATCTGCTGCCACCTTGATCACTTCAGGGAATCTTTCAATCTCTTTTAATAATGCAACAGATGTTTCATCTGTTACTAAAGATGGATCGATCTCTCCAACTTCTGTGATTCCTGTTTTTCTTAATACACTTGCCGCACGTGCATATGTGTACTGAACATAAGGACCAGTTTCCCCATCAAAGCTGTGTATCTTCTCCCATGTAAATGTTACATCTTTAATTCTCTGATTATATAGGTCATTAAAGATAATTGCTCCGATTCCAACTTTCTGTGCAACATCCTCTTTATCCTTCAGATCTGGATTCTTCTCTGCAATAATTTCTCTGATCTTAGATACTGATTCTTTTAAGATATCTTCTGCATATACGATGTTACCACTTCTTGTAGAAAGTTTTCCACCTTCTAAACTTACTAATCCATAAGGTACATGAATTAAGTTTTCTTTAGCCCATTCATATCCCATTAACTCAACAACTTTAAATACTTGAGCAAAATGTAATTTCTGCTCTAATCCTGTAACATAAATACATTTATCAAAGTTATATTCTTTCTTACGATAAAAAATAGCAGCAAGATCACGAGTTGCATAAATACTGCTTCCGTCTTTCTTCATAACCAGACAAGGAGCCATATCATATTCATCAAGATCAACGATCATTGCTCCTTCACTTTCTTTTAGCAGATTCTTTTCTTTTAATTCTTCTACAACTGCTGCTGTCTTATCACGATAGAAACTTTCTCCTGTATAATGATCAAAATCCATATTCAGCATCTTATAGATTCTCTTATATTCTACCATACTGATATCTTTAAACCATTCCCAGATAGATAGTGCTTCTTCATCCCCTTGTTCCATCTTTGCAAACCATTCACGTGCCTGATCATTTAATGTATCATCTTTCTCTGCTTCTTCATGAAATTTTACATAGATTCTTAACAGTTCTGGAATACCTTTTTCTTCTACAGCTTCTTTACTGCCCCATTTTTTATATGCAACGATCAGTTTACCAAACTGTGTTCCCCAATCACCTAAGTGATTAATTCTTTCTACCTTATATCCAAGCTTATCAAAAATATGATATAAAGAGTTTCCAATAATCGTTGTTCTTAAATGTCCAACGTGGAAGTTTTTTGCAATGTTTGGAGAAGAATAATCGATACATACTGTTTTTCCTTTTCCAATTTCCTGTACACCATAAGTACCGTTTACCTTTGCCAGTACTTCTTTTACATAATTCTCTTTATTCAAGAAAAAGTTTACATATGGTCCCATTGCTTCTACTTTTGATACATCTTCACTTGCAGGAATCTTTTCTGCAATCTCTGTTGCGATCATATTCGGAGCTTTACGAAATACTTTTGCTAACTGAAAACATGGAAATGCAAAATCTCCCATATCATCTTTTGGTGGTATTTCAAGAATCCCATCAATTTTTTCTTTATCTAATTCTTCAATTGTTTGATCTAGTAGATCAATAACTTTATTTCTCATAATCTTCCCTTTCTACATCTCTATCATAGTCTGGATCACCACTGCATTTGTTTTCCATCGTTCAATAGAAAATTCTTTTGTTAGTTTATTTTCTAAAACAGAACGCTTCTCATAGAAATCTTTTGCATTTTTTATCACTTTTGGTTTTGCTTCAATATTAATTAATATTTTATACTCATCAATATTTATTTCAAGATTAAGAACAAAAACACCTATCTCATTTAAAAGACTCTCCAACACTGCCTGAAAACCTTTTAAAAATGAAAATGTCATGCATACTTTTGAACTCTCTGATGAATCCTGATAATTGATACGTTGTGTTGGATAAAGTTTCTTAACATATCCCATCAATTGTTCAAATGCTGGAACAAACAATATTTTCTGATCTTCCCTTTCCACAAATTCTTCTGCAAAAAGGCAAGTCTCTTCCAGTCCCTTCTGGTAATCATGTAATTTTGTTATCTTTTCTTCTTTTTCACGCAGGATCATCTGAAATTCATGAATCTCTTTCTCAATCTGAATCATATCTTCAGAAACAGGCTGCTTCTCCTCCTCAATCTCCAGTGGAAGCGGAGAAAATACCTTTCGGATCTGATAGATCTTCTGCTGATTATTGATCGCACCTTCTTTTTCATTCTTCTCCTGAATCATATCCTGCATCTTATGATTCAGTTGATTTCGATCAGTTTTCAATTCCTGAATCTGTTCTTCCAAATAGTCATATAACTGATCGATCAGGTGACTTTTATCTTTGTTTTTTTCCATAATTTTCCCACTTTCTTTTTATCATAAACGATAAGGAAAAGAAATGAAAGTATAAACTTCTAGCAAATCGGTTCTTTTGTCGGCAATCCTGCTTTTCTCGGAAAACGTTTTGGTGTTGCTTTTGTCTTATGAATCTTTAAGATCGTTCTCGCCATATCCGTATCCGGAATCTCAAAAGAAATAATATCCTCAATGCTGCCGCCTAAAATTTTCACTGCTTTCTTTGAATTTGCTGCTTCCTCTTTAATATCTCCTGATTTATATGGCAGAAAATATCCATCCTCTTTTACATAAGGAAGACAATATTCTGATAAAACTGTCAGATTGGCAACAGCCCTTGAAACAACATAATCAAATTGTTCTCTATATTCCTTTTGTTTTGCAAAATCTTCCGCTCTTCCATGAATTGCTGTAATCTTTTCAAGTCCAAGTGCTTCTATCACTTCATTTAAGAATTTAATACGCTTATTTAAAGAATCCAGTAACACGATCTCTAATTCTGGAAATGCGATCTTTAATGGAATTCCTGGAAATCCCGCACCTGTTCCAATATCAAGAATTTTTTGACCAGTTAAAGAAACTCCACTCTTGATCAATGCAAGACTATCAGCAAAGTGTTTATCGATCACTTCATTCTTCTCTGTGATTGCTGTCAGATTCATCACTTTATTCTTCTCAACAAGCATCTCATAGTATGTTTCAAACTGCTCTAACTGATGATCGCTCAATTTAATTCCCAATGCAGCTGCTTTTTCTCTTAATCTCTCCATCTATTATCTCCTGTGGTGCATCTGTTCCAGATAAATCAGTAATACAGAAATATCCGCTGGTGATACTCCTGAAATTCTAGATGCCTGTCCGATGGAAGATGGGCGAATCTTTGATAACTTTTGTTTCGCTTCAATTCGTAAGCTTCCAACATCTTCGTAATCAATATCTTCCGGAATTCTCTTCTTTTCCATCTTCTTAAACTGTTTTACCTGTGACAGCTGGCGTTTGATATATCCTTCATATTTAATATTAATATTTACCTGTTCCTGAACATCCAGATCATACTCTGGTCTCTCTGGATCGATCGGTGCCAAATCCATATAAGTAAGCTCCGGTCGACGAATCAGTTCTGTCATTTTAGCAGATGATTTTAATGTTGTACTTCCAAGCTCTTCAAGTAATGACTGCACATTTTTAGACGCACCCACATTAATATCCTCTAGTCGTTTCATCTCATCTTCAATCTGCTGTTCTTTTACTAATAATTTATCATATCTTTCCTGACTGATCAGTCCTGCTTCATATCCGATCTTGGTCAGACGAAGATCGGCATTATCCTGACGAAGCAACAATCGATATTCTGCTCTTGATGTCATCATACGATATGGTTCCTGTGTTTCTTTTGTTACCAGATCGTCAATCAAAACTCCAATATAAGCCTGTGAACGATCTAAAATAATTGGATCTTTTTCTTGCAGTTTGCGTGCAGCATTGATACCTGCCATCAGACCTTGTGCTGCTGCCTCTTCATATCCTGAACTTCCATTAAACTGCCCACCAGAAAATAGCCCGTCAATCTCTTTAAATTCCAATGAAGCTTTTAGCTGTGTCGCATCAATACAATCATATTCAATTGCATAAGCATTTCTCACAATCTTAGCATTCTCTAATCCTGGCACACTGTGATACATCTTATACTGTACATCTTCCGGCAACGAGCTTGACATACCACCAACATACATCTCATTCGTGTACTCGCCCTCTGGCTCAATAAATACCTGATGTCTATTCTTATCTGGGAATTTCACGATCTTATCTTCGATCGATGGGCAGTATCTAGGTCCTGTTCCTTCAATTGCACCAGAAAATAACGGTGATCTGTGAATATTTTCTTTAATGATCTCATGTGTTTCTTCCGTCGTATAAGTTAACCAACAGGAAATCTGATCTCTCTTAATATCTTCTTCCTTATTTGTAAAACTGAATGGAACAATTCTCTCGTCTCCAAACTGTTCTGCCATCTTAGAAAAATCAATCGTATTCTTATCAATTCTGGCTGGTGTCCCTGTCTTAAATCGTCTCATGGAGATTCCATGACTCTTCAAGGAATCTGTCAGGTAATTTGCTGCCTGAAGTCCATTTGGTCCTGTATGATTGCTGACTTCTCCATAAATACAGCGCGCCTTTAAATATGTTCCTGTCGTTAAGACAACAGCTTTTGCATAGTAAACAGCTCCTGAATATGTCTTAACACCTTTGATTTTCCCATCTTCAACAAGAATCTCTGTAACTTCGCCCTGACGAAGTGTAAGATTTGGTGTATTTCCCATCACCTGTGTCATGGAAATAGAATACATCTTCTTATCTGCCTGTGCTCTTAAAGAATGCACTGCCGGCCCTTTCGATTTATTCAACATCTTAGACTGTAGATAAGTCTTATCAATATTTTTACCCATCTCACCGCCCAATGCATCAATTTCTTTTACCAGATGTCCTTTGGAACTTCCTCCAATATTGGGATTACATGGCATCAATGCAACACTATCCATGCTTACTGTAAAACAAATCGTTTCAAATCCCATTCTGGCTGCTGCAAGTGCAGCTTCGCATCCGGCATGACCTGCACCTACAACAATAATATCATATTTTTCTTCTAAATTATTCATCTTTATTTACCCATACAAAATTCTGCAAAAATCTCATTTACCAGATCTTCTCCCACAGATTCTCCTGTGATAAATCCTAAATGCTCATATGCATCCAAAAGATCAATGGAGAAGAAGTCTTCCGGCATTCCATCTTCAATACTCTGCAACACCATAGCAAGACTCTTTAAAGCTTCACTTACTTCTGTTTTATGTCTCATGTTCGTCAAATAAATCTCATCATTAAAGGATACATGTCCTTCAAAGAAAATATCCTGGATCAGCTGATACAATTCTTCAATTCCAGTCTGCTCTTTGGCTGAAATCTGCACAATCTGCTCAAATCCTTTTTCTTTAAGATCCGATACCTTCACCACCTGATCAAGATCTGCTTTGTTTAATAATACGATCGTCTGCTTATCTTCAATCAGCTCCATAATCTCTTCATCATCTTTTGTTAATGGATCTGAAGTATCCACAACATATAATACAAGATCCGCTTTTGTCAACAAATCTTTTGCTTTATCCACACCGATCTTCTCAATGAGATCATTCGTATCTCTGATTCCTGCTGTGTCAATGATATTCAACGGAATCCCTTTAATCTGAATAGATTCTTCTAACGTATCTCTTGTTGTTCCTGCAATATCTGTGACGATTGCTCGTTCTTCTCCAAGTAATACATTTAACACAGATGATTTTCCAGCATTCGGTTTCCCAACGATAACTGTCTGAATTCCCTCTTTCAGAATTCTTCCATTATCAGCATTCTCCAAAAACTCATTTAACTGATTTATGATCACTTCGACTTGATCTTTCAATTCATCTGAAAATCCGTCCACACTGTAATGTTCCGGATCATCTAATGCAGATTCAATAAACGCCACACTGTGAATGATCTGTTTTCGAATCTCTGTGATCTTCTTTCCTAACGCACCCTCTAACTGCTTTAAAGATGTACTCATTGCAAATTCATTCTTTGACTGAATTAGATCCATAACTGCTTCAGCCTCAGAAAGATCGATCCTTCCATTCAAAAATGCTCTCTTTGTAAATTCTCCCGGCTCAGCTGGCGTTGCTCCTGCCTTAAATACTGCTTCCAAAACCTTCTTCATAACAACCACACCACCGTGGCAGTTAATCTCAACAACATCTTCTGCTGTATAAGAATGAGGTCCTTTCATAACTAATACAATACATTCATCTAGCAATGTGCTTTCATCATAGACATGTCCATAATGTGCCGTATATGTCTTTACATCTTTGATCTTCTTATCTTTTTTCTTCGGTTTAAATACTTTTTCAATAATATCAAGTGCCTCATCTCCACTGATCCTGATAATTCCAATCCCACTGTTAGTCATTGGAGTGGCAATTGCTGCAATCGTATTTGATTTCATATAATATACCTCAAAAAAGGGCTGCCTAAATTAAGGCAGCCCTATATCTTATTTTTTAAGCATAACAACAACTTTACGATAAGGATCCTTACCTTCGCTCTTTGTGATCACTTCTGGATCTCTCTGCAATGCAGAATGGATGATTCTACGCTCATTTGGATTCATTGGTTCTAAGTAAATAGGTTTCTTATTCTTCTTTACTTTATAAGCAATGCTTCCAGCTAATTTCTCTAAAGTCTGCTGTCTTCTTTCTCTATAATTTTCTGTATCAAGCTTAATCTTTACAAAAGAATCGCTTTCTTTATTCACATAAAGACTTATAAGATACTGCAGGGCATCCAGTGTCTGTCCATGCTTACCGATCAATGCACCCATCTTCTCTCCAGATACATTGATGTTTAATACGTTATCTCTGCGGTTGTAGTAAAGATTCAACTTTGGATCAAGTCCCATTGCTCTTAATACTTCATCTAAATACTTCTCTGTATCTTTGACGATCTGATCAATGTTTTCTGGTGTCTTATTTTTTCTTGGTTCCTTTACAGGAACTTCATCTTTCACCTTTGGACTCTTCTTAGGCTGACGATTTGATTTCTCATCGACCTTCTTTGATGGCTTTTTCTCAGCTTTTTTCTTTGGTTGTTCCTTTTCTATTGTCTGAGACTTCATAACTTCTGTCTCTTTTTCTTCTTCTTTAATTTCAATGATCACAGGTTTCTTAAATAACCCTAAAAATCCATTACTACCTGAATCGATCACTGTATACTTGAGGTCTGTACTTGGAATTCCTAACTCCATTGCAGCATTCATAACTGCATCAGATTCAGTTTTACCAGTAAATCTCTTTGCTGACATCCTTATTTACCTCCCTTGTTTTTATTGAGTGCATTTGCTTTTGAAGCAATTCCTCCTTTAGAATTTCCTGAATATTCAATATTCTGTGTTGATTTCAGGTTTGCACTCTTCTTGATATTAGAATCTGCTCCTTGCTGTCCCTGCTGTTCTGCTTGCATTCCTAACATCTTTTCATATAGAGAAGGTCCTTTTTTCTTTTTCTTCTTTGCAGCCTTCTCACGGCTCTTTTCAATAATCTTATCCATATCAGCATGATCATAATGATAATTAAAAGCGACCTGCTGGATATACTGGAATAATGCACTTGCTGACCAGTAAAGACCGATACCGATCGGTAATGAAATACACATTACAAATGACATTAAAGGCATTGTGTACATCATACTTTTTGTCATTCCTGCTCCTGGTGTGCTGTCATCCATTTGTGTTGTAGACATAGATGTCTTTGCACTTAAGAACTGGAAGATAAAAGATAATACTGGAATGATCAATAATGGTGTTAATCTAAATCCTGGTGCTGAATTTAAATCCATACCTAAGAATAAGTTTGGTTTAAATTGTACATCTCTGGCGATCTGAGGAATATAAGTATTAACTCCACGAATTACATAATACAGTGCCATGATGATCGGAAACTGAATTAATGTTGGTAAACATCCACCTGTTGGACTTGAACCATATTTTGCATAAACCTTCTGCATCTCTTCCTGCTGTTTCATCATAGATGCCTGGTCTCTTTTATTACGATATTTTTTTGTAATCTTATTAATCTCTGGCTGCATATGCTGATTGATCTTCATAGATCTCTGCTGTTTCATAGTAACAGGTAATAAGATCAATTTAGAAACCAATGTAAATAAAATAATACATAAACCGACATTATAGATTCCCATTGCAGCTAATCCATCATAGATTGCTCGAATGATCCAACCAAAAATAATTACAAACGGAGCTAAGATTCCTCCGTTACCCGTGCTCTGCTGGGCTTGTGCCAATAACATCATTTTTTGCACCTTTTTCCTTTCCTTACTTCCGGAACAGGGTCATATCCGCCTTTTGAAAATGGATTACATCTTAATATTCTAAAAATTGCCAAAAGACTTCCTTTGACAACCCCGTGTTTCTCCAATGCTTCTATGGCATATTCCGAACAAGTCGGAACATATATACATGTTCCTCTTCCCTTTAATCTCGATAAATATTTTCTGTAAAACCTGATAATGGATATTAAAATCTTCTTCAATTGTAATCAACTCTTCTTCAGATGATGCAAATCTATCAAATGTAGAAATGCACTTTCAATTGTATGGTAATTCTGTCCTTTTGCAGTTTGTCTTGCAATTACTACCATATCATATCCTGTTTTCAAATTATCCTGATTCAAACGATAGCTTTCACGAATTAAGCGTGTAGTTCTGTGTCTGACTACACTATTTCCTACTTTTTTACTTACTGATATTCCCAGACGA
>ENA-ORUU01001271-ORUU01001271.1-human-gut-metagenome-genome-assembly--contig:-NODE-1271-length-14144-cov-3.05316_pt1 | contig 14144 bp, 12 predicted proteins | sample MGYA00242085_ERZ509221 | MGnify/ENA primary metagenome ERZ509221 (study PRJEB26280, sample SAMEA2338809) | human gut metagenome | biome: human gut; feature: human-associated habitat; material: faeces... | reverse complement strand
CTTTGTAAAGGAAAACTACGGTGGGAATCAGATCTCTATGGCTGTAAACCGTAAGCCGGGTGAAAAGATGTACATTGACTGGGTCGGTGACCAGCCGGAACTGCTCACGGATGTAGAGACTGGAGAAATACAGAAAGTTCATGTTTTTACTACCACGCTCGGAATCAGCAGCCTGATCTATGCCGAGGCATTTCCGAATGAGAAACTTTCGTGTTTCATCGAAGGTTGTACCCATGCGGTTTCCTTTTACGGAGCAGTTGCAAAACATTTCGTGCCGGATAATCTAAAGACAGCGGTAACCAAACATACAAAAGACGAGCTTATCTTACAGTCCACGTTCTCTGATCTGGAGGATTTTTACGGTACGGTTGTTCTTCCGCCTCCTTCCAGAAAACCCTAGGGCAAACCAACGGTAGAAAACCATGTACGGTATCTGGAAACGCATCTGATTGAAAAGTTGAAGGAAAAAATCTTTACCTCTTACGAAGAATTGAATGTCGAGATCAAAAAGATAGTAGCGGCACTCAATACCCGGCCTTTCCAGAATCGTTCTTTTTCAAGACGGGATGCTTTTGAGAAATATGACAAACCGTGCATGAAACCACTGCCAGGCGGATGCTACACGGTCTGCGATTACAGGGCTGTCCTGAAGATCCCGAATAATTATCATGTTGAGTATGATGGCCACTACTACTCCGTATTTTACTCTTACTGCGGAAAACCTGCAATCGTAAAAGCAACGCCCTCAGAGATCCGGATCTGTGACCAGTATAATAAGCTGATCTGTACGCATAAGAGGGTCTACCGGGATCTTCCGCGTTATATCACAGCCGACGAGCATATGCCGCCGGAGCACCTTTATTACGTAAACGCTCCATACCAAGTACCCTATAAGCTAAAAGCCGCTTCCGCGGCCCTGCTTCATTGCTTTTTCGGTTTTCTGACAGCGTCCGGCAGCTTTTCCGACCATGGAAGCAGGTCATCTAAGAATGATCGTTCGCTGTCATCCATGTGCTTGGGGATCTCTGTCAGAAGGTGTTCAAAGTATTCGTATGGTTTTAGGTTATTCGCTTTTGCCGTCTCTGCGATGCTGTAAATAATCGCGGATGATTTCGCACCATTGATCGTATCGATCATCTGCCAGTTCTTCTTTCCAACACAGAATCCGCGGATCGCGCGCTCAGAGGCGTTATTATCCATAGGGACATCCCCATCTGTCAGGAAAACCCGGAGATATTTTTCCTGATTCAGAGCGTAACTGAAGGCATCCTTCAGCTTTTCTGTTCCGATCTCGCTTTCATGCTGCTTTAGGTACGCAAACAAAGCGTCTACCAGTGGCTTTATAGCCACCTGACGCTGGGAAAGCCGTTCTTCCGACGAGAGATCCTTTAGCTTTCCTTCTTTTCTGTAGATCGTCTGGATCTGCTTTAAGATCAGATAGGATGCGGATTCTTTTTGGCGTTCTTTCGGTACTACTGCAAGCGCTTCATCAAAGCGCCTGCGGGCATGGACCCAGCACCCGGCTATCGTCAGGTCTTCACGCTCTTTTTCCAGTGTATGGTAGACCTGATAGCCATCCGTCACGCAAATGCCGGAATAATTCTTTAGGAATTCCCGGGGATGAGAGGCATTTCTTGTCCGCTGATACTCATAAAGGATGATCTGTTTTTCCGGATACATGTGGCCAGAACGGTACACCCACATATAACTCTTGGAACCGGCACTGCGGCCATCCCGTTTTACCAATACTGATGTCTCATCAGCCTGGATGACATGATAGCTGTAAAGCAGCGAATGAAGGTGATCATACAAAACGGCGAGATATTCTTCTCCCAGCCGGATCATCCAGTTCGCCATGTTCTGCCTGGTTATGGCAAGGCCATATCGAAGGAATTCCTGTTCAAGGCGATAAAGAGGGACCGCGTTTACGTATTTTCCATTCATGACCGCAGCAGCGAGCGAAGCGGATACGGGGCTTCCATGAAGCAGGCTTTTGGGCTGCTTTGCTTTTATCATGTGCCCGTCTGTTTTACTGGCATATACACCAACATGGTGCTCATCCACCTCGACTTTTGCCGGAATGAAACGATATCTGCGTGTAATAGCATCTGGAAGCTGTTTCCATCCGTTTTCACCGAATTCTGCTGTTAATTCTTCTTCGGTCATGTAGTGGTCGATCCGATTTGTAGGAAGCCCGGACATATCCTGTGCTTTCTTACCAGTTGCTTTTTTTCTGCGTTCCGGTGCCGGCTCCAGAGTCTCTGGTTCCGGTGCCTCCAGATCACAGACAGCTTCGGCTTCATTAAAAAACACAATGGTTCCATCCACTTCAGCAAAACGGAGCTGCTGGGCATCCTCCATTTTTTCAGAGGAACGTCCAAACCGGTTCTTATTAGCCAGGATCAGCTGTTCCATCATTGCCTGCATTTTCGTATCCAGGGAATGCAGGTCGGCACTGACCTTTTCTAACTGTTCCTGTTGATTCAAAAATAACTGGATCAGCATAGATTTATCAAAGCTGTTTAACTGTTCTTCTGTGAACTTCATCGCCATGACAGGAACTCCTTTTCTCAATGAGTCCATTGTACCAGATCTGTACGTTTTCTGCCACTTGGCGCCTGTTTTCCTTTCGGCATAATGACGGTGGATAACAGTACAGAGCACCTGGGATAGCTTTTCAGGATTCCAGATATTCTGTACTGCTATCCACAGATTCAGAACGATTTTTCTGCCCGAAACCGTGTGATTTGATTCCTGCGGACTGAATTCTGTGGATAAGCTTTATGAAACGGAAGAGATTCTCTTTTCTTCTGTGAAATATGGAAATTTTTTTCTCCATAATGCACAAATGTTACATCAATCTTTTAGGCGGATCATTTGGCCTGATCGGATGTTTGGGGAGAATTTCAAGCCCTTGCATCAGCATCGTATACTGTTCCGGGGATATTTCCAACGCCTCTTCTACGGAACGTGGCCAGTTGAAGGCACCGTTGCTCAGTCTCTTGTAAAGAAGCAGGAACCCATCCCCTTCCCATAAGAGTCCCTTGATCCGGTCCGTCTTCTTCCGGCAGAAAAGAAAGAGCGTATTTTTATCATACGGATCGAGCTGAAACCGGAACCGGATGATCGTTGCGAGACCATCCATTCCTCTCCGCAGATCGGTATAACCAGCTGCAAGATAGATCTTTTTCAGACCTGTGGCGTCATTCAGCATTAGACAGCACCTCCAGGATACACTGAAGCATATCTTTAGAGACAGGATTATAAATTTCAAGTGCCAATCCTCTGGAATTTCGCAGGATAGCTGTCGGTTTTAAGCTGCTGTCTTCCTGGAGCAGTGTTTTCTCTGTCGGCTGAGGAAGTTCCACAAACGCCGGTTCTGGATTGTAGACCTCCAAACATGCTTTGCGGACTCTTTTCAGACGATAATAATTCGCTTTTGTGATGCCATGCTCACTGCACCAGGTTTCTACTTTCATAGCTGCAGGGCGGTTTTTACAATCCTGGATCTGTGCCGCCCATTGCTGCAACCGAACCTGTTCAGCAACTAAACTTGTTTGACTGCTCATAGCTAGGCCTCCATAGGCGGTCAAAAAAGTTGAGTACTTAACTTTTTTGACTCTGTATAGTGTGAGACTATTATGGCAGAAAAAGGAGTGGAGGAACAGGTACTTGCTATGGAGCGTTTACTTTATTACAAAGATATCAATTCCAAGGACGGGAATTATTACAGGCGCTGGGCGTCCGTATTCGGTCCTTCGATGTCTGAACTGATAGAGCGGGTCCTTAAGGCTTCAAAACATGAAGAGAAGCTGGAAGAAATGCAGCCGATACTGATCTTACAATTACGTAGAAGACATACATGGTTCCTTATTTTATCTGGAGTAACTACGATATTCCGGCTGACTATTCGATCAAGAATTCTATCGGAGACAATGTGATCAGTACTAATTACCTTGGATCCCTGGTCCTTAAATATGCTGACTTGCCGCTCTCGACATATGATAATTTTTTACTGGCACAAAGAGAACAGCTCCCTGTGTTTAATATTGCTGGCTATATGACAACAGATGGGAATTGGTATGAACATTGGGTAGAGAATGATTTTTCTACTTTGGAAAAAAAGTATCAAGCAGTGCAATATTATGCATTATTTGACAAAAGGAAAAATATGAGCTACTTTCAATAGCTATATCTGCAGTATCAGTTCCGTGATTGCATCTGTTATTCTTGGTATATGTGAAAAAGAATTTTAATAAAATCCCATTGCCTTTCATGGTTAGAGACGGTATAATAACATTATTTATGAGGTGTATCATTATATTCGAAGGAGGTGTCAGATTGTGAAGCTTTTAATTGATAAAATCAAACTCCAGCTATTGCTTGAGAAAAAAAGGGACTACATCCGACATCCTCTGGAGGGTATTGATATTCTGATTACTGCAGTTATCTATATTGTTTCTCTTTTATGCAGTGACTTTAAACCGATAAGCAATATTTCCAGTGACCGCATCAGCACAATCGCATGGGGAATCGCCGTATTGCTGGTTATATACGGTTCTTTCAAGCTCTGGAAAAGCTGGAAGTATAAGTATGACCATGAGCACCTTTTTCATGATATTGAAAACCTTGAAGAAGTGCTGCACCGCTTTTCCATTGTTGCTGTAAAGGATACTTTCAATCAATTTTCAAACAGATTTCTTTTACACTATGACTCGAACTGGAATTGCTGGTTTTTCTTCAGTTTTCCGACGAATCCGGAACAAAATGAAGAAAGTATTATACAGCGGCTTTCCAATCAGTTGAAGCTCCCGGCCTCAACAATTCGGTTACATTATATAACGGATCGCCTACAGCCAAAATTCTCTGTAAAAGATAATATCAACAAAGTTTATCAGCACAGCCTTTATCAGGCATGGATCTCTGATTTCCTGGAAAATATGCAAAAAACAGAGTTCACAATTGAGGGGGTAAATTTCAAATGGATGACTATAGAAGAAATGGAAAAAGACGATTCGATTATGAAGATCAACCATGATGTAGTATCATTTATTAAAGAAAAGATAAATTGATTTGACCGTATTAAATTTTAATCCCAGCAGTGCTTCACTGCTGGGATCTTCTATTTTACCTCTTCTCATACGTCTCCGGCGTATAATGGATCACTCTTGTACCGCTATTCTCAAACTCAAACGGAACATAAAGCAATTCTTCCATCGCCTTACGCACATGTTCCTGTTTATCCGGCTCTACATAAAATAACAGGAATCCGCCGCCGCCGGCACCGAGAAGTTTTCCGCCGAGCGCACCGGCTTCTATTCCTTTTGCATAGAGGCCATCGATGGAATCTGTGGAGATCCGGCTGGAGATTCCCCGTTTCAGCTTCCATGTATAATCTAAGAGCCTTCCAAACTCGTTCAGATCCGTTTTTGATGTCAGGACCTTCTCCGCATCATCTACAAGGGAAAGCATCTCTAAGAGCTGTTTCTGCTTGTCTACAAGTGCTTTCTCCGTTGTCTGCTGGATATCAGAGGAGAATCTTGAGAATCCTGTAAAGAACAGCATCAGGTTCTGATTGAGCTGCACCTTTCTCTCCGGAGAGATAATAACAGGATTTACTTCATAACCGTCCGCGTTGAAATTAATGCGGTTCAGGCCTCCAAAGGACGCTGCGATCTGATCCTGGACACCGCCGCTCTCGTTGCAGAGCACACGCTCCAGATAAATTGCGTCATCGGCAAGTTTCTTCTTATCCGCGTATTTTCCCTTTAAAGCATAGAACGCATTTAACATTCCAACCGCAAACGAGCTGCTGGTTCCGAGTCCGGAACGCGCCGGAAGATCTGCCTCATAGGTCAGGCGGATTTCCTGCATATCCAGATACTTCATTGCCTCACGGATCGCCGGATGCTCAATATCGTTTACATCTGTCACACGCTCAAGCTTTGAATAGGAAAGCTCTGTGGAATAATCAAAAAATCTCGGAAGATGGCGCACATTCACATAGCAATATTTGTCAAACGTTGTAGAAATGACCGCGCCGCCATGTTCTTTATAAAAATCCGGAAAATCCGTGCCGCCGCCAAAAAATGACATACGGAACGGAGTTTGTGTAATAATCATTTGCAAATCCTCATTTCTTACGTGTACCAGCCTGTGCTTGTCCCCTGCCTTACCCGGCAGACATCCAGACTTGGATTGTATCAGTTAGCCTTTATTCCATTTCCAGAATCTTCTCTACAGCCTCCAAAAGGTTCTTGCAGATGAGATCGGGTTTCACATCGTATTTCTTATCCTTTCCAGCTTCTCCGGTCAATACAAGGGCTGTACGCATTCCTGCATTGATTCCAGTCTGAACATCGATCGTTGTATCCCCAATCATCCAGGATTCCTTCAGATCAATATGATACTTCTCTGCCGCCGTCTTCAGCATACCAATTTTCGGTTTTCTGCACTCACATGGAATCTTATATGCCGGATTTTCCTCCGGATATCCTTTGTCTGGATGGTGCGGGCAGAACAGGATATCGTCCAGATAAACGCCCTCACGTCCAAGCAGCGTCTCCAGTTTTCTGTGGAGCCCTCTGACATCCTCTACTTCGCAGAGTCCGCGCGCAACCACCGGTTGGTTTGTCACAATGATTCCGAGGCGGCCTGACTGGTTGATCTTCCGAATCGCCTCCACCGCACAGCTTTCCAGATCCAGATCCTCTTCCTTATAGATAAGTCCACGGTACTGGTTAACAGTTCCATCGCGATCCATAAAAATACATTTCTGCTGATTCCGCAGGCATTTTCCCTTGATCACGCCTCTCTCGATATCTGCCAGAGTCTGATTGATCCTTTCAACAGTTCCGACATCTTTTACATACTCCGGAGACCGATATCCGTAAACCGGCTCTCCCGCCTCGATCATTCCCTTGATCACATCATTTTCCAGATTCCGTTTTACCGGCTCCGGAACGTAATCGCAGATATGACGGTCAAATACAAAGATTCCCGCGTTCACACAGTTCTCATACCAGTAATCCCGCACATTGTGCTTGGAGTCAAACTTTGTAATCCTGTCATTGCTGTCCAGGACCAGAAGATCTGAATCAAACGGATGTCCATTCGGATGAACAAATAGCGTCGCTGCAGCGCCTTTTTCCTGATGAAACCGGATCATTCTCTCAAAATCAATATCAAAGAACAAGTCCCCTGACATCATAACAAAGGTATCTTCATGCAGCATATCCTTCAGGTAATAAAAGGATCCCGCCGTTCCCAGCGGTTCATTTTCCTCGTAATACCGGATCGTCACGCCGAACCGGCTTCCGTCCTCAAAGTATTCCCGGATCTTATTCCCGAGATGCCCCGTTACCATAATAATATCGGTAATCCCATTTTCCTTCAGGCGCTCCACCTGCCACAACAGCAGCGGCTTTCCCGCAACCGGAACCATCGGCTTCGGAATTTCATCCTTTGTAAGCGCCGCAAGTCTGGTTCCTTTTCCTCCGGCCATGATTACTGCCTGCATGTCTGCGCTCCTTTCTCTGTACAACCGATCTCTTCGGTTTTTATATTTTATTTTCTTATCCCCGCGTCATCGATTTTAATATCCATCTTTGCCGCTGCAATCTCCTGTCTCTGAAGACTTGCGTCATTTTCGATTACGCCCTCGGAGCTCTCCTTCATCAGCATAATTTTCGGTGTCATGATCATCAGCTTCAGATCCAGGAAAAACGAATAGTTTCTAATATAAGTAAGATCAAGTTTCAGTTTATCATACGCAGTCGTATTATATTTTCCGTAGATCTGCGCATATCCGGTAAGTCCAGATTTTACCTTGAGACGGTACGCGAACTCCGGAAGTTCTTTCTCGATCTCCGCCGCAAGCTCCGGACGTTCCGGACGCGGTCCAACTAACGACATCTCGCCTTTTAAAATATTAATCAACTGCGGAAGCTCATCCAGGCGGGTCGCGCGAAGGAATTTTCCAACCGGCAGGATTCGGTCATCGTCATTCGCCGCCAGTCTGGCATGTCCATCTTTCTCTGCGTCCTGAATCATCGTGCGGAATTTATAGATCATAAACTCTTTGCGGTCTTTTGTCAGACGCACCTGTTTGTAGAATACCGGACCGCGATCAGTTGCCTTGATCATCACTGCGATTACAAAGAAAAATGGAGATGTTAAAATCAATCCAATTGCTGAACATACAACATCGAGAAGACGTTTGCAGAAAAGCTGCTCGATCTTCAGATCCTCATTTCTGGAAAGCAGCAGCGGTGTATCAAACAGGTTCAGGTTATCTGAACTGCGATTGATAATGTCAGAGATTTTGGGCACCGTATAGGTGCGGATTCCCTGACCAAAGCACATTTTCAAAAGCTGATTTCGTTCATGCGCCGGGATATCTCCGATGATCATTGCGTCATAATTATGGATCAGATCCATAATTGCATCAAGTCCCTCACCATAGTGAATAATATTGCAGATCTGATATTTATCCTCTCGGGTGCTGATCTTCTGCATCAGATGAAAAATTGGCCGTTCTCCGTAGACCAGCAACATTCTTCTCTGCGGGAACAGGCGACTGTAGATAAACTGAAACCCAAACGCCCAAATTACTGCAACGACCACCTGCGCAAGAAATACCCCGCCCATGATCGACGGGGTATGAAATTTCTTGTCAAGCAATGCAATCTGAAAGTATGTAATCACATTCACGATAAACAGGGAAAGGATCTGTGAATAAATTACATTCCATTTTTTATAAAAACCAACCTTAAATCCCCCATACGTCTGCTCAAAGAACAGCAGGAGAATCATATAAATAGCGATCATCAGCCAGTTACCGCGACGCCAGAATGGAGCTGCGATAATTTTATTATAGTGCATCGTCCAGACAAAACCATATATCCCTGCTTCCAATGCTACAATAACTGCCGATGACAGGCATTTAATAATTCGCTTATACTGAGTATAATCCCTCATAATACTCTTTCCTCAGGCCTTTTTTGTTCTTCCCACACCCATTGCAAGGAGCTGAAGAATAATCGGCATCGCAATCGGAAGATTGATATTTACGATTGCCTGTGTCATATATGCTAATACTACAAGCATAATCGCTGCCGCTAATGGCTCCTCTTTCATGCGCTTTGCCATCGCTGCAACGGATGAAACCATAAATACGATATAGGAAATCATTCCCGCCGCACCGATCGTAACAAGATAATGCAGATACTCATTATGGGCACTATCATAGATTACCAGAGTACCATTCTCCTGACTTGCCGGGAAATAATACTGCATCAGCAGAGCAAATGTATCCGGGCCATATCCGAAAAGTTTCTGCAGCGGATTCAGTTTATTCGCAAAGAGGTCTACCGCACGTTTCCAGACATAACCACGCTGTGTACCCCAATCATCATTGAAAACAACATATGAACTGATTGCGCCGTATTTATCCGCATGTCCTGCTGCATTCGCGTCATATAAAACATAGATAACAGCCAGGCATACCACCGCAATAATTCCGATCCAAACATATACAAATGCCTTATTGAGTTCTTCTTTTCGATCCGCCGGTCTCTTTCTCGAGTCTTTGGATGCCATCACAGTCAAAACAGCTGCTGCGATCCAAAGAAGAACAATAATAACCGGAAGAACGCTCAATCTGGCGATCAGACCAAACGCACTATCTATACCGAGCACACTGTCAGCATAGGCAATATTGATCTGGTTGATGCACAAAACAACAGTGAAAAATGTTGCAAGCGAAATCACATATCTTCTAAGACCAGTCTTTGTCTTAAAAAGCCACAGTGGAGAGAAACCGAAAACTGCCGCTAAGGACAGATACGCGTTATCACTCGTACCCATGATCAGCGCAAAACTGGTCAGAACCATATTTCCATAGTACCAGAGCATTCTCTTCTGATTTTTCTCCTGTGTAAACAGTATCATGGATATTGCCATAAGGGCAGCCACATAAATGGTGTACGTATTGATGTTTCCAAATGTGGATGTATACAGCGCTTTCTGCGCATCCACCATATTTACCTTAAATCCAAGCACATCCATCTGAAAATAATCTGTGATGCCAAATACGCAGACGAAAATCCCCACTGCAAGAAATGCATCCAGATACCACTGTTTCAATTTAAAGAAACGGGTAACAAGGAAATATGCTGCCATATAAATGGTCATAAGAAATACACCATTATATCTTCCGGATGTCCCCCAGAACGCCTCCCATTTCCATTCTTTGCAGAGAAGCCAGGAAATCACGTTGCAAAGCCAGAACGCTATCATCGCCCAGTCTCCAACGCTCATGCTCTTTCTCCAGGTCTTAAAGTTAAACTTTGAAAACCATTCGATCATTTTTCCGCTTGCAAGTCCATATCCACCCATCACCACGAGCGCCGCAATTGCGATGATCGAATAAAACTGATACTTTGTTTCCAGAATATTAAAATAATAATCCCGGAACACTAGCGGGAGCAGGCAAAGCACCGCCAGTGTGAACACACCCATAATCAGCGCAACATTATCCTGATAGCTGCTCTTTGTATCTTCCTGTTTCTTTATCCTATTCGCCACGAAAATACTTCCTTTCGCACATCATAAAAAATCTATTTTATTATAACATCCTTCTACTTTTCGCGCAACTCGCCGAATAGGGAAATTGTTTCCTTTTCATGAATTTATTCTTAAGTCCGCTTATTTTCAACCGAATTTCTCCAGGAAATGCCGTTTCTTTTGTACTTTCTCCGATTTTTCTTTTCCCTTTTCCTTAAAATTTTCATTACTAATCATTGCTTTCCGTACTTCTTATCCCCATTCCCGCAACTTGCGATAATTTTACTTATCGGAAGTATAATGGCTTCGTAATGCAATTAGGAATTTCAAAAAGCGTTTCAAAAAAACAAAAGGAGAGTGCATTAATTATGAGAAAGCAGACTAAAATTGCTGCAGTAGTATCCGCAGCAGCTCTGTTAGCATTAGGCGCTTCCATGACATCTTTCGCAGCTTCCAAGGGAACCTGGATGATGGTTGATGGCGAGTGGTATTGCTACGACAAAAACGGTGACGCATATACAAACGTATTCTGCTCCAGCAATGGTAAAGAGTACTTCGTAGGAGATGACGGACAGCTCGTTCGTTCTTCTTGGGTTGAGTACGACGGAGATCAGTACTTCGTAAACAGCAGCGGTGCTAAGATCACAAACGACTGGAGATTAACAACTCCGTACGATGACGAGAGCGCTGATGAGGAGTGGTATTACTTCCAGTCTACTGGTAAGATGGCTACCAACAAGAAGATCACATACAAAGGAAAAACATATTACTTCGATAGCGAAGGTCAGATGCTCACAGGTTGGGTAACTTACGACAGCAACGCTAACGTTGACGAAGCCAATACATTCGATAAGAACACAACCTTCTACTGCGACGAGACTGGTGCTCGTATCGAGAAGGATTGGGTCTACTCCGTAGAGCCGGGCGTAGAGGATGATGACGCAGATGCAGATGAGTATTGGTACTACTTCAAGTCCTCCGGTAAAGCTCAGACTGGTAAGGGAACCAACATCAAGGGTCAGACATACCTCTTCGATAACTCTGGTCGTATGCTTACAGGTTGGGTAGCAAAATCCAACTCCGAGTATGCTGAGATCGGTGATGAGAACAGCACAGAAAAACTCTCTGATTACAAGGGTGGCGACGTTTACTTCTGCGGCGACGAGGATGACGGACACGCTAAGAAGAACAAATGGTTCCAGACTTGGAAGCCGAGCGAGTACGACGAGGCTGACGAGGACAACGATCAGTGGTGGTACTACATCGATAAGAACGGTAAAGTTTACATTCCGTCCGATTCCAACGCTGCAGTTGGTTACAAATATAGCTTAGGCGATGCTACTCTTGAGATCAAGAATAACGGTAATTCCTACAACATCACCAAGAAGAAAGTAAACTCCAAAGATTACTTCTTCAACGAGGATGGCGAGATGTTATCCAAGTTCATCGAGGTAACAACTGGTAACAGCGATCTTTCTACAGGTATGTACTACTTCGGTGGAGCTGACGATGGTTCCATGAAGACTGGTGCTCAGACTGTTAAGGATGACAACGGTGATACTTATAAGTTCTACTTCGGAACAAAGAACAGCACAACCGAAACAAAGGGTGTTGGTATCACTGGTAACAAGAGCAACAAGCTTTACTACAAGGGTCTTTTACTTACAGCTGATGATTACAAGTATCAGGTAGCTGAAGTCCTTGGCAAGAAGTTCATCGTTAACGCTAACGGTGCTATCCAGCACTCTAACGTAGAGTACAAGGAAGACGGCGATGTTCTGATCGATACAAGAGTTGTTAAAGATGACAATGGCAACGTAGTAACTGAGAAGGCTACATTCCAGACAACTGAAGGCCTTACAAAGTACAGCTATGTAAGCGGTAACTTCATCAACAACGTTGAAGAGATCGATGTTACAAAGGTAATGCACTAATTACTTTTAAACATCCATAAAGAGAAATTCTAATTGCAAAAACGCGGGCGAGGAATTATTCCTCGCCCGTTTTGCTATACCCCAAATTACAAAACAGGCGGGAATCTCTTCCCGCCTGCGTTTTGCAATCAGAATTTCATTATTTTGATATTACTATTCTACTACCTTACCAGTATTTTTCATAACATCAAGGCTAATAGTTTCTTTCTTATTTGCCTTGTCTAAGTCAGATGCAGCTTCGTCAATGCTGTATTTCCACTGATCTGCACCAGTAGTTACATACTTAACAGCTACGTTCTTAGCATCGATGATAACTTCATCATCGTCTTTGTACTCTACATTGCTGTGCTGGATGGAACCGTTCTTGTTAACAATGAACTTCTTGCCTTCAACGTCAGCAATCTGATACTTATAATCATCAGCTGTGATTAAGAGACCCTTATAGTAAAGCTTGTTGCTCTTGTTACCAGTGATACCAACACCCTTCTTGTCGTAACCGCTTGTGCTCTTAGTTCCGAAGTAGAACTTGTAAGTATCGCCGTTGTCGTCCTTGATAGACTGAGAACCAGTCTTCATGGAACCATCATCATCACCACCGAAGTAGTACATACCGCTCTGCAGATCACCACTTGCTGTTGTAACTTCGATGAAGTGGCTGAGCATCTCACCATCCTGGTTGAAGAAGTAATCTTTGGAGTTTACTTTCTTCTTGTTGATAGATGTAAGAGTAGCCTTATCCTCAAGTTCAGCATCTGTTAATTTATATTTGTGTCCCTTTGCTGCATTGGAATCAGACGGGATAAATACTTTTCCGTCTTTGTCGATCCAATACCAGTACTCATCGTTATCCTCGTCAGCATCATCGTATGTAGACGGCTTCCAAGTCTTGAACCATTTGTTCTTCTTTGCGTGTCCGTCATCCTCGTCGCCGCAGAAATATACATCTCCGCCTTTGCACTCATGAAGCTCTACTGTGCTATCCTCGCCGCCGATTTCAGCATATCTCATCTTATTATCAACGTCGGACTTAGATCCAGCTACCCAACCAGTAAGCATACGACCTTCTGTATCGAAGAGATATGTCTGACCTTTGATATTTGTTCCCTTACCAGTCTGAGCTTTACCAGAGGACTTGAAGTAGTACCAGTACTCATCTGCATCTGCGTCATCATCTTCTACGCTCGGCTCTGTGGACTTGATCCAATCTTTCTCTACACGGGCACCAGTCTCGTCGCAGTAGTAAGTTTCACTCGGATCAAAATCGTTAGCTTCATCAACGTTTGCAGTACCCTCTGTGCTGTATGTTACCCAGCCAGTAAGCATCTGACCTTCGCTGTCAAAGAAATATGTTTTGTTCTTGTAAGCGATCTTCTTGTTAGTAGCCATCTTACCAGTAGACTGGAAATAGTACCACTCTTCATCAGCGCTGTCATCATCGTACGGAGTTGTTAATCTCCAATCGTTTGTGATCTTTGCACCGCTGCTGTTTACGAAGTAATGATCTCCATCATATTCAACCCATGCAGAACGAACAAGCTGTCCGTCATCTCCTACATAGTACTCCTTGCCATTGCTGGAGCAGAATGTGTTCTCGTATGCGTCACCGTTTTTGTCGTAGCAATACCACTCGCCATCAACCATCAT
>ENA-ORUU01001260-ORUU01001260.1-human-gut-metagenome-genome-assembly--contig:-NODE-1260-length-14237-cov-4.94274_pt1 | contig 14237 bp, 10 predicted proteins | sample MGYA00242085_ERZ509221 | MGnify/ENA primary metagenome ERZ509221 (study PRJEB26280, sample SAMEA2338809) | human gut metagenome | biome: human gut; feature: human-associated habitat; material: faeces... | reverse complement strand
GGGATGCCACGAGGGAACTGTAGTCTAAATTTTAAAAAATTTTGAATTTTGCTGTTCTGCCCTTAAAATCTGCCTGGAAATAGTGTATGATGTTACTATCTTTCAATAAAGGACGGTACATTACATGAAATTTTTCCAGAAAAGATCCTTCTTTTCTTTTATGATAGCACTTGGAGTCGGCGCCAATCTGTTTTGTGGCGCTGTTTTAACGGCTCGCGCCGAGGTCATCGATTACCAGGCGCTGGCGGAGGCCAACCTTTCGATCCCGGTTGAGAGCAACGAAATCAAAAACTGGCCGGAGGGTCCGATTCTCAACGCTCGCTCCGCGATTTTGATGGATGCGGACAGCGGTGCAATCCTTTATGCCAAAAATATCCATGAAAAGCTCTATCCCGCCAGCACAACCAAGATTCTGACTGCCTATATTGCGCGTCAGAACAGCGAATTAAATGAGATGATCGAATATTCCGATACCGCGGTGCACAGCATCGACTGGCGAAGTGATTCCAACATCGGCATCAAAGCCGGTGAAGCGATCACGATGGAACAATCCCTCTACGGTCTGCTGGTGGGCTCCGGCAGTGAATGCGGCAATGCCATCGGCGAACATATCAGCGGCAGTATGGAAGCGTTTGTAGATTTAATGAACCAAACCGCAAAGGAGCTTGGCTGCACGGATTCCCATTTCGTCAATACCAATGGCAAGCATGATGACAATCACTATACCTCCACCCATGACCTCGCTCTGATCGGGCAAAAGTTTTTCTCCGATGACGTGCTTTGCCGCATGTCCGACACAGTAAGCTACAAAATCCCGGCGAGCGCAACGCTGTCACAGGATCTGATTCCGAACAGCAAAAACAAGCTGCTGCCCGGTAAAACCTACGCTTACGAATATCTCGTCGGCAGTAAGACCGGCTACACCGCAAACGCTCGCTCTAACCTCGTTTCCTGCGCCCAGAAAGACGGGCTGAAGCTGATCTGCGTCGTTATGATGGAGGAGTCCCCGCAGCAGTTCAAGGATACGATAAGCTTATTTGATTACGGTTTCAGCAACTTTTCTTCTGTTACAGCATCCAAAGAAGACACCACCTATCAGGTAAAAAACGGCGACCTGTTCGCAAATACGTTCAATCAGTCCGACATCCTTGCTATCGACCCGGATGCGAAAGTTCTCCTTCCGGATACGCTCACCTTTGCCGATCTGGATTCCGAGCTGAGCTATGATAACCTGAAGGATGGACAGGCCGCTGTCATCCACTACTCCTACGAAGGTCAGGATCTCGGCAGCGCGCCGATCCTCTTTTCCAGCATAACGCCCTTTGATTTCAGTGCAGAACCGGTTTCTGAAACGGAAAGCGCAGCCATCGCAACAGCGGATGGCTCTTCCAAGGCAGATGCGAACAGCGTACAAAGCAGCGCTTCTAATGCGCAAAGCAGCACAGACAGCTCCGGCACGGATGGCAATGCGAATGCTTCCAGTGCAAACGGTTCCTCCGGCACACCGGGCGGCACGAGCGCGCAGGCTGGCACTACAGCGTCTGAATCCGTCGCTTCCACAACTTCTCCGACCGCAGTTTCCACACCGGGGGGAAATGTTATTTTCTTAAACGTCCGTAAAATTTTGCTTGCAGTCAGCATTGTCGCGGTTATCCTGATCGTCATTCTGGTGATCCGTTCCATTCTGATCGGACACAGCCGCAATCGCAAGCGCCGCGATATCATGAAACGACATCGCAGCCGCAAAGATGAAATCATCGACTTCGACCGTTACACCGATCCCTTCGCGTAAGACACAGGACGGGATGCACAAAAATGCCGCAGACCATTTCTTTTGAAACCGGTCTGCGGCGTTTTTTTCGTATTATTTTATTATATGGGCTCCCCGGCGTATCTCCGATGTCAGCGTCCCGCCTCACCGTTTTCCGAGCCTTTCTTGCGCTTCGCGGTGTCTGTGCTCCTTGCGCAGCTGGCGGATGTGATCTTTTCTCTCCATCAGGGCGGCAACCTCTTTCTCTCCGACCAGCTTCGTCGTCTTGACGGCGTAAACCATGTCATCGTCCGCTTTTTTCACGCGGATTTTTCCTTTCATCCAACCGTGCTTATCGCACCACGACAGGCTGTAATAGTGCTTGCCGTTTGGCGAGAACCAGCGGACTTTTTTGCGAAGGTTATGATGGCACAGATAACATCTGGTGGAAAGAACCTCTTTATCCGCCATCAACGCCTCCTTATCCGGAAACGGTCGGGAAATATATTTTGCATAATTATCGAATACGACATGCACCTCGCTGCGGTGATTTTCCGGAAGCTGGAACGTGTCGAAGGAAACCCGCTGCAGTGCAATCGGGTCTTTGATCATCTGAAATACCCGTGCGGTATACACCGCGTCGCTGATCGCCCGGTGAAACGGAATATCCTTTGGAATCTGCAGATAATCTACTGCATATTCCAAGCTCCTTCGCACCTTCTGATCTTCGTAGGTGATGGAAAACAGCTTCTGAATATCATAGAACCGGACAGGTCCTTTTCCAAGGGGCTCCATACCGAAAAACCGCATATTTTTCTGAAGCTCCGTCAGATCCTGCGGTCCCCAGGTACCGAACATGAAATCCTCGCCACACCACGCCAGAAAGTCCTTCATCACGACATCAAATGTCCGACATCCGGAGAGATCTTTCATATGGATGCCGATCAGCTTTTCCGTAATATGGTGCATGGTATCATAAACCTGCGGACGGATCAGCTCCTCAAAGGTATCCACAATTTCCATCCGGCTGTTTAATTTTACCGCACCGATCTCAATAATTTCAAACGTAAGCAGTCTGTTGCGGGCATCGCGGCTATCAGACGCCTGATTCCATTCCAGATCCAGAACCACATAATCCATTGATCGTTCCTCCGCCCACTACAACATCGCCATCATAAAGTACAACCGACTGTCCGCAGGTAATTGCCCTCTGGGGCTCGTCAAAGACCAGATGAATGCTGTCCGGTCCGGTGATCTCTGCGTTCGCCCACTGCTCCTGGTGACGGTAACGGATTTTCGCTTTAATGCGCTGCGTGCCCGTCGGCACCTCACCGCTGATCCAGTGGAAATCCTTCGCCGTCAGCTCTTTTGACCACAGATCCCGGTCGCGTCCAAGGACTACCGTATTGGTCTTTGGATCGATCCTGCACACATACATCGGCTCATGCAGGGCTAGTCCCAGCCCTTTGCGCTGTCCGATCGTATAGCAGATAATTCCCTTATGCTGCCCCAGCACATGTCCTTCCTGATCTACGAAATTGCCCGGCTCAAAGCTTTTGCCGGTGTATCGTTCAATAAATCCGGCATAATCTCCGTCCGGTACAAAGCAGATATCCTGGCTGTCATGCTTGCGCGCATTGATCAGTCCCTGTTCTTCCGCCATTTCCCGGATCTGCGGCTTCGTCATGCCGCCCAGAGGGAACAGCGTATGTGCAAGCTGCTCCTGCGTCAGGCTGTAGAGCACATAACTCTGGTCTTTCTTTTCATCGATGGCTTTTTTCAGGAGGAACTTTCCGTCCTGTTCTTCGATTCGGGCATAGTGTCCGGTTACAACGTAATCGTAATCCAGCTCCTTTGCCCGCTTCATCAACTTCTCGAACTTCATATAACGGTTACAGTCGATACACGGATTCGGGGTGAATCCGTTTTCATAGGCGCAGACAAAGCGGTCCATGATCTGTGTGCCGAAATCTTCCGTAAAATTGAACACGAAATACGGAATGCCCAGCTGACGCGCAACGCTTCTTGCGTCCTCCACGTCATCTAACGAACAGCAGGTATGCCCTTTTCGTTCGCAGCTGTCCTCTCCGGCAAACAGGCGCATCGTAACGCCCATACAATCATATCCGTCCCGCTTCATCAGCCATGCCGCAACGCTCGAATCTACGCCGCCGCTCATGGCAATCATCGCCTTTTTCATTCTCTGTCTCCGTTCTTTTTATTCCTGCCCTGCCTCTCCCGGAACTTTCCAGCTCATGCTTCTCAGGCTCAGGGCCAGTGTTGTCGTATTATGCAGCAGCGCGGATGTCGTAGGCTGAATCAGCCCGGTCACACCGGCTGCAATTAAACTGCCGTTGATGCCAAGGATTGCACGGTAGTTGACATGAATCCGACGCATCATTTCTTTGCTTAAGCGGCGCAGGTAAACCAGCTCCTGCAGGCTGTCCGCACCGACTGTAATATCCGCAATTTCCCGCGCAAGCTCCGAACCGTCGCTGATCGCAATACCAACATCCGCGGCAGAAAGCGCCGGGGAGTCGTTGATTCCGTCGCCGACCATGACTACCCTGCGCCCGGCTTCTTTTTCCTGCTGGACAAAGTTCGCCTTGTCCTCCGGCAGAACTTCCGCATGGTATTCGTCCACGCCGATCTGTTTTGCGATCGCCGCTGCTGTTCGCTCGCTGTCGCCAGTCATCATGACGATTTTTGTAAAGCCTTCCCGTTTCAGCTCGCGGATAATCTGTTTTGCCTCTTCACGCACCGGATCCTCAATGCAGATCACTGCTTCCAGTACGTTGTCAACTGCCAGATACAGATGGGAATACTGCAGCGGCAGCTCATCGAAACGCTGCTGATATTCCGGACGGATCCGGCACTTCTCATCTTCAAATACAAAGTGAGCACTGCCGATTACCACACGCTTTTCTCCAACATAAGAGGCAATGCCATGTGCAACGATATATTCCACCTTGGAATGTACTTCCTCATGTTCCAGATTACGCTCTGCCGCTGCACGCACCACCGCCTTTGCCATCGAATGAGGAAAATGCTCCTCCAGGCATGCTGCCAGACGTAAAAGATCGTCTTCCTTTTCCTTACCGAATGCGACAACGGAATGCAGCGTAGGCTGCGCTTTAGTCAGCGTACCGGTCTTATCGAATACGATGGTGGAGGCCTCGGAAAATGCTTCCAGATATTTTCCGCCCTTTACAGTGATCTTCGCTGCGTTTGCTTCCCGGATCGCTGTCAGGACAGTCAGTGGCATCGCAAGCTTTAATGCGCAGGAAAAATCAACCATCAGTACGGATAACGTTCTGGTAACATTTCTTGTAAGCAGCCATGTAAGACCGGTTCCAAGGAAGGTATAGGGAACCAGCCTGTCCGCCAGATGCTCCGCACGTCCTTCTACTGCGGACTTGAGCTTCTCGGAATCCTCGATCATCGTAACGATCTTTTCGTAGCGGGTCGAGCCGGAAACCGCCTTGACCTCAATCGTCAGCTCGCCCTCTTCCACAACGGTTCCGGCATAAACGAATCCGCCCTTTTCCTTGCGTACAGGCTCGGATTCACCGGTCATGGAAGCCTGGTTGATCATCGCTTCGCCGTCTGCCACTACGCCGTCAAACGGAATGACGTTGCCGACATGGATCACGATATGGTCGCCCGGTACGACAGATGCAGAATCCACAAGGATTTCCTGATCCCGGGTCTTTATCCACACTTTGCCGACATTTAACGACATGCTGCGCGCCAGATCGCCGACAGACTTTTTATGTGTCCACTCCTCGAGGATTTCACCGAGCCCAAGCAGGAACATAACCGATCCTGCCGTCGAGCAGTCCCGCCGCAGAATCGATACGGTAATCGCTGTCGCATCCAGAACCGGGACTTCCAGTTTTCCTTTGGAAAGACATAGGACGCCTTCTTTTACATAACGGAAAGCTTTCCATATAGTATACACATTTCTGATCGGTAAGGGAAGCATGTATTTTGTAAATAACCGTTTTGCCACATGCCCGATCAGTTTTTCTTTATACTCTACATTCAGCGCACGTCCCGAACTGGAACGGACGGAATCCGGCAGCTGGACGTCTTCATAATGAAAGCTTTTCAGCGCCTCCATCAGTTCTTTTAATTCGCCGTCATACTCGATCACCGCATCCTGCGTCTGCTCGTATACGGTCGCTTTTGTTACACCTGGCTGTGCTTCCAGAAAATACTGTAGGGTGTCCGCCTGGTCAAAGCTCATTCTGGACTGCCCCATATGCACCCGGATTCGCCCGAGAATTTTGTGTTTGATTTTAAAGTTCATTTTTTCTCCACTCCGCTGATACGCTTCGCGCTTTTTCAGAAAACGGGACTCCGTCAAAAAGGACGGCGCCGTCTCCGGCTCCGTCCCCCACTGCCCTGAATCAGGCTTCTTCTTTTACTTCAGCTTCCGCTTCTTCTGCAGCTCTGTCTTCATTGATCTGCTTTGCTTCTGCCAGAACATCGCCAGCGTTTTCCTGAACTGTTGTTACGGTCTTCATAACGCTGTCCTTTGCGCGAAGCGCTGCCGCTGTACACTGTACGTATGCTTTCTTCGCGTCTTTGCTGGAAAGGATCTTGATTCCGGCTGTTCCGAATAATACGCCTCCTAAAAATAAACCGATTTTCTTTGCATCAGATACTTTCATCATGTTCGTTTCCTCCTTCGACCGGCGCAGGATATGTCTATACTACCTATCGTACGGCACGGCTTTCTTTGGTTAGTTATTATTAACCACGAACATGGTAGCACGCTTTTTTCCCTGTGTCAATTGCGACTTTATTCCTGCTTTCCGAACACAATCCGTTTCCCGATAAAAATGATCAGAAGCGCTGCAACGCCCACCAAAACGATTGTGCCGCCTGGCTTTAGGCCCAGATAAAACGCCGCAAACAGCCCGATAATCATGAACAGCACGTTCAAACCGACAGCGTACCATACAGTCTGTTTAAAGTTCTTTCCCAGCTGCATCGCACAAGCTACCGGAACGACCATCATCGATGATACCATCAACGCGCCTACTGTCCGTGCTGCAACCGAAACCGTCACTGCAATCATAATCGTGAAGATAAAATTGACGATGCCGACCGGCACATCCGCCAACCGCGCGCTTCTTTCATCCAATGAAATATAAAACAGCTCTTTATATAGAAGCAAAAATAACACAAGCACCACAACAGACACCACGATGACTGAAATCATCTCAGCATCACTGATCGCCACAATGCTGCCGAACAGAAAGCTATTGAAGTTTGCCGAATTTTTCACAAAACCGGACAGCACACCCGCCAGACCGATTCCTGCTGACATGATAATGGATATCGACATTTCCGAATAGCGCGGAAGCTTTCTGCGGATCGCCTCAATGCCGAAGGACGCTGCCACACAGGCTGCTGCTGCGCCCGCCACCGGATTAACACCCAGCAAAAGTCCTGCTGCGACGCCGGCGAGCGACGTATGGGAAAGTGCATCGCCGATCATGGAAAGACGTTTGCAGACAACGACCATTCCGACGCAGGGCACAACCGCCGCCAGCAAAATTCCAACAACAAACGCCCGCTGCATAAACAGATACTCAAAAATTCTCATGCCTGCCCGTCTCCTTTCCCAGCCTCCTGTTTTACCTTTCCGTCCTCCAGCACCCAGATATCATCTGCATAGGACGATGCACGTTTGAGGTCATGCGTCACCATCAGGACGGTGATCCTTTTCTCCGCATTGATTTTTTTGAGCAGTCGGTAAAAGTGTGACGCATTTTTTTCATCCAATGCCGACGTCGGCTCATCCAGAATCAGAAGCTTCGGCTCGTTGACCAGGGCGCGTGCCAGGAGCACTCTCTGCTGCTGCCCGCCAGAAAGTCTGCCGATCAAACGGTTCTGGTATTCCTCCATGCCCACCTGCGCCAGCGCAGCTCTTACCTGCTGCCGCTCTTTTTTCCCCGCAAACCGGAACAATCCGATCTGCTTATATAAATTTGCGCGCACGATTTCTTCCACGGATGCCGGAAAATCCTTCCAGCCACCCATCCCGTTCTGCGGCACATAGCTGATGCTCGACCAGTCCTTAAACTGTCGGATGTCTTGCCCTAAAATCTCAATGCTGCCGTCGCTGCTGCCTTCTTCTTGATCCCCTTTGGGGTTTTCCCCGATCGGGAGCTCTCCTAATAAAAGCCTTAAAAGCGTCGATTTTCCTGCCCCGTTTTCTCCTGCGAGAATCGCCAGCCGCCCTTCTTTCAGGCAAAGGCTGACGCCGTCCAGCACATTTTCCTTTCCATAGGAAAAGTGCAGATTTTTGATTTCTATCGCATTCATATGTCTGCTCCTTACCGCAAAGCTTCTGTCAGCTGCTGCAGATTTTCTTCCATGACGGAAAAATAATCTCCGCCGGTTTCTTCCTGTCTGTCGCTTAGGCCTTCCAGCGGGCTGAGGGTCAAAAGCTTCACGCCGGTTTCCGCCGCTACCGTTTCCGCCGTTCTCGAGCCGGACAGCTCTTCAAAGAAAATCGCACGGACGTTGTTTGCCCGGACAAAATCGATAATATCTGCCATCCGTCCCGGGTCTGGTTCGGAATCCGGCGACATGCCCTCGATGCTCACCTGCGTCAGGTTATAACGCCTGCACAGATATCCATACGCCTCATGCGCCACAACGATGTTTCGCTCCGACAGATTTTCCAGCGTCGTCTGATAGATTTTGTCCAGCTCGTCGAGCTGTTCTGCCCATTTCTCATAATTTGCCTGATAGTCTGCGCGATGCTCCGGATCCGCCTCAGAAAACGCTGCGCAGATGTTTTGCATTTCCTGCTTTGCGTTCATCGGGTCCAGCCAAACGTGGGGGTCGTACTCGCCGTGCTCGTGGGCGTCATGACCGTCCGGTGCGGCGACAACAGTGTGGTCGGCGGCATCGTCTTCATGCGCGGCTGCATTGCTCACAGCGGCTTCTTCTTCATCCGCATGATCGTGACCGTCCTCATCAGCATGCGCGGTCCCATGGTCATGACTGTCCTCTTCGTCCTCATCGGCATGCACAGCCTCATGGTCATGGCTCTCCTCTTCCTCTGCGCTGCGCAGCAGGCTCACTCCCTGCGACGCTTCCACGGAAATCAATTTTTTATTGGAAAGCCCCGCCAGAACGTCTGAAACCCAGTGCTCCATCCCAGCACCGTTATAGATAAAAACGTCCGCCTGCTCCATCCGGGTAATATCCTTTGTGGACGGCTCCCAATCGTGGGGCTCTGTACCGGACGGCACCATGCAGGTCACCTGGACGTGCTCGCCGCCGATTTTCTGTGCGAAATCGTACATCGTATAAAAACTCGCCATCACCTGCAGCTTGTTGGAATCCACTGGTTCGTCAGGAGTTTCCGTGCCGCAGCCGACAAACACTGTGGTAAACAGTAAGCACGCGCAGAGCACCAACGCCACACGACGCAGGGTGCCGCTTTCCGATACCCGTGTGCAGCGCAGCTGCGGCATTCTGATGCCGGAAATCACAGCATGCTTCCCGCATTGCTTTTTTCTATTCATCCTCATTTCTGTCCTGCAGTCCTTCCTGTGTTTCCCTGAATTTGCGGCACTCCCGACAGCAGCCGTAAAAGATCAGATGCGAGGAATCCAGCGCAAAGTCATGCTCTTTCAGGATATGCTCAGAAAATCCGTGGAGCTTGTTGCATTCCAGAGGAATGATTTTCCCGCATTGCAGGCAGACAAGCCGCCCCGGACTGCCCGGCCTCAATTCTCCGATATAGCGGTACTGCGCGCCTGCGCCGTCCACTGCCGGGATTTTGATCACTGCATTTTCTTCTGTAAGGCGGTCGAGAGCCCGATAAACCGTCGTCTGTCCAACGTGAATTCCTTCGGCTTTGAGACAGTCCATACACTGTTCCGCCGTCACAAACCGGTCGCTGTGTTTTTCCAGACAATCCCGGATCAGTTCCTGTTGCTTCGTTCTGTATCTGACACGTTCTGCCATTTTTCTCCCCCTGTGAACCACTGCGGCATCCGCGCATACTCCCGCACGGCGATATCCAAAACCGCCGCGGTTCATTTTGAAATTAAAAATCATTTTCAATTTATTATATCGACTTTTTCCATCGTGTCAAGGGAAAAAAACGGGAAATGTCACGAGTAAACCAAACCGTTGTCTGATTTCACTGGTTTTTTTGAGAAAATAACGGCTATTATTCTTTTGAGACTTATAGTATCATTTAATTAGAATGAAACATCGGGCAAAAGGGCTGAAACTCTGATACGCGGCACACCTTTCGCCCTACATCCAAACAGAACAATTCCAAGGAGACTTTGCCTATGAAAAAGAAAAGAATTTCCGCCTTTTTTCTGACGATCGCTCTTCTTTCCGGCTCTCTTTCATCGACCGCCTATGCTGCCACCTGGTATATGGAAGACGGTGACGTCATCGTGAGCGCTTCTGAGAGCGGGCAGACCGTTTCCCAGAACAACAATACCATAGGAGATAACGATCCGACCTTTACCAATCGGGATTCCAGCGTCGCTTCCGATAGCACCATCACGATCAAAACCTCCGACGACGCGACAGCGAACATCACAATTGAGGACATCAACCTGAAGCATTCCCAGGAATCTGCCATTGATGTCAAAGACGATTCCAAAGCGAACATCACGGTTCGCGGTACGAATACAATTGACCGCAGGGATGAATCCTCCCCGTCCATGATCCATGTCAGCGATGGAGATCTCACCCTGCGCGGCGACGGTTCCCTGACGCTATCCGGCCGGACCGACGGCGCAAAAATCGGCTCCAATGGACACAGCGGCGACACCGGACAGGGAGAAGAAGATTTTACCGGTTCTATCCACATCACCGATGATGTAACAATCTCCGCAACAAGAGAATACTATAATCCTTCCGATACCGGCTCTGCAGCTATCGGTTCCGGCGAAAAAAGCAATTTTACCGGCACGATTACCATTGATGGAAATGCAAAAGTCAACGCAGATGCCACCTGGTGTGGTCCCGGCATCGGCTGCGGAGAAAAAGGAGATTATAACGGGGATATTATCATCGGCGGCAATGCTGAGGTTACTGCCTCCGGAGGTTCCGCATCCGCCGGAATCGGCAGTGGATGGGACAGCACCTTTTCCGGCGGAACAATCACAATAAAGGATAATTCCAAAGTTACCGCAATCGGCTCCAACGGTTTTTCCCAGAACACGTCCTGCAGCAATCCTGCCATCGGTGCTTCTGAAAAAGCCAATCCGAATTATAACCCTGCCAAAGCCCCGATGAACGGAACCATTACCATAACAGATAACGCCCAGGTAAAAATCGGCAGTGACACCAAATTCGGCACTTCCAGAACGCCCCTGATCGGTGAAGCTTCTTCCGAACCGACCGGAACCGGTAAAATCGAAATTTCCGGCAACGCGGCTGTCTCCAATATCGACGGTTCTTCCGATATCGCCATTGGCGGCGGTACAGCTTCCAGCACGATCGATATTTCTATTGGAGCAAATACGAATATCAACGGAACAAAAGGCTCGGATATTCTCGATGGCAAAAGCAGTAATGTAAAGCTCAATACGGTAAAAACGCCGACCCTTGTGCCGGAATCTGCTCCGGCAGTTGAGCCTGTTGCTTCTGTTTCCAACGGTTTCAGACAGACCGAAAGCTCTGCTGTCTCTACAGAAAGCTTTTGTCATTCGGTTACCCTCTCTCTTCCGTCCGCAGGATTGTCGAACTTCTCTTTCTGCCCGGCATGCGGTAAAAAAGACGGCAAAGATTTCCTGTCGCCGGTTTCCGATGTTTCCGCACAGGCTGTAACCGGAACGCTTCCTGCCGGATCGCCGGTTCTCTGCATCGGCACGCTTGACAACGGCGTAGGCATTATGTCCGCAGCAGTGATCAAACATCACCGGGCAGTACAGCCGACCGGCATCGTGCGCTTTACCGTTCCGGCTTCCCTGCTTGCAGGACACCGTCTGGTTGCGCTTCACACTGACGGCACGCAGTCAGAGATTGTAATGACGCCCGACAATGCGCAGACTTTGAGTTTCGAAGTCAATTATGCTGCAAACGGCAGCGACAGCGCCTTCCCGGTTCGCATGATTCTCCTGCTGTCGGAAGCTTCTTAATCTGCCAATACCTTTTGGACAGTCGGGCGCTGGCTCCCCCACCTTTTCCAGCGCCCGTTTTTCCCCTCATATCGCAGAGGCGAAGCATTTTTCATCAAGATGCTTCGTCTCCCATAACAAACATACCGTCCGGCAACTCTTCTTACAAAAGCTGCCGGGCGGTATGTTCTTATTCATGACAATAGAGTGCTCGCAGAGCGTGCATTCTATTGTTTCATCAATACACAAATCGTCTTAATTTCAAATGGCTTAAATTCCAGTGCAATTTCCTTTTCATCCGGAAGCGTTTCGATTTCCTCTTCCAGCAGATTCGTCAGCATGATTTTTTTGCCGGTTTCTGTCAGATGAAGCTTTGTCCGCACGGAAGTTCCCTCCGCTTCATAGAGACGCAGCCCATAGCCGTTTCCATCCTCCATCGGCTTGATCGCCTCCACGATAACATTCGGTGCATCCACGGTGGCGAAGGATTCCAGCTCTTTTCTGCCGGGCATAACAACCGGAGCAATGTTCAGCTCGTATGCAGGCTGTACGACTGCTTCTGCGCCAAAGCCGCCGTTATGCGGAAGCAAGGCATAAGTGCATTCATGAATTCCTTTATCGCCTCTGTAGTCCGGACGGCAGCCGCCTTTGTGCAGCGACAGCCAGATGCGTCCATTTTCCACGCTGACGCCATATTTGCAATCGTTCAAAACTGCAATGCCGTATCCAGGTTCAGAAAGGTCTGTATATTTATGATTGGAAACCTCGAACTTCGCCTTTTCCCAGGACGTGTTGCGGTAAGTTGCACGCTCGATATACCCAAACTGAACTTCGTGTTTCGCAAAACGGCTCTGAACCGAAGTGTCAAACGCTGTCTTTAAGAAGCGGTGGTCATCCTGCCAGTTCATCACCGTTTCAAAAACGATTCTTCTATCCTTACTGTAAAATACCATATCCTGCTGCAGGCTGCTGTTTTTCGTCAGCTGATATTCACTCCGGATCCGCAGTTCAACCGCTCCGCAGGAAATGACCTCACGGTTCAAAAGCTTCGCACAGTCTCTCCATTTGTCCGCGATATCCGCATCCAGATCCCAGTTGTCCCAGGAATCCGGCACATCCTCCGCCACAAGGAACGTATTGAGTGCATAGCCCTCTCCCTTTAGCTGTCTGCCGTTTTCACGGTCGATCAGGGATGAAATGTAACCTCTTTCATCAAAGATCACATCGTAGTAAGGCGTCTGCAGATGATCGCCGTCCAGGACAAACGCAGCTGCCGCCTCACAGCCAGCGTTTTCAACAGGCGCTCCACCCACCAGCGCTACGCTGCGGCTGCCAAATGCCGGAACGTTCAGTCCATCTACCGCGAGGTAGTCCTGCCCATCCAGCCTTTCAACGATCTGCTGTCCGTATGTGCTGTCGATGTGGCTGTCTTTTTCAATCGGCAGATAAACCGTGTCTTTCCGGTCGAAGGAAAGGGTATTGTAAATCGTCCGAAATGCATGATCTGCGCCATCTGCCGCGCTGTTTTCCTCTGCCATGTCTGCAAGCAGTTCCTTTGTCTGCTTTATCGCTTCCTCGATCACATGCCCAGTCTGTGCCAGCGATTCATCGTGCACACGCGGAATACAGGTTCCGGGCAGGATGTCATGGAACTGGTTCAGCAAAAGAAGCTCGGTCAGAGGTGCAATCGCTTCCCCGCTGATCGTTTTGCCCGACTGCAATGCAGAAAGGACGGTCATATATTCCAGATTTCGAAGGGCAATCTCCGCTTTCCGGTTATTTCTCTTGATCTGGTGCTGATTGGTCAGCGTGCCGCGGTGCAGCTCGAGATACAACTCCCCTGCATAAACGGAAGGACGGAAGCTCTCTTTTTCCAGCTTCTGCATGAAATCACCGACACGGATATGCTCCGTTCTGGGCAGCCCCTCTACATCCTTTAATCGATTTGCAATTTCCACCATTTCAAATTCCGGACCGCCTCCGCCATCTCCGAAGCCATAGGAAAGCAGTCTGCTGTCTGTCACAGTTTTATCCTTGATGCCATAGCCCCTGCAGCCATTGACGCATTCCAGAAGCTGCTGTGCATCCGGCCAGATGTGGGTACGGTTCGTATGGGTAAACACCCTCGTACCGTCAATTCCCTCCCAATAAAATGTATCATACGGAAACTCGTTCGTATCGCCCCATGCCATCTTTGTTGTCAGGAAATAATCCACGCCGCTGCCCTTCATGATCTGCGGCAGGGCTGCGCTGTAGCCGAAGGTATCCGGCAGCCAGAAGCAGTTGGAACGATAGCCGAATCTGCTCATCGTATAGCGCTGTCCCCATAAGAACTGGCGCACCATAAATTCACCGCCGGGAATATTGCA
>ENA-ORUU01001240-ORUU01001240.1-human-gut-metagenome-genome-assembly--contig:-NODE-1240-length-14502-cov-33.5724_pt1 | contig 14502 bp, 10 predicted proteins | sample MGYA00242085_ERZ509221 | MGnify/ENA primary metagenome ERZ509221 (study PRJEB26280, sample SAMEA2338809) | human gut metagenome | biome: human gut; feature: human-associated habitat; material: faeces... | reverse complement strand
AGCTACCGATGACGGCACGGAAAGGTGTGCGGGAGGGGTACGGAGAACGGATGCCGACGGCAAAACAGAGGTGGGGATGCTGGCAGAAGCACAGAGAGGTATGCGGGCGGCAGCACAGAGTGGTGTGCGAGCAACGGCACAGAGAGGTGTGCGGGCTACGGCACAGAGAGCAGCTACCGATGACGGCACGGAAAGGTGTGCGGGAGGGGCACGGAGAGCGGATACCGACGGCGGCACAGAGGCGGGGATAGTGGCGGGGGCACAAAGGCGGAATGCTGACGGAAGGGGGCGGGGCGCGGCAGCCGGCCGGCCGCCGCGGGTGATAGACAGCAAAGCGGGAGATTCCGTTTTGAATTTCCTGCCTTTTTTATAACTTTGCGCCATACATATTAGCGAAAGCTATTGTTTTTGGGTAGATAAAACGACCAATTTTAACGAAGCCAAGAAAACAGTAGTACTCCCGCGTCACGCGCGGGCTCTACCTGTTTGGCTTCGGGTGCTTGGTCGTACCCATCTACCGACAGAGGGGAGTCCGCGTTTTTTCATACATGAACGGCCGCCCCTCCCCCGGAAAAGGATAATTTTTTCGTAAAATTTAGTACTATGCATTGCAAAGTATAAATATTTTTACATATCTTTGCCCCGTCAACTAAAATGCAGCGCAGATTACAAACAACAACAGAATAGTATGAAAAAACTTATCTTCATCATCGTAATACTGGCGCTGGCCGCCGCAAACGCATTCGCAGCCCGCATCTATCCGGCCGAGGGCCGCGTGGTGGACGAACAGGGACAGGCCGTGGAGTACGCTACGGTCGTGCTGCTGAAAGGCAGCGACCAGGTGGCGGGCATGGCCACCGACGACACGGGCCGCTTCGTGCTGCAAGTGCCTTCGGGCGAGTATACCCTGTCGGTACAATACCTCGGGTTCGACCCCGTCGTGCGGCAGGTGCGGGTCGAGGAGAACAACGACCTGGGCGAGATCGTGATGAAAAGCTCGACGACCCGGATCGAAGGCGTGGTGGTCAAGGCGCAGCTGATCCGCCGCGAGGCAGACCGCTTCGTGGTCGACGTGGCCAACGCACCGGCGGCGATCGGCAAGGACGGCATCGAGCTGCTGGAACGCGCACCGGGCGTTTGGATCGACGACGAGAAGATATCGATAAACGGCAAGTCGGGCTCGAAGGTCTATGTCAACGACCGCGAACTGCGCATGGAGCCCGAGCAGCTGCTCACCTACCTGCGCTCGCTGCGCGCCGAGGAGATCCAGAAGATCGAGGTCGTACCGACGACGGGCGCCGACTACGACGCCGATTCATCGGGCGGCATCATCAGGATCACGCTCCGCAAACGCCGCGAGAACGGGTTGGACGGGTCGCTGTCGATGCGCACCACACAGAACGCGCGCCACCATTTCTATACGCCGAGCGGCAACATCAACATCCACACGGGCCGCCTCGACCTCTACGCCTCGGCATGGGCCGACCTGGGCAGGGACACGGCCGTCTCGGACGAACACACCGATTACAGCACGGGCAATACGAACCTCACGTCCCATTCGGAAATCGCCGAACGCGACCGCAACTTCGGCGGCAGCATCGGCTCGGTATTCGAAATCAACCCCAAGCACAGCATCGGCGCCGAGTTCGAATACTGGCGCAACAACGAAAAGGGCCCGAACGACTCCTATACCGACTTCACGGACGCGGGTGCCGTAACCCGCACGGAAAGCCGCTACGGCATACACAACATCCGCGACAACTACTCGGCGACGTTCAATTACATCTACAAACTCGACACGCTCGGCTCGACACTCAAGCTGCTGGCCGATTATACGCGCCGCGCAACAAACGCCGACAACGACAATTTCAGCCGCATAACCTCCCCCGCGTCAGTCGTCGACTCGACCTACCGCGACAACTCGTCGAGCCTCTACGACATCACGACCGCCACGCTGGCCCTCGACAAGAAATTTTCGCCCCGCTGGTCGCTGCGCGCGGGCGCCAAGTTCACCTACAACGACATGCACAACGACGCGCTCTACGAATACGTGAAGGACGGCGCGTGGGTGCGCAACGACAACCAGAGTTTCACGATCAACTATACGGAGAACATCGCGGCGGCCTACGGCATCGCCTCGGCCAACCTCGGGCGCTGGAGCCTCGTGGCAGGGCTGAGGGGCGAATACACCCACACCCGGGGCAAGGGCGGCGACATCTCGCAGAACTACTTCAGCCTCTTCCCCAACGCGAACGTCTCCTATGCCCTGACCAAAGACGGGGCCTACTCGCTCATCGCCCAGTATGCCCGCACGATCGAGCGCCCGCGCTTCTGGAGCCTCAACCCGCAGCGGTTCCAGATCTCGGACTACACCTACCAGACGGGAAACCCCGAACTCGACCCGGCTTACAAGCAGGACATCAGCCTGACGCTGGTGCTCAAGCACAAGTACACCCTCACGGGCGGCATGACGATCCAGCGCGACGAGATACAGCAGACGATACGCCCCGACGCGGACGACCCGGCGCGCCTGTGCCTGGCGTGGACAAACTTCGACACGACGAAAAACTATTACCTCACGGCCAACGCACCGTTCCAGTTCACCAAATGGTGGACGCTGAACCTCAACCTCACCTACATCCGGCAGGGGCAGCGCATCGACGAGCACAGCGCCGAAAAACATTACAACTTCTATTTCGTAAACAGCTCGACGACCTTCTCGCTGCCCGCGAAATTCTACATCGACCTGTCGTACCGGTTCCAGAGCCGCATGGACTTCGGCAACTGCTGGGTAAAACCGCTCCATTTCCTGAACGCAGGGATCAAGAAGCGTTTCGGCGACAAGTTCACCGCCTCGTTCTCGGTGCGCAACCTGATCGAGCGCCCGCAGCACATCGGTGCCCGCGGCGACGGGTTCGTGCGCATGGTCGACGTCAAACAGCAGTGGAACGACCGCAGCTTCACGATCGGGGTGACCTACAACTTCAAGTCGGGCAAAGCCTTCAAACGCAAGGCGGTCGAAGCGGGTTCGGCCGACGAGAAGAACCGCCTGTAAAGTTCCCGGGGCAGCACCGCAGAACACAGTCCGGATCGTGTGACCGAGAATGCAACAATCCGGAATGCAGCAACCCGAATCACGACATCCCGGAACGTACACAGCTCGGCGGCACATAGCATCCCAACGTGCACAGCAGCGCACAGCACCGCGGGACACGCAGCCCGGATTGCGCGCACACCGCGGAACACAACCCGAAACGCAGCATCCTGAAACGCATCCCTCCCGGCCAGTCGGTCGGGAGGGATGCGTTTGGCCGTTTGCCAAAGGCCGGCAGGGAAAGGCAGACGGCAATGGCTAAACTCATTCCGAACGATATTCAAGCGTATGTATTTTCTTTTTCAATCTCAATACCTCCGTCGAAAAAACAGATTTATTGCTCAATTCCAGTGAATCGTATATTAATATTTCTATCTTTGTGTATGCTATGTTCTTTGCAGCAAAGACAAATGGGAATCCCCATTTAAATTCTTTAATATTAGACAAAATTATTTTACCCGACACAGAAACCGACTTTGAAAAATAATAGAGGTAGTAAAGGTGGTTGGGCGCAATTCACAAATGTGCAAAATAAACTAATGAAAGATGAAACTCGAAGATCGAATAAAATTGTTGATACAACTTCTGAAAAGTAGAGGAATCCAATTTGAGAAAGGATTGACAAACGAGGAATTGATAACAGTCGAAGCAAATTTCGACATAACATTTCCACCGGATTTCCAAACATTATTATGTTTGGAACTGCCTGTATCGAAAGGATTTGTCAATTGGAGAAAAGCACTTTCATCAAAAGAATACGAAGATGAAGTATTCGACAAATTGAATCGGCCGCTTGACGGAATGTTATTCGACATTGAGAATAATGCGTTTTGGGACGAGAATTGGGGTGAAAAACCTGAAATATTCGAACGGCAAAAAGAAATGCGACAGAAAATTTCAAGAAATATCCGAAATTGATACCGATTTATTCTAATCGTTACATTCCGAGTAAGCCGCATGAGACAGGAAATCCCATCCTATCCGTACATCAAATGGACATTATTTATTATGGATTTGACTTAGCGACCTATTTTCGAAACGAATTTCATTTGAGACTGCCTGACAATTTTGAAATTCCACAAAGTCCGAAATATATTGAATTTTGGAGCGAGCATACAAGTTGAGAAACACACCCAACTCGCACCTCTGAGGGCGGATGACGCGGGGCATTCGCCTTTTGCCGCCCGCATCAACTTTTGTTTCAGCGGACAGCGGACGTGCGCCGCTCTCCGCCCCGAAGCCAATCGCCGGCACGTTGGGCACAAGCCTGACAGCTCAAAATCAAAACGATAAAATGATATGAATTGGATAGAACAAAAGCACAAACTATTCGAAGAATTATAGCAGCCTCTTTTTGCCGAGCGCGGATGTAAGAAGAGAGGTGGGGAGTTTTATAAAGAAATCAAATCAAGGACAATTTAGCGATCGCTATGAAACTGAATTCGTCGGGACACCAAACGCATGCCCTACCTGGTGGTTTACGACAAGGATACGCACCGTACCATAACGGGACTGGTCGGTATCACGTTCGGGAAAAACGAGCCAGACAGGAACAGACTGTTCGCCACGGTAATGAACGGCCCGATAGACGTGGCCGAGAACCGGATTACAGGTGTGCTCGACGAAGCCAGGTTATCCCCCGGCATGCAAGCGGCATTGTTCGGCCAACGGGAGGAAACCGGCTATGCCAATCCGGTGATCGTCACGTTGGATTTGATGCCCTGAGTTATTCGAGCGCACCCAGTTCGGGGTCTACGAAACCAATATTTCGGTTCCAGCCCAAGCCGACCCGGCTGAATTCCCCGCCCGGCTTTCGATGGCAGGCCAGAGCGCGGTGCGGTATATAAATTGCTGCATGATGGGAAAAAACACCTCGTCATGCAGCAATTCTATTATCTGGCAGTCCTGTTCGTAGCGGGCGGCATCGGCTCGGCGCTCATCGTCGCGGCCGACCTGCGTACGCGCCGGCAACCGATGCGCATTATGGAAAGCGTATGGGTACTCACCGCCCTCTGGGCGAGTTTTTTCGGGCTATGGGCCTATTACGCCTTCGGACGCGCCACGCGGCACATGCCCGTGCAAAACAACGGCACCGGAAAGCAGAAAGACTCCGCGAAAATCAGTGAGCCGGCAAAAGGCGGCGGCATCGGGGAAACCGGGAACGAGCGGCAGGTCGGCAGCGCCGGGCAGAAGGAGGCAAACGGAAAGCCCGGAACGGACGGACGCAAAGACATGTCCGTAGCGGGAACGGATTTATGGAAGGTTTCGGAGCCGGAACGGGCCATGAACATGCCGGAACCGGGGATGCACGGGATGCAGATGGAGAACGGAACCACGACAGGAGCGGACGGGGCGGAAGATATGCCCGGAATGAAAGGGACGGCGCTCAAAGCGGGCATGGCAGATGAGGCGGGCATACCGGACATGGCAAGCGGAGCGAGCATGCCGGGAATGGCAGACGGGACGGACATGCCCGGGATGACAAACGGGACGAAGATGTCCGGGACGGCCGGGCCCCGGGGTATGGAAGGCATGGACGGGATGGACGGGATGGACGGGATGGACGGGATGAGTGATATGCCCGGAATGAAGGGGGCAGCGGACAAAGCGGATACGGCAAACGGGACGGACATGCCCGGGATGACAAACGGGACGAAGATGTCCGGGACGGCCGGGCCCCGGGGCATGGAAGGCATGGACGGGATGGACGGGATGGACGGGATGAGTGATATGCCCGGAATGAAGGGGCGGCCGCGGTGGCAGTCGGTCGTCTTGTCGACGCTCCACTGCGGGGCAGGGTGCACGCTGGCCGACATCATCGGCGAATGGTTTCTCTTCTTCGTCCCGGTAGCCATAGGCGGAAGCATACTGGCGGGGACATGGGTCGTGGATTACCTCCTGGCCCTGGCATTCGGCATCGGGTTCCAGTACGCCGCGATCCGGGGCATGGAACGCACGCTCCCGCGCGGCGAAGCGATACGCCGTGCCGCCAAAGCCGACATACTCTCGCTCACGGCATGGCAGGCCGGCATGTACGGCTGGATGGCCGTGGCGATCTTCGCGCTCAACGGCGGTGAGGCAATGCCCCGCACCTCGTTCGTATTCTGGTTCTCGATGCAGGTCGCCATGGCATGCGGATTCCTCGTGGCGCTGCCCGTAAATATCCTCCTGATCCGGGCCGGCATAAAAAAAGGAATGTAGCCGCACCGCATCCCCGGCGGCCGGCCGTGAAATTTACGCGGCTTTGCCCGAAAACTCCGATTTAATCGTTACCTTTGCGCCGACAGCGGAAAAACCGCGACGAAACGTAATTTCAGGTATACACAGGAAAACTTTATGGAAACAAGCACCAATTACAGCAAGACAGCCGGCGTGCGCAGGGCTGACAAGTCCGAGAACACCACCCTGTTCCGCAACGTCTACCTATGGATGACGATGGCCCTCTTCATCACGGGCGCAACGGCCCTGACGGTCTCCGACTCGCCGACGCTGCTCAATGCCATCTTCGGCAGCAAAGTCGCATTCTTCGGCCTGATCATCGCCGAACTGGCGCTGGTCATCATCCTCTCGTCGTTCATCTTCCGCATGTCGTTCCTCACGGCAACGCTGATGTTCATCGCCTACTCGATCCTCAACGGCGCGACGCTGGCTTCGATCTTCCTGCTCTACACCGCATCGTCCATCGCATCGACCTTCTTCGTGACGGCCGGCACGTTCGGCGCCATGGCGCTGTTCGGGTATTTCACCAAGCGCGACCTCTCGGGCATCGGGAACATGGGTTACATGGCGCTTATCGGCATCATCATCGCAACGGTGGTGAACCTTTTCCTGCGCAGCGAAACGATGATGTGGGTGATAACTTACATCGGCGTGCTGGTGTTCGTCGCCCTCACGGCCTATGACACGCAGAAGATCAAGAAGATGGTGATGAACGCCGAGGTCGTGGACGAATCGACGCAGAAAATCGCACTGCTGGGATCGCTGACCCTCTACCTGGACTTCATCAACCTGTTCCTCTACCTGCTCCGGATTCTCGGAAGCCGCAAGTAGGCAGGCACCGACAACACAAAAGGGACGGGATACGCTGGCGCGTCCCGTCCCTTTGCTTTCTACCCGGAGCCGGGCTAAAACTGCACCCGGGGTGCGGTTTCGGTGCCTTCGGCAGCCTCGAAGTAGGGCTTCTGCCCGAACCCGAACAACTTGGCCACCAGGTTGGCCGGGAAGCGGCGCACGGCGACGTTGTAGGTCTTGGCCACTTCGTTGAACTCCTTGCGGGCCACTGAAATACGGTTCTCGGTGCCTTCGAGCTGCGCTTGCAGTTCGAGGAAATTCTGGTTGGCCTTCAGGTCGGGATAACTCTCCGACACGGCGATCAGGCGCCCCAGCGCCGAGCGCACCTGCGCCTGCGCCTGCTGGAACTCGGCGAGTTTCCCGGGCGTGAGATCGTCGGCCGAAAGGTTGATCGAGGTGGCTTTCGCACGGGCCTCGGTTACGGCCTCGAAAGTCTGCGACTCGTGTGCGGCATAGCCCTTGACCGTGTTCACCAGGTTGGGAATCAGGTCGGCACGGCGCTGGTACTGCGTTTCGACATTCGACCATGCGGTCTTCAGCCCCTCCTCCTTATTGACAAATCCGTTGTACGTTGCGTAGAAGAAGATCACCACGACGGCGACGACTCCAATCCAAATCCATTTCTTCATAATATAAAGTGTTTTAAATTCATTCCAATCTTATCCCGTCGGGGCCGGGAAAACCATTCCGGCCGCCCGCAAAGCCAGCCTTTGTCCGGCAAACAGCCGCCCGCAACCGGCAAAGCCGCCCGGCATGCCCTGCGGCCTTTACCAGCGCGAGCCGGCACCGCCGCCACCGAACGAACCGCCGCCGAAACCACCGCCTCGCGACCCTCCGCCGAAGCCGCCGAAACCACGCCCCCCGATGATCGTGCCGCCGCCCGCGCCGCCGCCGAAATTGTCGTCGCGCAGGTTTTTGGCCTGCCGTTTGACCACGGCGCCGCAATTCGAGCAGACGTAGGTATATTCGACCAGCCGGTAGTTGGGCGTCACCTTCAGGATGTCGCTCGACTGCTGCCGGAGTGTCAGTTTATGGCATTTCGGGCAACGCTTGCGGGCGTAGTAACCCAGCAGGATCACGCCCATCGGCACTACGACGAACCCGGTGACGATCAGGAAAACCGCCCATGCGGGCAGCTCGTCGCCGCCCGTATCGGCACCGCCCAGATCCAGTTCGCTCCCCTCGAGCAGCTGCGACACGGCTTCGACCCCCTGCACCATGCCGAGGCTGTAATCGCCCTGGCGGAATGCCGGGAGCATGTATTTGAGCTGGATGCGCTTGCAGATCGCATCGGGCAGCACGCCCTCCAGCCCGCCGCCCGTGACGAAACGGATCTCGCGGCGGTCTTTGACCAGCAGGATGCCCAGCCCGTTGTCGTTGCGGGCCTGCCCTACGCCCCATGCGGAGAAGAGGTCGATGGCGAATTCGAAGACGTCGCCGCCCGCGATGTCGTCCACGGCGACCACGGCGACCTGGGCGACGGCCCGCTCGCGCAGCGCAGCGCACAAACGGTCGATATGCGCCACGGCCTCGTCCGAGAGTATCCCGTCGGGGTTCGAGACGTAACGCGTGCGGTCGGCGCGCTGGACATTGGGGATGTCTTCGACGCGGTAGGTTTCGGCCTGTGCCGCGAGGCACGGGACGAACAGCAGACAGAGGAGAAGGAAGCGTTTCATAATCATGGGCAAAAATAGGAAAAATTCCATAAAAGGAACGCGACCGCGCGGGGATTCGTATTCCGTGGCGGATAAAAACGGTACGCCGGCCCCGAGCGGGCGCCCCGGGCCGGGTTTGCAGGCCGCAGCCGGGCATCGGGCGGGGACACGGCCGGGCATCGGGCGGGGATGCGGCCGGGCATCGGGCGGGGACACGGCCGCCGCACTCCGCGGCCGCAGGGGTCAGCGCGTCAGGATGCGGTAGCTCCACGGCGCCATATCCTCCTCGACATGCCCGCGCAGTTCGCAGGCAACGCCCGTCATGGCATCGGTGTACATGCCGGCATAGATGCCCGTGTAATAATCGGCATGGATGGCGTAGGGCGAGAGGTTCATCACGGCGACGACGCGGTTGCCCTTCACTTCGCGCACGAAGGTCATCAGGCAATCCTCGGCGTTGTTGCGTATCTCGACCATCTCGCCGCCCGCCTCCCCGGCGGCGAGCGCAGGGTTGGCATGCCGGAGCCCGGCCAGGCGGCGGTAGAAATCCGTGAACGAATTGGCCGCATAGGAGGGGATCGGGTCGCGGTCGAAGAAAGCGAACGAATGGTCGTAGCCGATCTCCTGCCCGGTATAGACCAGCGGCAGGCCGCGCGGCACGACGAACGTGAAGGCGGCCATAATCTCGCGAGCGTCGCCCATGCGCGTGAACTCCGAGCCGTTCCACGAATTCTCGTCGTGGTTGGAGGTGAACACCAGGCGCATGGCGGACTGCGGGTAACGGTTACGGTCGGCATAAATGTAGTCGCGCAGGGCGGTCACGCGCACCTTCTGCTGCGCCACGTCGTTCATCAGGTGGTGCATCTCCCAGGCATAGCAGGCGTCGAAGGCACCCGCTTCGAAGAGGTAAGGCTCCTCGGCCTCGGCCAGCAGGAACAGGTCGGGGTTCACCTTCCGCAGGCGGCGGGCAGTCTCATTCCAGAACTCCACGGGCACGAGCATCGCCATGTCGCAGCGGAAACCGTCGACGGCGTGCCGGCGCACCCAGAACTCCATGGCGTCGGCCTCGGCCCGCCACACGTCGCGGTTCGCATAGTTGAGTTTGGCGGTGTCCGTCCAGTCCCAGGGCACGGCGGGCGCCCCCGCGGCATCGCGCTCATACCAGTCGGCAGGCTTCTCGCCGACCCAGCGGGCGTCGCGCGCCGTATGGTTGGCGACCCAGTCCAGCAGCACCTTCATGCCCAGGCGGTGCGCCTCGGCGACAAACGCATCGAAATCCCCCATCGTCCCCAGCCCGGGGTCGACGGCGCAATAGTCGCGGATCGAATAGTAAGAGCCCAGCGAGCCCTTGCGCCCCTCGGCGCCGATCGGATAGACGGGCATCAGCCACACGGCGTCGATGCCCATGTCGCGCAGGAAGCCGAGCTTCGCGGCGGCGGCCCTGAGGGTGCCTTCGCGCGTCAGCTGGCGCACGTTCATTTCATAGATTACAGCCTGGTAACTCCACTCGGGATGCAACATAATTTCCATATTTTAATGCGGAATCCGGATTCCGGGATGTCAAATGTACGCTTTTTTCCGGAAAAAATCCGGGCGGCGACCGAATCCGGTGCAATAGGGACAAAATAGCAAGGGGCACATGTAGGTTTATTTCACAAAAATTACTACCTTTGCGCACGATATAAAACGCCTTAGTAAAAATGAAGCATTACCGCCTCTTAGTCCCGGTCATCCTGGCCCTGCTGGTCTCGTCATGTGCCTCGCAGAAACGTGCCTGGTACCTGCAGGACGCGAACCCCTTTACGCCTGAACAAATCGCCGAAAGCGGCCAGATCCGGATCAAACCCCTCGACCGGCTGACGGTCGTGGTCAACAGCAAAGACCCCGAACTGGCAGTGCCGTTCAACTCATCGACCTCGCTGAGTTCCGTGACGGGAGTCGCCTCGTACAGCTCGGCGACCAACCAGTCGCTGCAAATCCGCACGGTGGACGAGAACGGCATGCTCGACATGCCCGTGATCGGGAAGATCGACTGCAAGGGAAAGACCCGCAGCGAACTGGCACAGGCCATCGCCGACAAGATCGTCGAGGGCGGGTATATCAACGACCCGTCGGTCAACGTGCAGTTCGCCGACATGAAGATTTCGGTCATCGGCGAAGTCGCCCGCCCGGGGCATTACGACGTCACGCGCGACAAAATCTCGATCTTCGACGCCCTGGCCATGGCCGGCGACCTGACGATCTACGGTATCCGTACGGACGTGGCCGTGGCCCGCGAAGTGAACGGCGTGCGCACGATCGAATACCTCGACCTCACGTCGAAAGACCTCTTCAACTCGCCGGCGTTCTACATCCAGCAGAACGACGTGATCTACGTCAAGCCCAATAAATATAAGGCACAGGCCGGTGAAATCAGCCAGAACCGCAACTTCTACCTCTCGCTCGTAGGTACGGCCATCTCCGTGGCGACGCTTATCATAACCTTAACCAAATAAGCCGGGCCATGACCGAATACAACAACCAGCAGCAACACCTGCAGAACGACGAGAACGAAAACGGCAGCGGCCTCACGCTGCACGACCTGTTACAGATGGTTCTGGCCAACTGGTACTGGTTCGCCTTGTCGGTGCTCATCTGCCTCGGCATGGCCTACTACTACCTGGCCAGCACCCCAAAGATATACAGCCGCACGGCCACCATCCTCGTAAAGGACAGCCGCAAGGGCGGCGACATGGAACTGGGCGCATTCAGCGACCTGGTAGGTTTCCAGAACCGCCGCAACGTCGACAACGAGGTTTACATCCTCCAGTCGCACAGGCTGATGTCCGAGGTGGTAAAGCGCCTCCACCTGACGGTCAACTACTCCGTACGGGACGGGCTGCGGACGCTCGACCTCTACGGCCGCTCGCCCATCGAAGTCGATTTCATCGACGACGACAACCAGCGCCTTTCGCTCGAGGTGACCGAGCTCGAGGACGGCCGGATCAAACTGGCGGACTTCGACGACAAGTACCTCACCAAGCAGGAGAAGCGCAGGGTCATCCGCGGCCAGTACGGCGATACGATTCCCACACCGCTGGGGCAGATGGTCGTACACAAGACGCCGTTCATGGACTCGACCTATGTGGACAGGCCCATCACCGTGACCAAGAGCTCGCCGATGGTCACGACGAACGCCTACCGCGCCACCGTGAAGAGCGACGTGGCCAACAAGCAGGCGTCGATCGTCACCATCTCGATGAACAGTTCCGTACCCAAGCGTGCCGAGGACGTGATCAACACGCTGATCGCCGTGTACGAAGAGGACGCCATCGCCGACAAGCGGCAGGTATCGGTCGTGACCAACGCCTTCATCAAGGAGCGTATGCTGGCCATCGGACGGGAACTGGGCGTCGTGGACAGCGAAATCGAGGGGATCAAGAAGAGCAACCAGATGATCGACATCACCTCGGAGGCTACCCGATCCATTACCGAGAGCAGCAAATTCAAGGTCGAAGGGCTTTCGATCGAAAACCAGATCAGCGTCGCCAACTACATCCGCGATTACCTCAACAACCCGACGCATGCGGGGGAACTGATCCCGATGGTCGCCTCGCTGACCAACAACGGGATCGTCGCCCAGATCACCGAATATAACGACGCCATCCTGCGCCGCCAGAAACTGCTCGAAAACAGTTCGGAGCGCAGCCCCGTGATCCAGGACATGGACAACGTGCTGGCTGCCGTGCGCCGCTCGATCATCGCTTCGCTCAACTCGCACGTCTCGACGCTCGAAATACAGCTTACGAACATGCGCAAGGAGGAGGCGCTGGCCAACCACCGCATATCCACCATGCCGTCGCAGGAGAAAGTCCTGCTCGACATCATGCGCCAGCAGAAGATCAAGGAGGAGCTGTTCCTCTACCTGCTCAACAAGCAGGAGGAGACGCAGCTCAACTATGCCGTCGCCGAAAGCAATTCGCGTACGATCGACCAGGCATACGGCAGCCCCAGGCCCGTGTCGCCCCGTTCGATGATCATCCTGGGCATCAGCCTGCTGGCCGGCCTGGCGATCCCCTTCGGCATCATCTACCTGATCGGCATGCTCGACACGACCATCCGCGGCCGCAAGGACATCGAAGAGAACATCAGCGCCCCGTTCCTGGGGGACATCCCCTTCCTCGAAGGAGAGAACAAGGGCGGCATCGTCGTCCGGGAAACCGGACGCGACGCGTTGTCCGAGGCTTTCCGCATCCTGCGTTCGAACATGACCTTCATGAACGTATCGTCGGGCAAGGAAATCAAGTGCGTGCTCTTCACGTCGTCCGACCCCCATGCGGGTAAGACATTCGTGGCGATGAACCTGGCGATGACGCTCGCCATGGCCGGGAAGCGGATCGTACTGATCGACCTCGACCTGCGCCGCCACGCGCTCTCCACGACGCTGGGCCGCAGCAACAGCAAGAAAGGCATCACGAGCTACCTGGCCGGGACGATCACCGACATCGGCGAACTGATCACGCCGATGGAGATACACAAAAACCTCGACGTGATCTGCGCCGGCATCCAGCCGCCCAACCCCACGGAGATGCTGCTTTCGGATCGCCTGGACAAGCTGGTCGCCGAGCTGCGGGAGAGCTACGACTATGTATTCATCGACAGCACCCCGGCCATGTCGGTAGCCGACGCGGTCATCACCGACCGGCTGGCAGACCTCTGTATCTATATCGTACGCGAAGGCGTGCTCGACCGCCGGCAACTGCCCGACATCGAACGGCTTTACCGCGAGAAGAAATTCCGCAACATGTGCGTCGTACTCAACGGCACGCGCACCCGCCGCCACGGATACGGTTACGGCTATGGGTACGGATATGGCTACGGGTACGGATACGGGTATGGATACGACGATTACAAGGAGACCAGCTACCGCAAGCGCCTGAAAATCTTCTTCAGCAAAATCGGACGTAAAATAAGGAACAAGAAATAAATGGCTATACGCAATGCATTGATCGCCGTCGATTTCGACGGGACGGTCGTGACACACGCATATCCCGAAATAGGCGACGACGCCGGGGCCGTACCCGTACTGAAGGAACTTACGGACAACGGCTGCCGCCTGATCCTCTTCACGATGCGCCACGGCAAACTGCTCGACGACGCGATCCGGTGGTTCCGCGAGCGGGGAATCCCGCTCTACGCCGTGAACGAGAACCCCTCGCAGCAGCGCTGGACATCCTCGCCGAAAGTCCATGCCGACCTCTACATCGACGACAGCAGCCTCGGCTGCCCGATCCGGTTCGTGGACGGCGTGAAACGTCCCGTAGCGGACTGGACGCGCATCCGGGAGCAGTTGGTGAAGGAAGGTTTTCTGGACTGAGCCGCCGCGCCGCCGGTTGTGTGACGGAAGAGTCAAAGGCCGGGAGCCGCAGAAGCGGGCAGGGCTGGAGCCGCAGAGGGGGGGGGCAGGATTAGGAGCAAAAGAGGCATGCAAGACTGAAAGCCAGGCAAATCCGGGAGCCGGGTAAGCAAGCAAGGCTGAAAACCGAAGGAGCAGGCAAGGCCGGGAACCGGAGAAGTAGCCAACGCAGGGAACCGGATAAGCAGGCAAGGCTGAAAACCGGAGGAGCAGGCAAGGCTGAAAACCGGAGGAGCAGGCAAGGCTGAAAACCGGAAGAGCAGGCAAGGCTGAAAACCGGAAGAGCA
>ENA-ORUU01001225-ORUU01001225.1-human-gut-metagenome-genome-assembly--contig:-NODE-1225-length-14783-cov-3.04712_pt1 | contig 14783 bp, 11 predicted proteins | sample MGYA00242085_ERZ509221 | MGnify/ENA primary metagenome ERZ509221 (study PRJEB26280, sample SAMEA2338809) | human gut metagenome | biome: human gut; feature: human-associated habitat; material: faeces... | reverse complement strand
CGTCAGCTATGTACGGGAACGTCTGCCGGAGATCAAACGAATCACTTCTTATGGCAGAGCCAACACATTGGCGAAAATTTCTGAAGAAGATTATCGGGCTTTGCGTCAGGCTGGTCTGGATCGTATCCATTCCGGGTACGAATCCGGTTCCGACAAAGTATTGAAGCTCATCTGCAAAGGCACAACACAGGAAGAACAGATCATTGGCGGGCGGAAAGTACGGGATGCAGGCATTGAACTTTCCATTTACTTTATGCCTGGGGTAGGCGGCAGAGAGCTTTCTGACGACAATGCCATGGAAACAGCAAAGGTTATCAATGCCGTAGATCCTGATTTTGTGCGTCTGCGTACCTTTGTGCTGCGCACTGGTTCTTTGATGGAAGAAGTGCGGGCAGCAGGCAATTACACAGAAGAAACAGATATGGAAAAACTGCTGGAAATCAGAAAACTCATTGCCAACATCGACCCTACAAAGGCAAGAGGTCGTATTACCAGTGACCACATCATCAATCTTTTGCAGGAAGTCAGCGGCGATATGGACAAGGATATCCCCTGGATGCTTTCTTATATCGACCAATATCTGGCGCTGCCGGAATTGGAACAGAGAAAGTATCAGCTGGCAAGAAGAATGGGCTTCCCGCTGGACTGGAAACAGCTGTATCGCTTGAAAGAAAGCGATCTTGCATATATTGAGGATCTGGCAAAAAATACAGTAGATGAAAAACAGTGGGAAACACTGCTTCATCGCTATATGGATCGTTATATTTAAGGAGGGAAAATTGTGGATAAAATGGATCTGATTACAAAGGTCATTCCGGGACTTTTGGTAGTTGGTATCGTATGGTTTAATATGCGGAAACTCCAGCGCAATCTCAATGCCATGAAACATCAGCATTGCAGCGGCTCTTGCCATAATTGCGCCCATAGTGCCGGATGCACTTCCGCACAGAAAGAAAATACAGATAAAGAAGCATAAGATTCTTTGAATTACAGGGGGAATGAAAGATGAAAAAAAGAATTCTGGCTATGACATGTGCGGCAGCAGTGGCGGCAGCAGCAGTTCCTGTTTATGGGGCAGAAGAAACAGCAGCAGAGCCTGTGCAGCCTGCGGAAGAAACCGTAGCAACCAATCTTGGCGTGATGGTCAATGAAGAGCCTGTGGTATTTTCCGGACAGCAGCCGGTTATCGTTGATAATGTGACATTGGTGCCTGTCAGAGGCGTTCTGGAAACATTGGGGGTTACGGTTGCCTGGGATGCGCAGACACACACCATTACATTGACAGAAGGAGAAAAGACAGGTACCCTGACCATGGACAGTGATGTGTTCCAGACAGGAGATACCAGTGTCCAGATGTCTGCACCTGCACAGAACATCAACGGTTCTGCCATGATTCCTTTGCGTGCTGTTGCGGAATATTTTGGTGCGGAAGTTGGCTGGGATGCGGAAAACAGAATGGTTCTTGTGACAAAAGCGCCGGAAGTCCAGTACCTGGCAGAAGATACTTACGAAAAAGTGCTGAAGGATGAAAATGGGAATTTGCTGGCAGAAGTGAAAGCGATTTATCCCGTTTTGACAGCGGAAGTGCCGGAAGCAGCCAGAGATGCTGTCAATAAAAACATTGCAGGCTTGACCATGAAAGCAGCGGATACTTATTTGGCAGAAGTCAAAGACGAGGCAACACAGGAAGCGGCAGAGCTTGGAGAAAACTTCCATCCCTTCCAGCTGGTGATCTCTTATGAGGATGCGTTCTATGGAAAAGGTGTGCTGTCCTATCTGACAACTGTTTGGGAATATCGCGGCGGCGCAAACGGCACCACAAAAGGCGTTGGCAAGATTTATGATTTGCAGACAGGGGAAACCAAAACACTGGGAAATTATATCAATCTTCAGTCTGGTCTGACAGAACGTGATTATATGGTGCAGGTATTCCGCAGAGATATGGCTTCCAACAGTGAAAAATATTTGGAAGGCGCAGCACAGAGCCTTCTGGATACCAACACCAATCTGGGTTATTATCTGAAAGACGAAAAAACCATGGTGGTTTTTGCGGATGAAACAACCTTGAAACCTCATAGCGAAGGCATTGTGAAATTGGAAATTCCCGTGAATAAGTAAAAGATAAAAGTCAGAAATTCATATGCAGATATGGATTTCTGACTTTTTTTGTAGGGATTTGATATTTCTTGGAATTACAAAAGAAATTTATAACAATAGACAAGAAAGAAAATTGGCGAAAATTACAAAATTTAGATTAAAATCTTGTGAAAAGTATGTAAAGTTGTGTAGTTTTATGGAAAAGTCTTATCAAAATTCATATATTATGCTACAATATGGAGAGTCCAAAGAAAAAGGAGGAGTATTATGAAACATGGCAAATTATGGTCAGCAGTGCTTTCTGCGGCAATGGTAATGGGGACAACGGTACCCATCCTTGCAGCAGATATGGACGGAAAATTGGTTGTGATCCATACCAACGATATTCACGGGTATTATGCAACCGCTGAAGAATCTGTTGGAATTGCGGGCGTTGCTGCTTTGAAGGATTACTATGAAGCACAGGGGGCAGATGTGGTTCTGTTGGATGCAGGGGATTTTTCTCAGGGTACCACCTTGGTAAACCACAGCAATGGTTTGAAGGCTGCGGAATATCTGGCAGCGGCAGATTATGACGCAGTATCTTTGGGGAACCACGAATTTGACTTTGGTTTTGAAGCCCTGAAGGATACAGCAGCAGTTCTGAAGGCGGCGGATATTCCCATCATTGATGCCAACGTGCTGAAAAAAGGAACAAATACCCCTTATTTTGAAGCGAACACCATTGTGGAAACAAATGGGATGAAGGTTGGTATTTTTGGTCTGGATACAGCGGAAACACGGACAAAATCCAGCCCCAGCAGTGTAAAAGACCTGACATTCCTGGACGGACAGGAAATGTTTGACTGTGCGCAGGCACAGGTTGACGCCTTGGAAGCAGAAGGTTGTGATTATATCATTGCTCTGACCCATCTGGGTGTGGACGAAGAAAGTACAGGCAGACGTTCTACTGATCTGGCAGAAGCTGTGGATGGCATTGACCTGATTGTAGACGGTCACAGTCATACAGTCATTGATGGTGGTCAGATGGTAGGCGACACCATGATCGTCAGCACAGGCTCTTACCTTGCCAATGTAGGTACTGTTGTGTTGGATAAAGCAACTGGTGAAGAAACAGCAAAACTCATCAGTGCAGCTGATTATGCAGCAAACTATGGTACCTATGATGAAAAACTTGCGAAAATGGTAGCAGCAGACCAGGCTGAAGTAGATGGGTATTACAGCCAGGTATTTGCGACCACAAAAGTAGATCTGAATGGTCAGAAAGATCCCGGCGTGCGTACAGAAGAAACAAATCTGGGCGACTTTACCGCAGATGCTTATCTGTATGCAGGCAGAGAATATGTGAAAGAACAGGGACTTGACATCAGCGTAGACGTTGCGCTGTCCAACGGCGGCGGCATCCGCGCAAGTGTGCCAGCAGGTGAAATCACCATGAATGACCTGTATACCGTTTTCCCTTACGGCAATACCGTTGCGCTGGTGACAATCACTGGTGAACAGCTGCTGGAAGTGTTGGAAGCATCCACATTCTGCACACCCACAGCCATTGGTGGTTTCCCCCAGATCGCAGGGGCAGAATATACTGTTAATACAGCAGTACCTTATGAAAATGGAGCTCAGTATCCCGATTCTACATACTATGCACCTGCAAATCCCGGCAGCCGTGTAACAATCACAAGCATTGGCGGCAAGCCTTTTGATCCCAAAGCAAATTACACCGTAGCAGTGAATAGCTTCCAGGCAGAAGGCGGCGATACTTATTATGTATTGACACAGGGCTCTTATATGCAGGATACTGGCATTGTAGACGCGGAAGCGCTGATTTCCTATGTGGATTCTCTGGGCGGCGTCATTGATGAAACATACGCAGAACCTCAGGGCAGAATCAAGATTGTTTCCAAACCTGTTGAAAATCCCGAAACAACTGTACCGGAAGAAACAACAGAACCTGAAAAACCTGTGGAACCTGAAGTAGAAGCACCTAAAACAGAAGCAGAAGTGTCTCCTACAAAACTTTATACGGTTGTTGCAGGGGACAGCCTGTGGAAAATTGCGCAGAAAGAATTGGGCAACGGTTCCAAATGGAAACAGATTTATGAAACAAATAAAAAACAGATTTCCAATCCAAACCGCATTTATGTGGGACAAGAACTGGTGATCAATCAATAAGAAATATGGAAAAACCGCATCTCTTCAGATGCGGTTTTTTGCTGCAAAAAAGTGGGGTGTAAATCGATGAGCCTTCCGAAGAGCTGGATTTCGTTTTTATCAACGGGCAGGAAACAGAAAAACAGAGATATATTTGTTTGATGTATATAAAATAATACAATTTGCTTTATACAAATTAAACAAAATCATGTGGGACAAAAAATGTCCAATATCAATAAATAGATGGGACATAAAATGTCCCAAATCTGTGTATACTTCCGAAAAAGAAAAACTTTCCTGAAAACCGATGACATTTTAATCTTGTGTGCTACAATAAGGGTGTCAATCGAAATTTTACGAAACAAAAAGGAGAGAATAGCATGGCAATCAAAGTTGGCATTAACGGTTTCGGTCGAATTGGTAGAGTGGTATTTCGTGTATTGATGCAAAGAAGAGATGAATTTGAACTTTGCGGGATCAACCTGCGTAATGCAGAACTGGATTATATGGCATATCAGCTGAGATACGACAGTATTTTCGGTCGTTTTGATGGCGATATCGAAATTGGCGAAAACGAACTGATCGTAAATGGTCAGCATATCCATGTATTCAGTGAAAGTGATGCTTCCCTGATTCGCTGGGCAGATTGCGGTGCTGAATATATTGTGGAATCCACTGGCGCTTTCAACACAATGGAAAAAGCAGCTCTGCATAAAGTAGGCGGCGCGAAGAAAGTGGTTCTGACAGCTCCTTCCAAAGATGATATCATGCCTACATTCGTTATGGGCGTAAATGAAGATACATATACACCAGACATGGACATCGTTTCCAACGCATCCTGTACCACAAACTGCTTGGCACCTCTGGCAAAAATCATCCACCAGAGCTTCGGCATTGAACAGGCTTTGATGTCCACCATCCACTCCGCAACAGCAAAACAGAAAGCGGTTGACGCCAGAGCAGGACGTGACTGGCGAACAGGCCGTTCTGTATTCAACAATATCATTCCTTCCACAACAGGGGCAGCAAAAGCCGTTGGCCGTGTTATCCCCGAACTGAAAGGCAAAATGACAGGTATGTCTTTCCGTGTTCCTACCAATGACGTTTCCGTAGTCGACTTGACAGCCAGACTGAAAACAAATACAACATATGAAGAAATCTGCAAAAAGGTGAAAGAAGCATCTGAAACATACATGAAAGGCATCGTAAGCTACATTGCAGATGATGTGGTTTCTTCCGATATGCTGGGTGATTCTCATACATGTATCTTTGATGAAAAAGCAGGTATCATGCTGGATAATAACTTTGTAAAACTCATTGCTTGGTATGATAATGAATGGGGTTACAGCAACAAGGTTGTTGACCTGATCGCGCATATGTACAGCGTAGATCAGAAAGCATAAGCAAAAAATGGTTTTCCAAATATATGAAAAAAGGCCCGCTTGCCAATGGATTTTTGGCAGTGGGCTTTTTTCTGCATAAAAAATCCCAAAGAGATTTTTTCTTTGGGATTTTGTTTTTTTTTGATTATTCTTCAGCCATGCGGTAACCAACGCCAACTTCTGTAAAGATGTACTGGGGCTGGGCAGGATTTTTTTCCAGTTTCCGGCGGATGTTTGCCATATTTACCCGAAGAATCTGGTTGTCTTTGATGGCATAAGGCCCCCACAGTTCTGTGATGATATAATCGTATGTTAACACACGACCGGCGCTTTTTGCCAGCAGGGAAACAATTTTGAACTCGATCTGGGTCAAGTGAACATCCTTTCCGTCAACGATGATCTGGCGTTTATCGAAATTGATGGTCAGACCCCGCAGGGTAAAGACATCCCCAACGGTATTTCCAGTGCCGCCTTTTGCCACATGGCGCAGGGCAGTACGGATTCTGGCGAGAAGCTCAGATGTACCGAAAGGTTTGGCAATATAGTCATCAGCACCCATATCCAGTGCTTTTACCTTATCAGCTTCTTCTGTTCTGGCGGAAACAACGATAACAGGAATATTAGACCATTCCCGAATCTGCTGCAAAATATCGATGCCGTCAATATCCGGTAAGCCAAGATCCAAAAGGATCACATCGGGACAGTGGGACGGGATCATGGACAATGCTTCTTTTCCGGTGCGTGCCATGATAACATTATAGTCGTTTGCTTTTAAAGTTGTAGCTATGAAGTTGCTGATGGCTTCTTCATCTTCTACAACCAGTATCTTCAGTTTGTTGGACATGCTCAACTTCTCCTTTCATGGGCAGTACAAAGGTAAAATTCGCACCGCCGTTCTCGTTGTTCTTTGCGTAGATTTCACCGCCATGGGCAGAAATGATGGTCTTACAGATGGGCAGCCCGATGCCCAGGCCACGGGAAGAATCCGAAGATTTGCTGCTGGTGGTGCCGTCAAAAATATGCGGCAGGCGTTCTTCCTCAATACCGATCCCCTGATCCAGTACAGAGAAATAAACGTGATGCCATAAATGTTTTACTGTCAGATAAATAGGTTTTGCTGTGCCGGAATGGCGAATAGCGTTTTCCATCAAATTGATGAGTACCTGTTCGATGAGCATAGCATCCATGGGAACCAAGAGCAGCTCGTCCGGTACACGAACACGGATTTGTGAAGAAGGAAAACGTTTTTGGATTTTTGCGACAGATTCCGCTACGATTTCTTCTACCACTTCTTCCTGTTTTTTCAGCTTTGTGCCTTCGCCGCTGATCTTTGTGACAGACAGCAGGTTTTCTACCATCTGAATGAGCCATTCCGCATCATGATGAATGTCACTGAGCAGACGGTCACAGACATCCTCCTGAAGCATGGAGCGGTTTTCCATCAAAGTGGCTGTGGAACCGAGGATACAGGTCAATGGTGTCCGCAGGTCGTGGGAGATGGCACGCAGCAGATTGCTCCGCATGTTTTCTTTTTCTTTTTCCAATAAGATTTTCTGAGATTCGTCAACGATTTCCTGACGGTCAATGGCCAAAATGGTCTGAGATGTCATGAAGTTGGCGAACTGTAAAGCGTCATTTTCAATATAACCGTTTTTGGAGAACAAAAGCCCCAAAACACCATAGATTCTATCTTTATTGGAAAAGGGAATGTAGGTGCCAAGACAGTTTTGGGATGTTTTTTCTGTGCCCAGACCAGTCATTTCGCCTTTCTGGAATGCCTGTTCCGCTACCTGTTGTTCCAAAATACTTTCCAGAATCAATTCGTCTTTTTCGTTCACATATTTTGTGACCTTTTTTTCGGGTGAAACAGGAGAACCAATGTACAGCACCGCACTGCACTGGTTGGCAGCGTATACACTGTCAATGGTGATCTGCATGATTTCATCGATGTTGTTTGCGCTGAGCAATGCTTTGCTCATGGAGTTCAGGCTTTCTGCACGTTTTTCTCGAATAGAGGACAGGATGGCAGCCTGTTTGACTTTGGCTGTCAATGCGCTGGTCAGTATGGACATCAAAAGCAGGATGCCGAATGTGACAGGGTAGCCAGCCAAGGTGAAGTTCAGTGCAAAATAGGGGAAGGTGAAGAAGAAGTTAACCCCAACGACACCGCAGAAAGATGCCACAATCCCCCAAAAATAACCGCTGGTGATGGAGGAGGTGATGGCAACCGCCAGCATATAAACCCCAAAGATGTTGTCATTCATGACGTCCGCTTCCTGGAGACATAACGCGAATGTAGTGGCGATCAGAAAAACCAGAATGGTTTTGAACAGATCATATAATATCATTGTAAAATGAAATTCAAAGCTTTTGGATCGGCGTTTCATAAGATACCTCACTAAATAAAAATGCACGTTCTCTTAGTCTTATATTATACACAGAGTTTGATTAAAAGGAAAGGGTATCAGACAAAAGAAATGCTTTTTTATCTGTGGATAAAAGGAGGAGAAAAAAGGCAATCGTCGTTGAAATTCCGGATATTATTTGATATAATTGTATCAAATTTTGCAGAAATGGAGATAGACAAATGAAAAAACCTTTTGTTTCACTGGAACAGATACAGGAAATAAAGAAAACATATCCAACACCTTTTCATATTTATGATGAAAAAGGCATTCGGGAAAATGCGCGTGCGGTAAACCGTGCCTTTTCCTGGAATAAAGGATTTCGAGAATATTTTGCCGTAAAGGCAACACCTACTCCCGGAATTTTGCAGATCCTGAAGGAAGAAGGCTGCGGCGCGGACTGCTCTTCTTATACAGAATTGCAGATTGCGGAAGCAGTAGGCATCACAGGACACCAGATCATGTTTTCTTCCAATGTGACACCCGCGGAAGATTTTGCTCTGGCAGCAAAACTGGGTGCCATCATCAACTTCGATGATATTACCCATATTCCTTTCTTCGAAAAAATTGCACCCATCCCTGAAACCGTATGCTGTCGTTACAATCCCGGCGGTGTATTCCAGGTAAGCAATGAAATCATGGACAACCCTGGTGATGCGAAATATGGCATGACAAAGGAACAGATGAAAGAAGCTTTCCGCATGCTGAAAGAAAAGGGCGCGAAACATTTCGGTATCCACTCTTTCCTTGCCAGCAGCACAAGCTCCAATGTGTATTATCCGATGCTGTCCAAGATTTTGTTTGAACTGGCAGTGGAACTGAAAAATGAACTGGATATCCATATTGCGTTCATCAACCTTTCCGGTGGTGTGGGCATTCCTTATCATCCCGATGAAGAAGGCTGTGATATCATGGCAATCGGGGAAGGCGTACGTAAAGTATATGAAGAAGTGCTCTCTCCTGCGGGCATGGATGATGTGGCTATTTTCACAGAAATGGGCAGATATATGCTGGCGCCTTATGGTGCGCTGGTTGCGGAAGCTATCCATGAAAAACATATCTACAAAGAATACATCGGTCTGGATGCTTGCGCAGCGAACCTGATGCGTCCCGCTATGTATGGCGCTTATCATCATATCACTGTACTGGGCAAAGAAGATGCACCTTGCGACCATAAATATGACATCACAGGCGGTCTTTGCGAAAACAACGATAAGTTTGCCATCGACCGTATGCTGCCGAAGATCGATATGGGGGATTTGATTTACATCCACGATACAGGTGCTCATGGACATTCTATGGGATATAACTATAACGGCAAACTCCGCTCTGCGGAATTGCTCCTTTGCGAAAACGGCGATGTAAAACTGCTGCGTCGTGCAGAAACACCTGCGGATTATTTTGCGACATTTGACTTCACAGGTCTGTTTCAGAAATAAAAAATAATGAAAAATAAAAAAGCCAGAGATTTATGGATGTTTCCATAGATTTCTGGCTTTTTGTTTTACATATGGTTATCAGATTTTATTTCAGATGTGTGTGCATGTATTCTTCACGGATTTCCGCAGGAACCAGACTGCCGCCTGTTGCCCAAGGAATATGTACGGCATTTGCCATTTTGTCTTTCAGACCCATTTTTTCGATATATGCCTGCATTTCAGGGGATTTCAGCTGAATAGGGCCCCAGAAGGATGCACATGCAGAAGGTTCCAGGAAGATGTCCTCTGTATTGACGATGTCACGCATGAGATCGTAAATGTGATAGTCTTCCAGAGAAAGGATACCGGACAGCAGATTTTTCATGACGCCGCCAACAAAACCGGAAGCACGGCCAACTGCCAGACCATCGGCATGGGTCTGTCCGCTCAAGCCAAAGTCCTGTACGGAAACTTCGTTTTGCAGACCGGAAGCCATACCAACCAGCATACAAGGTGCCTGTGTGGGTTCGATGAAGAAAACGTGAACATTGTCGCCAAAGAGCTGTTTGAAGCCGAAAGTAACACCGCCGGGAGCACCGCCTACACCACAGGGAATATAAACAAACAGGGGGTGGTCTGCATCCACAGTGATGCCTTTTTCCACGAACTGTTTCTGGATGCGTTTTGCAGCAACGGCATAGCCAAGGAACAGTGTTACAGAGTTTTCATCGTCTACAAAATAGCTGGAAGGATCAGCGTCAGAATTTTTTCTGCCTACTTCAACAGCTTTGCTGTAATCGTCATTGTATTCGATTACTTCTGCACCGCGCTGGCGAAGGAGATCTTTTTTCCACTGTTTCGCATCAGCAGACATATGAACAATAACATGGAAGCCCAGAGCCGCACTCATGATACCGATGCTCATGCCCAGATTGCCGGTGGAGCCAACCTGAATCTTGAACTGGCTGAAAAATTCCTTGAATTCGGGAGAGGCGAATACGGAATAATCATCAGTCAGTTTGATTTTGCCGTGTTCCAGTGCAAGGTCTTCCGCATGTTTCAATACTTCGTAAATGCCGCCTCTTGCTTTGACGGAGCCAGAGATTGCCAGATGGCTGTCCTGTTTTAAGAATAAACGCCCGGGAATGGAGGTGCTGTATTCTTCTTCCAACTGTTTCTGCATATGAGGGATTTCGGTGAGGGGAGATTCGATCAAGCCGTTCTGAGGTTCCGTTTCAGGAAAGACTTTTTTGATAAACGGTGCAAAACGAGCCAATCTTGCTTCTGCATCGTCAATATCTGCCATTGTGATGTTGATTTTTGCCAATGCGTCAGCGGTTTTTTCCTGGTTTTCATTGATCCAGATGACTTCTTTGCCGTCGCCTACCTGTTCCAGAAGTTCTTTGTTGTTGACACGATTCCAAAATGTTTTTTCCATAAGTTTCCCTCCTATATAGGTTAAAATAAGGCAGATGTCTTTCTTGATATCATAACACAAAAACGGAGTTATGTCCTCCTTTTTGTACAATTATGTGGAATATCTCTGTGGAATAAAGCGGAAGAATCGTTGATTGGATTTAAAATTTTAGAAAGGTGTATTTTTTTATGGAATATATTGCAGACTGAATATGAAGGAGGTATTGATATGAACGAATATTGTCTGAACAGAAAAAATATTGAAACCTATTTGCAATACCTGAGAGAACAGGAGAAAAGTGCCGGTACACTGGAAAAATATAAACGGGAACTATATGAACTGCTGTCTTTTTTATCAGGAAAAAATGAAAGTAAGGAAGAACTGATATCATGGAAAGCACAATTGGAACAAAAATATCGTCCAGCTGGCGTCAATGGCAGATTGGTCGCTGCAAATGGCTTTTTTTCTTTTTTTGGTCGATATGATCTGCGCATGAAGCTGCTGCGGATACAGAAGGAGATATTTGCGAAAGAGGAAAAGGAATTAACAAAAGGGGAATATATCCGTCTGGTACAGGCAGCGGAAAGGAAGGGGAATATGCGCTTGTCCTTGGTGATTCAGACCATTTGTGCTGCGGGGATTCGCGTATCCGAATTGCAGTATATCACGGTGGAATCTTTGAAAAAGGGGAGAGCGGAAGTAAATTGCAAAGGAAAGCGGCGGGTGATTTTTCTGCCTATGGACTTACTGCGAAAACTAAAGAATTATGCGAAAGAAAAAGGAATTTCGACAGGCGTGATATTTTGTACGAGAACGGGATGTCCGTTGAATCGTTGTAATATATGGTCAGACATGAAAAAATTGTGTAGGGATGCGCAAGTGAATCCACAGAAGGTATTTCCGCATAATTTGCGCCATTTATTTGCACGTACTTTTTACAGTTTGGAAAAGGATATTGCAAAATTGGCGGATCTGCTGGGACACAGCAATATCGAAACCACAAGAATTTATATTATGGAAAGTGGACGGGAACACCAAGAAAAATTAGAAAAGATGAGGCTAGTTATATAACAGAATTTCCCTTCTGTTATAAAAAATACCAAATGATACAGTTTGATGTGCAGTTACATACTTAAAATATAACACTTTTTACATATATTGGCAAGTATTAGGCATAAAATAAGACCGATTGCATAATTTTCAGAAAAAAATTTATATCGGTTTTTGTTTTTATGCCTTTTTTTATTTTTAGAAATAATCAGTTCCGATTTTTCGCGATATGTTAAGAAATTTTGACAATTTTCACGTAAAGCGAAAAAACAATAAATTACAGAAGGGAAATTTTGTTTTTAACAAGTGAGAATGAATGAAAGAGATTAGATTAACAGCCGAAAGCATCAATACATTTTTACAAAAGAAAACAGAAGCTGGGAATAAACCGGAAACCATTACAGAATATCGACGCATCTTACTGGCTTTGCGAAAATGGATGCTGCCAGATACTGCAATGCAAAAGGAAACATTGCAGCAATGGAAGATATGTATGCAGTCAGAAGGTATTTTGGCGGTAAGAACCATTAACCGAAGGCTGACGGTGGTCAACCAGTTTTTGGATTTTGCAGGAGAGCGGAACTGGCAAGTATCCTGTATCCGCTTGGAAGAAGGCGAAAAAGCGGTTTTAAATCGGAGTGAATATATTCGATTGCTTCAGGCTGCAAGACAGATGCATAAAGAACAGATTTATTTTATTATGAAGACCATTTGTGTTCTAGGCGTTTCTTTGCGAGAATTTCCTCAGGTCACTGTTGGTTTTATCAAAAAGGGCAGAGGGGAATTTATAACAGGGGAAAATGTCAGGAAGATTGTGGTACCATCAGGTCTGCAAAAAGAGCTGTTGGCATATTGTGCGCGTAATGGGATTCGTAAGGGTCCCATTTTTCTTGCGCAAAGAGGGGGAGATCTGCACCGCGTTGTTGTAAACTCCGCCATGAAACAGTTGTGTCAGTTAGCAGGCGTAAATCCGGAAAAAGCAACACCAAGCTGTTTGCGTGAGTTGTATGAACAAACGCAGCAGGAATTGCAAGAAAACATTTCCGTTTTACTTTTTCAGTATTATGAGAAGCTGCTGGAAGCTGATGATGTAACGGCAGCTTGGGAAGGGCGTGGTTTATGAGAAAAGGTTTTTTAGAAGAGATTCAAGAAAAGAATAGGAGGAGAAGTATGAAAAAAGGACTATGGAAACGGCGGGCATTTGCCTTTTTGGTTGCAGCTGCTATGGTGATCCCTCAAGGGGTATATGCAGCAGAAACAGAAGGAAATGAAACGTCAGAAAATGCGATTACAGAAGAAGTGCCGGAAAGAGTGCATGAAAACGGCTGCACACTGCCTTCTGACCATGAAGGAGATTGTGTGACAACACCGGCAGAAAATACAGAAGAACCGACAGAAAGAGTACATGAAGAAGCTTGTACACTGGCTCCCTACCATGAAGGAGATTGTGTGACAGAGCCAGTGGAAAATACAGAAGAACCACAGGAAAAGGAACCAGAAGAAGACAGCATGTTGGAATCCAATGAAAGTGAAGTAAGTGAAGCAGAAGAACAGGAAGAAATGCCTGTAAAAGCACCTGAAGCAGGAGATGTTCTGACAGTTGGTGTCGATGTAGATGCAAAATATAATTCCTTGGTAGAGGCGGTAAATGCTGCGAATGCAAGTGATAAAACAGACATTACCATTGAATTACTGAGTGATATGAAAGTGACAGAATGTGCTCGTATTACTGATAAAAATATTACCATCAATGGTAATGGTCATAGAATCATCCGTGATCAGGGCTTTAAGACGATTTCAGATAATAGTAGAAGTTGGTATAACCCTGCTATGATTGAAGTGACAACACCAAGTCAACAAGGTGCGTCTTTGCGGTTAGAGAATATCACTTTGGATGATGCTGGACTGCATGAAGGTACTGTTTTTGCACAGGCAGATAAAAAGGATAACACAGCGAAAGTCCAGGATGCCATTGTAGCAGCTTATGGAACATCTAATGCTACTGCTGAAATCATTCTCGGCGAAGGTGCAATTTTGAAAGACTTCGGCGGTATGTCTGCGGTTCGTGTCACAGGCGGTGCGACATTGACAATGGAAAGTGGCTCAGAAATCTGTGATGACACTGTTAGTGACAGAAAAAAAGATGACGCAGGAAGTGTTGGCCCTGCAGGTGCTGTTTGGGTTCAGGGTACAAGCGCAACCATGAAAGAAAATGCTGTAATTGAAAATGTAGTTGGTCGCGCGTTTTATGTAGATGGCGGCAGTGCTGAAATTGATGGTATTATCTCCAACATCAAAGCAGATACAGAAATGTGGCAGGGAACAAATGGTATAGCAGTTCACGGCCGTGGAAATTCTGATATTACATTAAAGAGTGATTGCCAAATTAAAGATATCGATGCCAATGCAAGTCAGGGATCTCTTCTTGGCATGTATGGCAGCAATCTGGATATGCAGGATGGATCCATCATTGAAAATATCAATGGGATCGGTGCTGTATATATGGATGATATCGGGAACGATTATAGTCATAAAGCGTTGATCAATGGGACTGTAAGTAATGTAGAAAATAACCCTGTTATGCGTTCTTGGTATGGACATATTGAAATTGGGCCTACTGGTGTGGTGAAAGATTGTGTATCCAGTGCAGGCTACAGTGATGGACAGGTATTGTATACTAACAACGGTTCCAGATATACGATCAGCGGACAGATCATCAATAACTGGACTATAGTCAATAAAAAAGACACGATTTTTAAATATATTTTCTGGGAACGGCTAGATTCCTTGCCGATCCCAGAATGTTGCTTCCATTTCATCTGGTGTTAGGTAGCCTAAAGAACCATGTGGTCTGCGAGAGTTA
>ENA-ORUU01001211-ORUU01001211.1-human-gut-metagenome-genome-assembly--contig:-NODE-1211-length-14958-cov-3.04892_pt1 | contig 14958 bp, 10 predicted proteins | sample MGYA00242085_ERZ509221 | MGnify/ENA primary metagenome ERZ509221 (study PRJEB26280, sample SAMEA2338809) | human gut metagenome | biome: human gut; feature: human-associated habitat; material: faeces... | reverse complement strand
GGTTTTATTATGAAATCTTTGAGAATAAGCTGTCAACTTTTTTTATACCACACCAGTCATATGCAGTGTCAATTCTGTCTGACTCAGATCCAGAGGCATATTAAATTTCGCAGTCAAGGCAGGTTTTACCTTAAATTCCATCCATGCGATCTGCTGGTCTTTCTGATCCAGACCATACTGTTTTGCCTTTGCCAAAGCGTTTTCCATGGCGCTGAGATGGCCTTTTGCCGTTTCTGTGGCACCGCTGACCGCGTCAAAAGCATCGCCTTTTTTCTCTGTCAGTGCTTTGGAAAGACTGGACAAATCAGACAGACCTACGGCTTTTTTCAGGATATTTTTCCCGCCTGCGTAAAGGTTATTGGTATCGTCTGTATATTTGATGGATTCCGCACCGGTGATTACGCCGTCTTTTACTGTCACTTTCACCACGTTGGGGCCTCTGTCAGGGTAATAGCGTCCCCATGTGGCTGTACCGTACCATTCGCCGTCAGCGATTTCCCCTTCTGGCTGTGCCGGCTCTGTCTTATCGGAGAAATCAAAGAGCAGACGTACATAACCGCCATAGGAATCGTATTCTGTGTAGTGAGGGAATGCAATTTCCAATGCTTTGCCGTCAATGGCTTTTTCCACTGTGTAATCAGAAAGGGCTTCCCCCGCGGCATTATATACCTTAATGGTGAAGGTGTCTTTTTCCCATTTCTGATATGTTTCCGGCATTTTCACATTGTAGAGGGAATACATACCCTGGGTATTTTTCCATTTTTCACCGGGAATGGTGATAGTCTGGATGGGTTCTCCTGTTTTAGAGGACAACTCGATTTTTGCAGGAATCTGTTTTTCATAATCAATGACCTGCACATTGAAGGACTGTGTCACACCATTATTCTTAATCTGGATGGTCTTTGTTCCCTTCTGGGCATCTTCTTTGGTGAAGATATAATCCTGATCGGGTTCTGCTGTAAAGCCTTTTGCTTTACAGGCATCCCAGCCTTCTTTCCGCTGTTTGCTGCCTTTTTCCGTTACCAGATTGATATTCAGCAGACTCAGATCCAGCTTGTATCCCACACCATATACGGTCTGGAGCAGTTCTGTATCCAGCGTAAAGGATGCCACGGCAGAATCGTCTGTCTGGTTGTCGATGGAAATATAGTAGGTATTGTATTTCCATCCTGTAAAGCCTTCACCGGGAGAAACTTCTCCAAGGAACGCTTCCCAGTCGTTATATTCCTCATGATAAACAGCCTCTGTCAGCAGGCGGTTATTGTCATAAACCTTGATATCCTTGATCTTGCCTTCGGCTTTGATGCTGTAATTGAATTCGTTTTCATCCAGCTCCATCTTCTGTGTTTTGCCATCGGCAAATGTAATCATCAAATGAGTGTGCGCTTTTCTCATGGTCTTTTTGGAGGCCACCACTTTGGCAGGCATCACAATCAAACCATCATTCTGGCGGAACTGTACCTGCAAGGCGCCATACTGGTTGACACCCGGTGTATCTTTCGTAATGACCGTACCATTTTCAATATTGGTGGTAATGCCATATTCAGAAATCTTGTCAAAGGGTACGGATTTTGTCTGTCCATCCGCAAGATGGACTTTCAGCACAGTACCGGTCGGATCCAGCTTTTCACCAAAGTTCATGTTAGCCTTGGGCTTTTTCTCGAAATCGAACCACTGAACATTCTGTTTCACCTGATCGGAACTGTATTTTTCCGCACGGAGGACAGCGTTTCGCCGTGCGCTCAAATGGCCTTTGGCTGTTTCCGTAGCACCGGATACCGCATCATAAGCCGCTCCTGTTTTCTGGCGAAGCTGCGCTTCCAGCTTATCCACATCTTCTGCGGTTCGAATGCCCTTTACATGGTTCAGCACATTCTGTCCTCTTTCAAAACTTTCGTCCTCAATGTGCTTTTCGCTGTATGCCGCAAAAACCTGTCCGTCTTTCACAATAACGCAGACAATGTCGGGCCCTTTTGCCTGGTAATACAGGCTGTCTGTACCTGTACCATACCATACACCATCTGCCAGACCATTGCCTTCTTTTTTTCGGAAGAACTGCCAGAACCGCCAGAACTGCCAGAGGAATGTTTCTTTTTTCTCACGGGAATTTCTTCTTCCGCATTTTTCCCATCTGTTGTCACAGTGGTTTTGGGCTTGACTTCTTTTCCTCCCGCCTGAACGCCAGAAACATTGTCCCCAGTGGTCACTTTTGTATTTTCCGTAGAAACCTGTACGCCATCTTCGCCCGCATAGACTTCGCCTACGCTGCCTTTGCCGCTGACCCGGGTTCCCTTTGCCTTGGCTTCCACTTTGGATACGGTTCCGTCTTTTTCCACTTGAATTTTGGCGTTTTCCGCACCATCCTGCACCTGTACAGCGCCGATTTTCCCCTTTTCCACTGTCAGGGACAAAGGTTTGGAAATCTGCACCTTATCAAAATCACCGGATAACTTGGTGTCGCTGGAAAGCGTCACATCTCCCAAAGAACTGTTTGCTGCGGTGAAATTAGCCTGATTGGGATTCACTGCCAGAACCCCTTTTCCGGCGGTGGTTTTGGAAAATTCCACGCCATCGGCACCGCCGCGGACGAGAATTCTGCCTTCCACTTTCACATTATCCAGTTTCACACGCTGCGCGCCGTCGGCAATAACCAAATCCCCTTTAACGGTCACATTGTTCAAAGAGGCGTCGCTTTTACGCACAATGAGATTGCCTTCCATATTGGCATCTGCCGTTTTTCCGTCTTCAGCGATGTTTCCTGCCAATTGGTAAAGCACCTGAGAAAATTCCGCTCTGGTAATAGGCGCAAGGGGGCTGAGCTTCCCTTCATTGCCATGGATATATCCAGCCTGAACCATGGCTGCCACATCAACTTTTGCCCAAGGCGCAATCTGACTGCTGTCTGCATACTGCTGCAAAACATCGGTATTGGACTGATCCAGGCAATAAAATCTCGCCAGCACCGCAAAAACTTCCTGTCTGGTGATGGGCGCTTCCGGGCGCAGCATGCCGCCATCCCCCGCAAATGTGCCCATCTGCACTGCTTTTGCCATATCGTCATAGTACCAAGCTGTGGCGGGCACGTCTGTATAGCCAGTAAGTGAAGCCCCTTTCACCGCACCGGCAAGACGATTGAGAATCGCCGCCATTTCTGCCCGTTTCAATGTGTCATTGGCACGGATCTTTCCGTTGTCACCACTGAGTAAGCCATTGCTAACCGCATAGGACAAAGCATTGGTTGCCCAGTTATTGGGGAAATCCGAAAAGTCCGCAGGCGAAGCCGCCAGCAACGGTGTCGGTATAGCAATGGATGCCGCCATCAGTGCCGCAAGGACTCTTTTCTGGTGTTCTTTTCCCATGTTTGTATCACTCCTCTTCTCCTCTTATACATAAACTGCTGTTTTCCCCATTCATCCCCGTTTGGGAAAACGATTTTCGCCTCTTATTAGCATAAGCTAACTAGTGAATTTAATATACCATGTCAGACATTTCTTGCCAACAACAGATTTCCCCACAGCCAAAAAACGGCGTTGAAAACCGCTTCATATGAAAACAAAAATAGCCGGCACCTTCGCATAAAAGGATGCCGACTATCTTCTTTTTATCTGCATTGTTCGGGGATTTTTTTCAAATCCTTATGTCCATAAGACCATGGGGTCTGCCGTTTTGGGTGTATACATATCCCGCAAACCTTTTGTCATCAATATTTTTCCATCATCTGTCATCATAACCGCGTCAAACAAGTCTTTATGTTCCTTCCAGAATGCTTCCGCTTTTTCCGGCCCCATAATAAAAAGCGCCGTAGAAAGAGCATCTGCCAGCGTGCCATCCTCACTGACAATGGTTACAGAAATAAAGCCGTTTTCCGCCGGATAACCGGTTCTTGGGTCAATGATATGATGATACAGTTTACCGTTTTCCGTAAAATTCCGCTGATATCCGCCGGAAGTGATGACCGCTTTGTTTTCCACATCCAAAATACCGAAATAATCCTCGGGATTTCTGGGGTCTTCCAAAGCCACCCGCCAAAGGCTGCCATCTGGCTTTCTTCCTAAGGTCTGCACATTTCCGCCCAGAGAAACAATGCCGGAAGTAACATCATTTTCCCGATAAACTTCCATAATCTGCTGAGAGGTATAGCCCTTGGCAATTGCTCCCAGATCCACAGTCACGCCATCCAGCAGTGTTACCGTATTGCCTTCGATACGCACCTTAGACCCATCTACTTTTGCCAGCTGTTCCGCCAATTCCTCCGGTGACGGCACACGGAAATTACCATCACGTAACCCCCATAACTTCATGACCGGCGTAATGGTACAGTCAAAAAGTCCATCTGTTTCCTTGGTTACATCCACCGCTCTGGAAATAACAGCAAGGGTATCCGCCTCCACCTGTCTTTGCCCCAACTGGTTCAGCTGGTACACATCGCCGCTTTCACCGGTAACAGACAGCAGTTCATCCAGCCGCTGGATTTCCGTGCTTGCTGCCTCCACAGCCTTTTGGGACTGCTCTCCATAAGCGCAGAGATTCATGTAGGTATCCATGGCAAATAACTCCTCTTTGTAGGGCGTCAGTCCCGATTTGGCTTCATATCTGTCACCGCAGCCCCCCAGCAATGCGGCACAGCAGCAGACTGCCAACACCAATTTTTTCATAATTTCTTTCCACCTCCGTTTTGTTAGCAACTGCTAATCTTGTAAGACATCATATCATTTCCCCATTTTCCTGTCAATATCCTTATCAGACAACAAAAAAAGACATGCGCCGCAGGTTCATTCAGAAAACGAGAAAAGATTTTCTGAATAACCGCTTTTACAGCGCATATCTTTCTGATTATCAAAAAGTGGAAAAGGGGTGTTTTAATGATTTATCAGCAGGAAACCAGTTCCAGAACGCCTCTGATGTCCTGTACTACGTAATCAGCCCCAGCCGCGAAATAAGTTTCTGCTGCTTTTTTGTTTGCTGCTTCTTTTTCTTCTTTGGACAACCCTTCGTATTCAGCCTGTGTCAGGCCCAGCACGGAGCTGCCTTCGATGATGCCTACTGCCACCATGCCAGCGTTTTTGCCTTCTTTGATGTCAGATACGGTATCGCCTACCTTCATGACTCTGGAAACATCCTGCAATTTCAGGGCTTCCATGTTTTTGAAGATCATATAAGGATAAGGTCTGCCGCATTTGCCTACCGCGTCAGGGCTGAACCAGCAATCAGGTTCATAACCTTTTGCTTTTGCACCAGGAACCACCACTGCCATCATTTCATCGGTATAGCCTGTGGTGGAGCCGATTTTCAGACCCATTTCACGCAGTTTCTGGATGGTTTCTACCACATAGGGCTTGGGTTCCGCAAAACGGCTGAGGATTTCCATGATCTTCTTTTCGAAGATTTCATAAACATGCTGCACATCATCCTCTGTCCAATCTCTGCCCTGTTTTTCTTTCCACAGATCGTGGATTCTGTCCATGGAAAGCATGGTGCGGATATGGTCAATTTTCAGCATACCCATAGGTTTGCGTACCTCTTCCAGTGTGGGTGTAATGCCAAATGCTTCAAATGCTTCCACAAATGCCTGCACAGGTGCAAAGCTGCCATAATCTACGGTTGTTCCAGCCCAGTCAAAAATAATTCCGTCGAATTTCATGCCTTTTTCTCCTCCACATAACTTCTGAAAATTTCACACAGTTTTTCCATGTCTTCCTCATAGATTTCGCCGATATGACCGATACGGAATGTTTCCGCATCTGTGAGCTTTCCGGGGTAGATGGCATAGCCGCGGTCTTTGATGTACTGATACATTTCCCCGAAATCGTAATGAGTGTTTTCAGGATAATAGAATGTGGTGATGATGGGGCCCTGTGCTTCCCCTTCGACGAAAGGTTTGAAGCCCATTTCTCCCATGTGCTTTACCAGATAATCCTTGTTGTTTTTATAGCGTGCGTGTCTTGCGGGAATGCCGCCTTCCGCATCCAGTTCTTTCAGTGCCTGCCAAAATGCCAGCACCACATGGGTGGGAGAAGTGAAACGCCATTTGCCGTCTTTGTGCATGGTTTCCCACTGGTCATACAGATCCAGAGAAAGGCTTCTTGCTTTGCCTTTGCTTTCCATGAGTTTGTCTGTGCGGCAGATGATGAAGGAGAAACCGGGTACACCCTGAATGCATTTATTGGCGCTGCTGATGATGAAGTCAATGCCCCATTCCCCTACGGGGATGTCTACGCCGCCAAAGCTGCTCATGGCGTCTACGATCATGGTCTTGCCTGCTGCCTTCACAACCTTTGCCACGGAAGCGATGTCATTGAGGATACCGGAAGTGGTTTCGCTGTGTACCATGGAAACGTGTGTCACCTGAGGGTTTTCTTCCAGCAGTTTTGCCACTTTTTCCGCAGAAGGCATCTGGTCATAAGGTTCATCGTACATGATGTAGGAAATGCCTGCGTGTTTTGCAATGTCGCCCATACGTTTGCCGTATGCACCGTTGGCACAGATCAGCAGTACATCGTCTTTGCCGATGACGCTGGTCAGTACGGATTCTACACCGAATGTGCCGCTGCCCTGCATAAGAACAGTGGTGTATTCCGGTTCGGAAACATGTGCCAGCTCCAGCAGTTTTTCACGGATGGCACGGGTGATTTTCTTATAGTCTTCATCCCATGTGCAGTGGTCGTCCATCATCTGCTGTTTTACGGTTGCGGTTGTGGTCAAAGGGCCAGGTGTCAGTAATTTATAATGTAACATGTCTATACTCCTTCAAAATTCTTTCTTTTATCAACTTTCTAGCTACTTATTTGCAGCTTTCAGACAGTGCCTGATGGCTTTCCAGCAGTTCTACGGTCAGAGGTTCCGCAAATGTCTTAGGATATGCGGATGCGTTTTCGGAAGATGTTGTTTCACCTTCATACAGTGCGTTGGGGTAATATTTCTGCAGTTCGCTTCTGCCTTTTTCAATGATGCACTGTGCCATTTCCTGTGCCAGAGGGTTTGTTGCATCGCCTTTATCTACCACTGCAACAGATTCTGTCAGAGAGAAGTTACCTTCCGTAGGGTCAACATAATCGATGGGCAGACCTTCTGCTTTGTCTGCAACTGCCTGCTGACGCAGACCGAAACCGATGGCAACTTCACCGGCACGTACTTTTTTCAGTGGTGCGGAACCGGAACTTTCGATATGAGGGCCAGCGTTTTCATAGATGCCTGTCAGCACTTCTTTTGCGCCTTCTTCACCATATTCGCTTACCAGTGCCTGAATCAGCAGCCATGCAGTGGAAGAGCTCTTGATGTCTGTCACAGAGATCATATCTTTGTAAACGGGATTTGTCAGGTCTTTCAGGCAAGTAGGCATGGGCAGGTTATTTTCTGCCAGCATTTCTTTGTTAACGATAATAGCGCCTTCCTGAGATGTAATAGGTGCGCAGTATGTTTTTTCACTGCCGTCCAGCAGTTTGTAAGTGAAGTTCAGATCCTGGAACATGTTCTGCTGTTCCTGTGCACTGTCTACATAAAATGTACTCAGTGTAATCAGGTCTGCTTCGATGTTGGTGCCTTCTGCCAGCACTTTGCCGCCAAGTTCGGATGTACCGAATGTCTGGAACATATACTGATTGGCATAACCATTTGCGTCCAGTGTTGCTTTCATGGCTTCCACAGCCTCGTCATCCGCGTTGGAATAAATGATAACCTGTTCGCCGGAAGCTGCCGCCTTCCGCGGTTTCTTCTGTACCGCCGCCGCAACCAGTCATTGCCAGTGCGGAAAGGGTCATAACCCCTGTCAACAGTAATGCCAAAGTCCTTTTCTGTTTCATTGTTCTTTCTCCTTTTTCTTGTTTTCTCTTTTTATTGCATAACCCAGAATCCCCTTCACAATCAAATTGGTTCCCAGGATAAACAGCGATAATACAAATACTTCGTTAAATTTTGTGTAGTACTGCAATTCTTTGATTTTTGTGGTCAGCACCATGGTTCTTGCGCCTGCGATAAAGATGACCGCGCTGACAGTTACCATGGCGTTTACGAAGTAGTAACTGAATACTTCCAGAATGGTGGATTTCATATTGGGCGTTACGATTCGCACAATGGTCTTCATCCAGGTGTCACCCATAAGAGATGCGGTGGTTTCCCAAGAGCTGTTCAGTTTTTCCAGGGAGTTTTTCATCATCAGATAAGGTGTGGAGAAGAAGTGTACCACGTTGCAGAGAATCATCAGCCAGAATGTGTTCTGTAAAGGTGTGCCGGAAAAAATCAGCATATAAGCAATACCAATGACCATACCGGGAATGGTGTTTGTGATGAGGGCAATGCTGTTGATGATGCCTTTCCAGCGGTGTTTCATGTTGCTTCGTGCCGTTACCAGTGCAGCCCCATAAGTGATGAGCAATCCCAGCACGGCTGTCAGCACCGCCACGAAAATGGAGTTTCTGTATACCATAGTCAGGCTGTTGTCATTGAGGACTGCCTGCAAATGTTCCAGTGTAAAAGATGTCTGGTAGGGCCATTCTTCCACAAAAGGCACCACGAAGATCACCAGGAAGATGGATACCAGCACCAGCAGGATGATGCCGGAGACGATGCCGCAGAACCAATCTCGCAGGGGATTTTTCTGCAGTTCAATGGCAGAGATCTTGTTGTAGCGGATGTTATACCGTTCCAGATACCGCAGAAGAACAATACTGATGATGGAAGGCACCAGCATCAGCATGGCTACCACAGCCCCCTGCTGGAAATCCGGGATACTGCCCAGCATTTCGTTGTAAAGCACCGTTGCCACCACTTCATATTTACCCCCTACGGAAGCGGGAATACCGTAATCCGTAAAGCAGAGGAAGAAACACTGTACAATGGATGCCGCCAGTGTACCCAGCAGCGGACGGAACACTGTCTGGAAAAAGGTGGTGATGCTGTTGTCCCCCATGACCCTGGAAACCACCATGAATTTCTTGTCGATATACCCCATGGTGTTGAGGATCAGCAGGAAGGAAATGGGCAGTGTGTAGATCACATAGCCGAAAAGCAGACCGCCGAAACCGTAAATATCAAACAGCTGTGTGCCGATGAGCTTTGTCAAAAGCCCCTGCTTCCCGAAGGAGTAAATGATGGCAAAGCCGTATGTAATGGTAGGCAGCAGCATGGGCAGCACTGCCAGCAGGCGGATGAGCTTTTTATATTTCGCGCCTAAGTTCGTATATTGGATGCTGTACGCCAGGAAAAACGCCAGTACTGTGGAAATGACCGCACTGGTCAGGGAAATGATGATGCTGTTGCCGAAGGCTTCTGCAAATCCTTTTCCTGTCAGCACAGCGGTATAATTTTCCATGCCCCATCCTGTATCCAGCACAAAGGATTCTCCCAACAGGCGGATGATGGGAACCGCTAAAAACGCCGCAAACAGTAAGATGGTCACGGCATAAATGACTTTGATTTCTTTTTCTTTCCGTACTACCATGATTTATACCGCCTGTGCCATGATTTCCTGATGGAACAATGCAAAAATGTTATTGCGTTTGATTTCCAGCTGATTCAGGATGAATTCTTTAATGAATGCGTTCTGAGGTGTTGTGATGATTTCTTCAGGTGCGCCATACTGAGAGATGGAACCATCGTTAACGATGAGAACTTTATCGGACAGTGTCAGCGCTTCTTCTGGATCGTGGGTAACGATAATGGTTGTCAGATGGTAATCTCTGGCGATCTGTTTGATTTTTTCTTTGATGGATTCTTTGATGACACCGTCCAAAGCGCTAAGGGGTTCGTCCAGCAGCAGGATTTTCGGTTTCATTACCATTGTTCTTGCCAGAGCCACTCTCTGTTTCTGACCGCCGGAAAGCTGGTCGATTTTTTTGTCCAGATGAGGTTTCAGACCCAGCAGTTCGATCAGTTCGTTTACTTCTTCCTGTGTGGAAATGTTGGGTGTATTTTTCAAGCCGTAAGTGATGTTCTGCATGACATTGAGATTGGGAAACAGGGCATAATCCTGAAATACGATGTTGAAGCCGCGTTTTTCCATGGGCACGTTTGTGATGTCCTGTCCGTCAAAAATGATCTTGCCGCTGTCCGCGTCTGTCAGACCCAGAATCAGGTTCAGCAATGTGGTCTTGCCGCAGCCGGAAGGGCCTAAAATAGAAACGATCTCACCGTCGGAAATGGTCAAATCAATATTTTTCAGTACTGTTACGCCGTCATAAGACTTTTTGATGTTTTTCAGTTCTAACATTCTTTTATCTCTCCTTCTGTCATATCTCATTATTCAACATTAAAACATACAGAAGAATTTTCAACTATCTTGCTTTTGTAATTTTTATGTGAAATTTTCATGAAATACCAAAAAGACCTTTTGCTATGACGCCAATCTTATTTTCTGACTATCTTTTTTCTGTAATTTTTCCGTGAAATTTTTGTAAAACATCCCTTCTTTTCATTTTCATAAAAATAAGCCCATGTTTCCATGGGCTTTTTGATAAAATCCTGATAAAAATACAATGGCTGGAACCCTTTGTGTTGTAAGGATTCCAGCCATCTTTCATTTCTTATGCAGCTGCTTCTTATGCGGTACCGCTTTTTTCCTTCTATTTAGTTCAGTTTCAGATACTGCGCCCAGTCACGAGCAGGCAAAACGTCTGTCCATGTTTCATAAACGCCGTCTTTGTCCTTTTTGTATTCATGGCTGTTGGTTGCTTCCTGGATTGCCAGATAGTACCATGCGTTGGTGTCCGCATTGTCCACAAATACTTTCATATCTTCGTGCAGCGCGTCTTTATCTTTGGGCATACGATTCAGTACACGGTTAATCATAGTCACCGCTTCTGCGCGGGTAATGTAACGATTGGGGCCGAATGTACCGTCAGGATAGCCTGTGATCCAGCCTTTTTCTGCCGCACGATTGATCTGGTCTGCTGCCCAGTGGCCTTCGATATCTGTAAACAGGTCGTCGCCGCTGTAACTGTCGCTATCAAAACGTGCCGCAATGGCTGCGAATTCCGCACGGGTGATATATGCGTCGGGATCGAACTGATAATCTGTTCTGCCGAATACAATATCCATATCGGACATGGTGGATACAGCCACATTGTACCAAGCGTCTGCGGATACATCTGTGAATGTATTCTGATCTGTCAGATTTTCACTTCTCACATCGTCTTTGAGCAAACGGAAGAAGATGGAAGCCACTTCCGCACGAGTGATGTTGCGTTCGGGATGAACCAGACCATCGGAATAACCAACCACATAATCGAAGTGATTGTCACCGTTCAGTGCTTCTGGTGTTTCATCGGGCTTGTTGTTTGGTCTATGACTGCCGCCGCCACCGGAACCACCATCATTGTCTTTCACAAAGACAGCTTTCAGTACAGCGCCATCAATCAAGCTTTCATCCATTTCATATTTGTCTACATCGCCCAGATTTTCTGTTTTGCCATTAATGGTAACTTCTACTTTGTCCAGTTTCCAGCCATCAGCTGCTTCCATTTCGAATTTCTGTTTTTCAACACCAAAAGGAATTTCTACAACTTCTGTATCGTTTGCACCAACAGTCTGAACATCTTTTACAACGACCTTACCTTTGCCTTCTACGATAACTGTCATCAGGTGTTCTGTTGTGCTGCCGCCGCCTTTGACTTCATAAGTCAATTCAGGCACAGGGAATGTTTCGGTGCTGCCTACTGTACCATTGGAATCCACAGGTGTCAAAACGGCTTCCACGTTGGTTTCTACCTTGTATTCGCCTTTTGCTTTCTGGGGATTTGTCAAATGTACATCGTAGGAGAACTGTGCAGGGGCATATTTGCTGACAGGCGTATTGATGCTCCAAACAAAATGTTCGCGGGTTTCACCGTCTGCGTCTGCCACACCATCTGGATAATAAGTTACTACAAAATCGTAGTTATCATCTGCGATTTCACCCTCAAAGAAACCATAAGTAGTGCTTCCAGGGAATTCTTCAGACTGGATTTTTACCTTATTCAATTCTACGCCACCAACAGTGATGGTCATATTATCCAGATTTGCAACATCAAAGTTGTAGTCATTGCCCTTATCGTCTTTCCCCTGACCAATGATGTCGACAACCTGAGAGCGGGCATCCAGCAGGTAAATCATTTCATCTCTAACGTCTTCAAAAGCATCCTGTACATTGAACATGCTGGCTGTATAGTAGCTTCCTACTTCCGCAGTCCATTCTCTAAAGCCTTTTGACACAGCATTTAAGCTGGTCAGACCAGATTTATTATAATCATATCCGATTGTAATCACAGAATATCCTTCAGCCGCAACCTCCTGCAGCGCTTTTGCTGCAAAATAAGTGCCGCGTTCCATATTCAAATAAGGATATACATCATAGTTCTGTACGTCCTGTGTGGTATATGCCAACTCACCAGCACTCTTTGCCCCTTCAGTTGTGAGAGAACGTTCTGCACTTTTTTCAATGGCTGCGCCTTGTTCTGCAATGAAATCACCAAATGTCTTACCTTTCTTCACTGCTCTTAAGTACATAGAGTCATTAATTCTTGTAGGTCCGCCAACATCTTTGTTTGCATCCATATTACCTAAAGACTGATTAGAATCTCCTCTATGCGCCGTACATACAGTTTCGCCATTCGCGTTATTATACCAGAACCCTGCACCGTCGGTCATCAGGATAAAATACTGGTCATTGGGAAGTGCGCCTGTATTGCTGTTATCTAACAGTTTTCTGCCTGTTAAAATACCTTTTTGAATATTGGTTCCGCCATTATTTCTCAGCCAATCTCCATCGTTAGAAATTGTAGTTTTTACTTCTTCCATAACCGCATCTACATTTTCTTCTGTAATATTTGTCAATGGAAGATATACTTTGCTTTCATGTCCAAATCCAACTAAGCCGACATTCAGATTGATGTCTTTTCCCGCCAGTTCATCTGCGATTTTCTCAATTTCTTTTATAATCCCTGTGTAATTGTAGAAAAGGACACTGGTGCAGTCTACTGTAAATACAACGTCTACTGTCTGCGGATAATCTCCTGCAGGCAGAGAAAGCGTTACTTTAGAATTGTAATTGCTGTCCAGTGCTGTTGCTGTTTTATCCTTGGACAATTCCCATGTGGGAGGTTCAGGAGGATCAACAGGGTCAACGGGATCGCCGTAAACCCATACAGCATAAACAGTTACATCTGTTTCCCCAACAGTCACTTTGTCCACTGTCGTAGGTTCACTGCCTTTTTTATAAATCACACCTTTTACAGCTTCATCGTTACTCCAGCCAGCAAATGTTACATATTTACCATCGGCTTCTGCATGTGTAGGTGTTGTTGTGCTATCCAATGTAACTTCCGTATTTTTATTTACGGTTGCACTTGCAGGAGCTCCTGTGCCGCCATTTGCGTCATAAGTCAGCATAACTGTCCCTACAGGAGGTTCTTCCTTATAAGCCCATACGGCATAAACAGTTACATTTTCTTCTGCAATATCAATGGTTGTTACGGTTGCAGGCACGTTATCTTTTTCATACACCTGATTGATAACTGCTTCATCTGCACTCCAACCCTTGAATTCAACATCTCTGCCATCCACAGGTTCATGGGTAGGGGTTGTGTCTGTGTTTAAAACATAATACTCTGTATTTTTATTTACTGTCACAGTTTCCGGAGCTCCTGTGCCGCCATTTGCGTCATAGTTCAGCGTAACGGTTTCCGCTACAGGTGCAGGGATGTTCACAGTTGCATTTGCTACATCCAAAGTTTGATATTTGCCACTTACATCTGTATAAGTCAGATTCGCTTTCTCATTGGTAGGAATATTTTCGCCAGAAACGCCTTCCTTGGGAATCACAACAAAAGAAACCTCTTTGCTTTCTTCTGTGATTTCACCAACATTCCATGTTACCTGATTGTTTTTATAATCGAATGCCAAATTTTCTACTTTCTGATTCGGTTTCAAAGTAAAGTTTCCAGAAATGGTATCAACCAATACAGCACCTGTACCAGCAGGCACTGTATTGATTTCTTCTGCCCATTCTTTCAGAAGCTCTTCCAATTCAGATGCATAATTTCTACCGGTTACATTCTGGTAGTGGTTATCACTTGCCAGGCTTTCCAAATAGTCATCTGCTTCATCATCCAAGGCAATCCCAATGGTATACAAGCCATAGCCTGCTTTTTTGATCGCCTGTGCCTGTTCAGAACCATTCCAGTTGGAATCACCAATGGATTCTCCCTGTTCACCAGGCGCACCATCAGAAATGAATACAACATAGCCGGGGCGATCTGTTTCACTTCTGTCAGCCAGCATATCATAAGCTTCCTGCAATGCAGAAGTATAGTCTGTCCCACCATCGGCTACCATTTCATCCAATGTGTTTTTGACATTTGTAACATTGTCTGTCAAACCCAACTTTTGACGAATGGCATCTGTAGATTCAAACCAGTCTTTTTCCCCGTGCGCAAAGCCAATCACTGCCATCTGGTTATCATTTTTGTCAGACAGAATGCTGTCAGCAAAGGTCTTACCCACTTTTTTTGCTGTATTAATTCTGGGTTCTTTTCCTTTTTCCCCGGTACAAAAATCAGGTACAAGCAAACCGGCTAAACCTCGATAATATCGTGCTCTGCATTCAGGGCATTCTACCCAGCCCAAACCTGCATTTTCAAATTTGGAACTAGGGGTTTTACAAGGTTCCCCAACACTAGATGCCATACTGCCGGAGTTATCCACCACCAGCACCACATCCGCTTTGGATAGTGTGATCTGGGATGCTTCTTTTCCCTCAACGGTCATCGTGATCGTTACTTCATGATTTTCTGCATCATAAGATGCAGTCTTGCTTGCGGCTACTTCACCTGGCTTCAGTTCCTTCGCCATTGCCGTCATTGGCAGCAAGCTGCACAGCATGACGAATGTCAACAAGAAGCTCAGCGTCCGCTTCACTTTGTTTCTCATTCTCTCACTCCTCCTTCATTTATGGTGCAGCATTGATTCTGCACCCACGCCCTACAGGAT
>ENA-ORUU01001209-ORUU01001209.1-human-gut-metagenome-genome-assembly--contig:-NODE-1209-length-14974-cov-2.90763_pt1 | contig 14974 bp, 20 predicted proteins | sample MGYA00242085_ERZ509221 | MGnify/ENA primary metagenome ERZ509221 (study PRJEB26280, sample SAMEA2338809) | human gut metagenome | biome: human gut; feature: human-associated habitat; material: faeces... | reverse complement strand
CCCCCGCCATAAAAAGCGTCCACAGCAAAACTGCTTCTGGGGCTTTTGACATTGATGCTTTCCATCCTGGCATGGTCTGGCAGAACTTTATGCCAAGGGTTTGCGGGATCAGGGTCTGTCGGATCCCAGCCTCTCAGCTTTGTATCATTGACATTCAGCTTCTGGGGCTGTTCCAGCTGGATGGGCAAAGGATTGTTGTTCTTCACCATACGGATGGTGGTACCCGCAGGACAGTTATCATAAATCCATTTCGCGTTTTCCACAGTCAGACGCACACATCCCATGGAAGCAGATGTCCCCAGTTTGTTATATTCCAGATATTCCAGAGAGCCTTTATCATACATAGTATAATAAGGTACAGAATGGAACAGGATGCTGCCGGTGATACGTGTGGCATACTGTCCGTAAACATTGCCGAACAGGGCACGCCATACATATTTATCTGTTGTACGGAATGTACCGGTGGGTGTAGCAGGGCCTACGGAGCAGACAAAAGCGCGGTCAGGCACCGTATACTTCCCAGCGGCATCTTTTTTATAAACAGTAACCACATTCTGTGTCAGATTGACTTCTACCTCGTACGGATATTCTGCTGCCTGCGCCATCTGCGGTACGCCCATAAACAGAAAAAGCGCCATAAACAACAATGATAATTTCTTTCTCATGTAAATCCCCCTTTTTTCGCATAAAATGATCCAAAAAAACGCAGAAGAAATCTTCTGTCTTATCATCTCTCCAACTATTTGGTTTTTCTCATTTCAATGCCTTAAATTCAAAAAATTACAATATTCTATCAAATAAACATGATTTTCTTTCGCAAGAATTTTTGCATTTTCTGTAAAACAAGAATTTGTAATAACACAGGCTTCTGAAGCTCTATAATGATTCTTTGATGCAAAAACCTCCTGTATAGGAGAGTTCCCTAAAGCTTGATTATATCTTTTACATTGAAAAACCCATTTTTTACCATAAGAATCAATGGCTGTAATATCTGCCCCATAATCTCCACTAGCAGGTGTTACATTCACATTTTGAAAACCAAGACTTCTTAATTCCTGAGCACAATAATGTTCAAACTCTAGGCCAGACATATTATTAACATTACATAGCTGATTAGGTGTAAAGGAAGACGTACTACAATCCATCATATTAAATAATGCCATTAATCCCTTGCAACAGCCAAAACTAATCTTCATACTTGTACTTAAAAGTGTAAACGGCAAAAATAATAAACTTCCAAAACCTATTGTTTTTCTTTTTCTTCTCCCCATATACACAACGCCCCTTTTGAACATCATCTTTTTATTATGTACTTCAAAACATATAAGAAAAGAGCAATAAACCAGTATAATCCAGAAAATTGCTCTTTCTTTCACCACCTCTAATAGATAGAGGGTTACTTTTTCATGGAGATGAGGGGAGTCGAACCCCTGTCCGAAAACCCATCTGTAAGAACTTCTCCCATCACAGTCAGTCTTTTAAAATTCCCTCAGACCATCGCCGAATGACAGGCTATGTTCCTTGGTAGCTTCATGAGTCTTTTTCCGCCGCAAAGCTTAAGCGAAAAAGTGCCCCGCCAAGTCGATGCCAAGCTCCCCGGCGGCAGGAATCCGGGGGTTGACAGCTGCCGCAATTAGGCAGCGTATGCTAATTTATTGTTGTCGTTTCTTTTTAGAAAAGTTTCCGGCTTGATGACGCAGTTCACCGGCCTGCGGATGGCTATCCCTACTTTCAAGACTCCCGTCGAAACCATTACATCCCCGTGTGTCTTATAAAGTAAGATTACGAATCTTAAACTCTTTTTCCGCCTGACAACGCATGTCGTTTTTGGCAATGGTCTCACGCTTGTCATAGAGTTTTTTACCCTTTGCCAGCGCGATATCCACTTTTACCAGACTGCGGTCGAAGTAGACCTTCAAAGGTACCACCGTATATCCGGCAGCCTGCACCTGTGCGGCGATCTTGCGGATTTCGTTTTTGTGCAGCAGCAAACGTCTGGTGCGCAGAGGATCTTTATTGAAGATATTCCCCTGTTCGTAAGGACTGATATGCATGTTCATAATGAAAGCCTGACCGTTTTCAATACGGATGAAGCTTTCCTTCAGACTGCATTTGCCAGCCCGCAGACTTTTCACTTCTGGGCCAACGAGAGAAATGCCTGCCTGATACACGTCTTCGATAAAATAATCATGATATGCTTTTTTATTCTGTGCGATCAGCTTTGTGCCGTTTCCCTTTGCCATTGGTTCACTTCCGTTCTGTCTGCTTTTTGCGTTTTCTTCTGCATGATAGATTATATCACAGATTCCAAAAAAATCAAATGACGTTTCTGTTACAAATTTCGAAAGAAATATGACAGCTTTCGCAAATCTCGAAATACATTTCTTCCATATATTCTGCCAAAGAAGCATCACTCATACAGGAAAAATCTCCGTCAAAAGCTGAAATCATCATCGGATTCCAGCTTTTGACCAGATAATCATTTAAAATTCAAAGGCTTCTTCCGCGAATACAAAATCAATGGTTCCCAATTCTTTGGATACTTTTGCCACAGTCACTTGCACAGCATCGCCAAGGCGATACATCTTTCCGCCTCTCTTGCCTACTACCTGCATGTTTCTGTCGTCAAATTCATAATAGTCATCATCCAGCTGATTCAGAGCAACCATACCTTCCACGGTGTTTGCCAGTTCCACATAAATACCCCAGTTGGTAACGCCGGAAATGATGCCTTCATAAGTTTCACCGATTTTATCCAGCATAAATTCTACTTTCTTCAGTGCATCTGTATCCCGTTCGGCGTCCTCTGCCACACGTTCACGCTTGGAACAATGCTGGGCAATATCCGGCATTTTCTTCCGATAAGACTGTTCCCGTTTGCCGCTCATTTCTCCTGCCAATGTGAGTTTGATGAGACGATGGATTTCCAAGTCAGGATAACGGCGGATGGGTGATGTGAAGTGGCAGTAATATTTTGCCGCCAGACCAAAATGCCCCTGATTATCCGCTGTGTATCTTGCCTGCATCATGCTGCGCAGCACCATGCGAGTGATGATACGTTCTTCAGGCTTGCCTTCCGCTTCTGCCAGCACCCGCTGGATTTCTCTGGGATGGATTTCTCCGTCTTTCTTCTTCACACGATAGCCAAAGCCACGGATGAACTGTTCCATTTTTTCTGTTTTTTCTTCGTCAGGCTCCTGATGGGAGCGGAACACAAAGGGAATTTCCTGCCAGAAGAAGTTTTCCGCAACAGTTTCGTTGCAGACCAACATAAATTCCTCAATGAGGTTTGTGGCAATATTCCGATCATAGGGCTTGATGTCAATGGGTTTGCCCTGCTCGTCCAAAATGATTTTGGATTCCGGCAGGTCAAAGTTTACAGAACCGCGTTTTTTCCGTTTTGCCACCAGAATTTCTCTGAGTTCATTCATTTCTTCCAACATGGGAACGATTTCCGCATATTTTTCCAAAAGTTCCGGTGTCTTGTCCTCCAGAATCTCCCTTACGGCTGTGTATGTCATGCGGTAATCAGAATAAATCACAGAGTTGACTACACGGTGGTTCACCACATACCCTCTGTGGTCGATTTCCATGATACAACTCAGTGCAAGACGATCTTCATGAGGATTCAGGGAACAAATGCCGTTGCTCAGCTTATGGGGCAGCATGGGAATCACCCGATCTACCAGATACACACTGGTACCTCTTTCATAAGCCTCTTTGTCCAAAGCAGTATGTTCCTGCACATAATGGGAAACGTCCGCAATATGCACGCCCAGTTCATAATTGCCGTTATCCAGTTTTGTCAGGGAAACAGCGTCGTCCAAGTCTTTGGAATCTTCCCCATCGATGGTGATGGTCAGTACATTGCGCAAATCTTCTCTGCCCATCATTTCTTTTTCATTGATTTCCAATTCCATATTTTCGATTTCCTGATACACTTCATCAGGGAATTCCACAGGCAGTTCATATCTGCGGATTACAGAAAGAATGTCCACACCGGGGTCGTTGATGTGCCCCAGAATTTCAATGATCTTCCCTTCTGGATTCCGTCTGTCTTCACCGTAGTCTGTGATTTCTACCACAACTTTATGCCCAGTCACTGCACCCATGGTATTTTCTCTGGAAATGAAAATATCTTTTGCGACCTTTTTGTCGTCTGCTGTGACAAAGCCGAAGCCTTTCACCTGTTCAAAAAGACCAACCAGACGGGTCATGCCTCTTTCCAGCACGCGAATAATGGTACCTTCTGCTTTTCTGCCGCTGCCGCCGCCACCGGTCACTTTATACAGCACTCTGTCTTTCTGCAAAGCACCGTTGGTTTCTGACGCGGGAATGAAAATATCCGCACCGCCTTCATCTGGTGTTACAAAACCAAAACCCTTTGCATGACTGATGAATGTTCCTGTTGCCATCTGCAAAGCTTCCGGTACAGCCAATTTTCCTCTTTTTGTTTCAAATATTTTCCCTTCATCGATGAGTTCTGCGATGATTTGTTCAAAATATGTCCAATCTTCTTCCGGCACACCCAACAGCACACGCATGTCTTTTCGTTTCATGGGTACATATGCCGGACTTTTCATACATTCCAGAATGCGTTCTTTTCTTTCCTGTAATTGTTCTTTCTCCATAGTTCCTCCTTTTCTCCTTTCTTTCTACAAAAAAAGGGACGCATTTCTGCATCCCTCGCTCGTTCTTATCCAATCAGATTGATTACCAGTGCCAGAATCATGAACAGAGCGCCGCCGATTTTTGTGTATCTTTCCAAAGCGCCTTCCATGGAACTGCCTTTATTTTTGCCCCAGTATGTGTCGCCGCTCCCGCCGCCGCCAATTGCGCCCAGACCAGCAGAACGTTTGGACTGTAACAGAATGATAATGCACAGTAATACAGACAGAATAATCATTACAACGGATAATACTAAACCAAGTGTTGCCATGTGTCAAAACCTCCCAATATTATTTGTAATGGTCACAAAAAACCATTCTCATTTTCAAACAGTAAAAGTATTGTATCATACTACCGCTCTGCCTGCAAGTCTTTTTCCAAAAAAGTCAGGCATTCAAAGGGATTTTAAGAAAAATATCATTTTTCCGACAAAGAAAAAACGGAAAAGATTTGTATCCAATCCTTTCCGTTTCTTCCAAAAAACAAACCCATGTATTCTAAACATATTCTGATACTTTCATATATCCAGACAGATCCGCAAAAGGAATCTCTCCATAAGTCCAGCCGCTTTCTTTCAGCTCTCCATGGGTCATTGCTCCCACTTTTCCATGGGTATTGGTATTGAGCAGTACCTCAAAGACCAGATTTGCCGGAATCAATGTCTTCCAGTATGACAAAATCTGTTCCTTCTTTTGCTTTTCTTTCAGCTCCAGCACAATGGTCAGCCGATAAGCTCCATGATCCAGCTTCGCTTGATAATTCCCTGCACCGCAAAAAGTATCCAGCCATTCCTGCATCATAAAAAATGTGTATGGCCGCCTGCTGTTCCAGTAAGAAAGCACCCTTTCCCGCAAAGTTTCCGTATCTTCCGTTTCCGATACGAAGAGCCCCATCATGGCAGCCCTGCGCAAAAGCCCTTTTCTTGTAGCAGTGAAAATCCATTGATCCTGCTCCATCTCCTGCTTTGCCTTGGCTTCTTCTTCCAGAATTTCTCCTTCTATTCCTCCCAGTTTCTGAAATTCCGCATATTCCGCCACAAAGTCAGGTAAATACCGCAAATATCGCTGTGCCGTCATGCCACCACCTCAAATCCTTCCAGAACAGGAATTTCATCCGCCTGCATCTGCAAATTACTTTCCTGTCCATTGATGGTGCAGTTCTGCACATCCAGCACTCCTGTCGCAGCAAGAGCCGCTGATTCCAGATAACTGATTCTGACAATGAGATATTCCGCCTCTGCCCATGTCTTTCGCATCTCCAGAAGATATGCTTCAATTCTTTCCTGTATCTCCCGTTTGCCGCTTTCCGTGTCAGCATCCGCCTGCCAGGTGATCTCCATGGAAATAGTGCATTTGGCTTCTGTTACACCTTCCACTGTTACTTTGTGCCCGATGGGTGCAAGCCCATATCCTTCTCCCTGCTTCTCCGGGTCTATTTCTTTCTGCAAAGCCTCCAGTTCCATTTCGGTAGGCGCTTTCCACCCTTGGTCGATGATGACTAACTTTACAGTACCGCCACCCTGCCATACGGGATAGACTTTCACGCCGCCCACATTCTGCAAAGCCCCGACTTTCAGTTTATAGTCCGCAATATTTCCCCCAAACGCATCAGCCGAAAAACTGTCCATATACCGTTTCCGCAGCATATCGTCGCTTTCTGCATCCTCGCCGTCTGTCCGCAGTTCCGTCAGTTTCGCCTCTGCCAACCCTTCCAGATGGTTCACCGGCAGCAGTGTCCCCAGATAACTGTTGCCGTCCTCTCCGGCTGTTTCGCATTCCAGCACCACTCTGCCGTTTTCTTCCATAAGAACCTGATAGTAATAAGGCTCCAGGTAAAACCGCTCTCCTTGTTTCAGCGGATAGGCTTCTCCCTCTGCATCTGTAAAACTTCCGTAAAAAGTCGCCTTGGTTGCCTCTTTTCGCATGACACCTCGTTCAGCACATCGTCTGGTCAAATCATCCCCAGTTGCCGTATCCGCAAAGGTTCTGTCCTCCAGCATGGTCAGATCCGCATAAAAAGCCGCTGTTTCTGCCGCGTTTGGCCCCATGGCATCAAAGATCAGACTCCCCTGCCGTCTGTCCCTTTTGTCCTGGGTCATTGCCAGCTTTCTTTCCATCAATTCTTCATAGCTTTCGTACATTCAGATTTCCACCGTCCTTTCTGCCTCCAAATCCCCCCATATAGTCTGCACCCAAAAAGTCGCCGTCACACTGCCCTTTTCCGTTTGAAAAGAAAAATCCGTCACCGCTTCGATACGGTCATCAGCAAGAAGCGCCTCTGTGATTCTTCTTTGCAGCTCCGGAATCACAAAACTAACTGCTTTTCCAAAAAGGTCTTCCAGCTCCACACCGTAATTCCAGTCATAAATGACATATTTGTATCGTTCCGTCTGCAATATCTTGTAAACGGCCTGTTTCACCGCTTCCATGCCATCCAAAGCTCCACGGACTTCCTTTTTTTCTTCTGACATACGATATGTCATGGAGGGCATATGTGCTGATGTATCCAGTATCAATCGTTCCGTTCCTGTGGGAATCATTGATCTCCTCCTTTCACTCTGTCCAGCACAATATACTGCTGTCCCCCTGCCGCCTTTGCCATCAACACTTTTTCTCCATCCTGCAAAGCTGTTCCTCGAATCATACGGTAAAAAGACCATCGGTCTCCTTCCGCCTCTGTCCATGTGCGAATCTGCCCCAACTCCTCATGCTCCGTCACATTTCTGCTCAAAAGTAAAAACCGCTCTGGCAGCAAAGGGCCATTTTCAATTTGAATGGAAAGGGGTGCCGCCGATACAACGGTTCCCGTGCAGAAATCCGCCAGACTTCCTCTGTCCACCGCCTCCAAAGCGATTTCTTTCAATAACTCGATCATTCCTTAACCCCCTTTCGCCTTTCTCGCACCGGAAAGATGGGCTTCCCGCAGTTTTGCCGTCAGCGCCTCCATGACCTGATTCACATCGGCGCTTTCTCTTACCTGCCCAATGGAAATAGAAATCTGCTGGGATGCTTCAGAAGTATTTTCTTTTTTCTGCCATTGCCGCAGCAGCCGCAGGATTTCTCCCTCTGTACCATCTGACGCAAAGATCGGTGAAATCAAGGTTTCACTCATTTTCTCCATCCCTGTTCCATCCATCTCCATCGGCATTCTCATATTTTTTTCTGTCTGCTCCATCCAAAAATTTTCTTCTGCCTTACCTCGTCTGTTTTCCTGTATTCTTTCTCCAATGACTTCCATATTGGCTGCAATCTGCCTTTTTCTCTCCTCCAAAAAAGAAATGTTTTCCCCTACGTTCTGCCCTTTTTCCAAAATCGTCACTATGTCTTTTGAAAAAACAGCCTTTTCCAGGGAATCCGCTGTTATTTTCTTATTCTCTGTCGAAAAATCCCTTTTCGGCAAAAACTTGATGATTTCTTTCATAACTTCATCATTTCCCGCTACTTTTTTCTGAAAAGCCACCGCTTCCTCTGGCATCTTCAGCCCCTTTTCCTCTGCCTCATTCCAGACATCCATCCACATTTTCAGAAAAGATGATATTTCCATACCTTACCCCCTTTCCTCCTGCATTCTTTCTATTTCCAAATCAATGACAGCGCAGTAAAACATCCGCTCTGCCAAATCCATCTGCACCCATTCCTTGGGACGCACCCCATATTTTCGGAGGGCATAACTGGCATAATCCGCCTCGTCAATGCCCTCCCGAATCAGTTTTTTGCCGTTTCTCTCCGCTCTGCCTTTCGCTTCTGAAATCCGTTCAGTACCATAACTGGCTTTTGCAGACGCAGATATTCTGCCGGTGTCAGCATTTTCTGCAGCACTTCCGCACTGCTTTTTGCTCCATAGCTTTCCCATAGCTTCCTATCCTGCAAGTCAGGAAAAACCACCGCCGCCGCACAGAGATTTTCTTCTGTTTCTTTTTCCATTTTTCTCAGTTCCGCTTCTCTTACCGCCCGAATTTCCCAGAGCAAATTTCCATCTCCAAATCTGTCAGACACCACAACTTTTTCATTGGGCGGCAGATAGCAGTTTTCCTGAAAAAAACATTCCAGCTCTCTCATGTTACTCCTCCACTCTCATTTCCAGCTTCATTTTGTGTTCCCCATCTTTGAAAATATGGGTGGACTTCTCAATAAGGCTCATTTTGGCAATGCCAATCTCCGCCAGATCAGGAATTTCCAAATATACTGACTGTCCTGCTGTCAAAAACAAATCCCCATTGATGTTCTCCACAGTCAATTCTTTCACTACCCGGCATTTTTCCTGCAAAACACTTTCTGCCATTTCCTTCAGCTGTGCTTCTGTCAAGGTAAAAGGCACATGAGCGTAATACTGCAATTTTCCCCATGTTCTCACCTTCTCCGCATTTTCCGCCTGAAACGCCAGATGTTCTGTTTCCTTTCGTCCAGCCTGATAGAGCTTCACCGTATTACAGGTGTCCTTGCTGATGTCCGTCCGATACCAGTAATCACTAATCCCCCCGTCGCAGCGGAGCACCCCATTTGTCACCAACTCCTGCCGTTCCCGTAACATCAGACTGCCGCCGCCGTCAAAGAAAAAATATTCCTTCCCCGTGGCTTTTTCCGTCAAGTCCAAAGCCGACTGAATCATATCCAGCAAAGTCTGTCCTTCCTCAATACGCTGGGGAATCTTCCAACCCGTATCCGCCATGGTTCCCACTGGCAGCCCAGCCCCTGCGGCAATCATCTTCGCCACTTCCGTTGCTGTCTTGTCCCAGTACACATAAGTGTCCTTGTTTTTCGCCAGATAAAAAAGCATATCATAAGCTGTTACCGCAATGATCTGTGCCGAAGTTCGCTCTTTTGTCATAATCCATCCTGAAAATCGCAGAAGCCCATCCACATAAAACTGCACCTTGTCCCCTTCCACAAAGTTCAAAATGCCGTCCCGCACCACCGAAAACCGCAGAAAGCCCGCTTCCATGCGAATACTCTGCACCAGTTCCACCCCTTCCAATGTCACCGGTGTAGCGTCATACACCGTACCGTTATGGGCAATCAAAATCCGAAATTCCATCTTTCCGCCCCCTTACAGCTTGATGACCTGTCCGGGATAAATCAAAGAAGGATTGCTGATACCATTCTTCTTTGCCAACTCTCCAAACTTCGACCCATCCCCCAGTTCTTTTTTTGCGATATTCCAGAGGTTATCCCCTTTTTTCACCACATAAGTCTTTGCCGTTTCCTTGGCAGACCTCTGGGCAGGCTGTTTTTCCAGTGTATTCCCGCTACTTGAGGGTCTGTAAGCAATGCTCTGCATCTTCCGGTATTCCTTCAGAGAAATTTCTACCCAAAAATCCCCCTGTTCACCGCCCTGCTCCAGAATCGTATATTCTTCCAGACCCATTTCCACATTGCTGCAAAAAATTTGACTGCCGTCAGCCAGCCTGCGAAAAATAATGAGCTGCACAGGCTTTTGGGCTTTTTTAAAATCCTTCAGCCGTTCCAGAAAATAAGACGGCTCTCGAAATCCTTCTTCCACCTGCACAAAATGATACTGCCTGCCAGGAAACAGTGCCTTAAACCGCACTTCTTCCAGTCCGGCATTTTTCAGCAGATTCGCCTGCCCCATCTGTAAAATTTGCACCGTCTGGTTACAGTTTCCCACTTTTGTCTGCACCTGTGATGGCGTCACGGGGAACAAAAACTGTGTTTCCCCCTGTTTCAAATAAAATCGGTACAATCTCGTCCCCCCTTACTGATTCACCGCTTCCACGGCATCCTGCAAAGCGGCAAATTCCCCAGCCGTCAGCATTTTTTCCAGCAGATTTTCCGCCCCCATCACGCCGTAGCTGTCCTGCAAATCTGCCCCTTTCAGATCTGGAAATACCACAGATGCCGCCAGCACCATGCTTTCATATCTTTTGGGATTTTCGCCGCTTTTCTTCCAGATTTCCACGTTTTCCGCCTGAGAAATGGCACGAATCTTCCACAGCATCTCTTTCCCATCCTGCTGAAATCTTGGCGCAATGGAACACTCTGTTACCCGAAAGACCTTGGCATTTTCTTTGTAAAACGCTTCCTGCATACTTCTCCTCCTTTTCCCTGCCGCCCACCCTTTTTCTTACAGTTCGTCAAAGGCATCCAGCAGATCCGCATCCCCAAAGGTAAATGTCATATCTTCCTCCAGTGCAAACTGATCCACATCCAGCTTCCCAATGACCATCTCGTCAATGTTCACATCCTTGAGCAGCACTGTCTGTTTTCCTGTTTCCCCCGTAGGGTCTTCGTTTGTCAGCATCAACTCAAAGTATGTGTCAACCCCATTTTTCATATAATCCAGCATTACCTTGCGGAACAGACTGGAAACGTAATACACTGTCATTTTCCCGGTGCCTTCCCATCCGCCGCTTTTGTGCTGTTTCCCTGTCAGACCCAGAATGGGAATTTCCGTTCTGGTTTTCTTTACAGTTGCTGTTACGTTTTTCACCTGCATCAGTTCGTGACGCTCCCCATCAATTCTGGCATAACAAGTGCCCAAAGCACCGTTTACCGTATCTTTTGCCCGTAAATAAGCCATATTTCTCCTCCTTTTACACAACTTCCACTCTCATGTACAGTTTTTCCATGGCATCGGTAGGCTGTACGCTTTCGTATACCACCACATCCTGTTTTTCCACGCCCTGCTGCACCGTAATGTCTTCCGCTGTAAAGTTTTCGATTGCTTCCAGCTGCAACAGCTGTTCATGATACGCAATGATTTCCGCTTTCAGCAGATTTCTGCCGTCTGCGTTGTTGCTGCGTTTGCCCAGATAATACTGGCTGAAAATCCTTGCCACATCATTGGCGATGCTGTCCAGCACCCTCACCACACGGTTTGAGGAAAAATCACTGTTTTTGTTGCTTTCAAAAGAAGTGAAACAGTTGATATCCCGCAGCACACGCACCTCGCCGCCGTCATCATAAAACAGAAATTTCCCTGCCTGAATCCCCTTGATGAAATTGCTTTTGGTGTCTTTGGCATCCACTTCATATTCCCCGTCATATTTGCGGTTGGTCAAGCTTTCGTTGACAGCCGCCCCGGCTACCATGCCTGCTGTCCAGCAAACCAGTTCTTTTGCAGTACCAACGGAAATGATGCCCTCGTAATCCGCCTGGGGATAATCATAAAGAACTGTCACAAACTTCACGCCTTCCTCATCTCTCAGACGTTTTGTAAAGCTCACAAACAGTTTTTTTGTCACCTCGTCTGTGCCGTTGTATGCCAGCACATTGAAATCCTCTTTTTCTGCCGCCGCCAGAAAATCCGTATATCCGCTGCCGGAAACCTCCTCTGTGGTACCACCAGTCAAAGGCGTTGCCGCTGTGGCTGTCAGTGCCCCAGTGCCGCTGAATTTTACAAACTTGTTTTCTACCAGACTGTCAATGTCCGCCACTGTCTGCACATCCACCTGTTCCATATCCATGTAAGTAGCCACATCAAACATACCTTCTTCATCCACATTTTCCGCCACCACCACACGCAGGTCATTGCCGCGCAGACCGCCGTATTTTGCTGTAACAGTCAGTTCTCCGATTTTTGCCGTTGCCGCAGTCCCGCTATTGATGCGGTAAATCTTCGCTGTTTTCGCCCCACAAAACAGCTCTCGCATGTCCTTCATTTTGTCATGACTGTATCCAAAACCAAATACCTCCATGGCGTTTGTCTGGAAATCCGCCGCTTCCACCGTCATCATTTCCTGCGGGCCCCAATCCAGCTCCATGCCCATGCAGACCACGCCTCTTTCGCCCATGACCCCCATGGCTCTTGGTCTGGATACAAAATTGATGTACGCCCCCGGCAATACCTTGTTCTGCACCAAAAAAGTGCCGCCGCCTAATGCCATATTACTTCTCCTCCTTTACTTTCCCCTTCAAATACATCTCTGCCGCCTTTGCGGCTTCTTCCTTTGTATAAGTTTTTCCGTTCTCCAGCACCGCTTCCAGCAAATCCCTGCCATATCCCAGTGTTTTGCTTTCCAGAAGCTGTGCCTTTTCAAACTTCGTTTTCTTCATATCCGATCACCTTTTCCCCGTTGTATTCCAGCCGCTCCATGAGGGTTTCCTGCTGTTCCACAATAATCTGCCAGCCATATGTGACAAAAAAATCCACGCCGTCCTCTGTCATGGTGTGGAACATGTTCCTTGCCCCAAACCGCTCTGCACTGCCCACCAGCCAAAGCACCTCATACAGCCCATCTGCCACCGCAGCCGCCGTTTCTTTTCTGTCTTTTTCTTCTGCCCCCGTATAGCGTATTTTTAGCTTTGCCTCCATCGCTCTGCGCCTACCCAGCAGTCTTTTCTGGTTGGTTTCTTCTACCGTTATGGAAAAACAGGGTACTTTTGTTTTCTGGGGCACTCGTTCTCCATACACGGGCAGGGAAAATCCTTCTTTCAACGCCTGTATCACCGCCCGTTTCAGCAGTGTCATCATATCTTTTTTTTCCATCGCGCATCCCCCCCTTAAAAGGGACATTTCCGTGTGAGAACCGTTTCTTTGTGAGTACTGTACGAAAGGGTTTCTCCCGTGGTAAAAAAGATGACCTCCCTGCCGTCTGGCTTTGTCACTTCCACCTGACTGCCTGCCATAATGTGATTTTCCATCGGGTATAACAATACCCCTTCCCATTGCCCATAGGCCAGCAGTCCTTCAATGTCACTGCCGTCGCCTTCTTCCACCAGCCTGCATGTCATTTCTTTTCCCTGCACAGCGCTGAAACGGGTTTCCCCCCAGGACGTTTCTTCTTCTGTAAATTCCGTCACACGGCATTTGTCCGTAAAATGACTTTCCACAGCCCTTTTCGCTGCCTGCCAGCTTCCTGCCATAGTCTCCCCCCCTTTTCTCACCACTGCATCTTCCGAAAACGGTTCAATTCCTCCTGATAATGCTGCAAAAATGCCCCTGCCGTATCTGCTTCATCTGCAAATGTCACAGAAACCTTTCCTTCTGTGATCTCCTTAATACCGCCTTCCTGCAAACCGCCTTTGTCATAGATTTCCAAACCCATGCACACACAAACATGTTCCAACTCCGCTGGCATTTCCTCCAGATTGCAGTAAGCCTGCACCATTTCCATGCTTCTCTCTGCCGCAAAGGCAAGGGCGGCGTCTTCCGCCCCCACCTGCCGCAGTTCCGCCATTTTTGCCAAAATTGCTTCCTTCATGGCTCCACCGCCTTTATTCGGCGCTGTTTACGCTGACCAGCACACCTTCCATACCGTTGTCTGTGATCCACAGATCATGGTACTTTCTGTAATCAATTTTCCACGCATTTGCGTTCTGGTTTGTCATAGGGTCAAAAATACGTGTCACATCTGTTTTGGAAACAGCAATGGGTGCCTGTCTCACAGCAATGATCCAGTTGATATCTTTTGCATCTGCCGCCGCCACAAAACCGCCTGTTTCCTTGCCGCCGGAAACACCGTCATAAAAATCGTATTTTGTTTTAAATCTGGCAGAAGGCACACGGATAATAGGGCAACCGTCGATCTCTTTTACCTTCAGTGTCATATTGCCCTGAGTAAATTCGCCGCTGTCAATGACATTGTTGCCGCCCTTAGCCAGATCCAGCATACCAGCCACCTTTGCGGACATAGTCACAACGATTTCTTCACCATCGCCCACCAGATCACGAATTTCTGTCACATCGTTCAGCAGTGTTTCCAGAATGGTGTCTGCCGCCGGTGTGTAATCTTTTTTCTTGCTCTTTGCTTCTGCCAGCTGAGCAATGGTGCTGTAACGGTAAGCGTCAATTTCGGGAATGACCTTTGTTCTCTGGAATTCCCCCATGACATTGCCTGCCACTGCCGCAAAGTTTGTTTCATCCACATCCATGGCGTCTACCTGAAAAGCACGGCCTCTGTCCTGTGTCAGTTTCTTTGTTTCGTAGTTGACAGTCACACTGCCTGTTGCAAAGCCTTTGTCCCTGTCATAATTCCCCAGACCGCTCAGTTCCATTTTGGGAATCTTCACTTCCGCACCGCCGCTGTACTGTACCTGTCCAGCATTATCCTCCATCCAGCCGCTGGTGGCGCATTCCACCATCTGACTGTCCAGTTCCTGCATAAATACTGCTGCGTATTCCATTGTGTTGATGCTCATATATTCTCCCCCTTATCTTCTCAGCGCTTTTCTAAATGTCTGCGCGATTTCGTTTTCCTTTGTTGTTTTCTTTTTGGTGTAAGCCGCCTGGAAACCTGTGCCTTTTGTCTTTTCTTCTTTTTCATTGAACAGATAAGGCGCTTCGGCTTTCACCGCTTCCAGATCCATCCCTTCCAGTTCCCCTTTTTCGTTCAGTGTCACTTCATCAG
>ENA-ORUU01001188-ORUU01001188.1-human-gut-metagenome-genome-assembly--contig:-NODE-1188-length-15240-cov-5.4_pt1 | contig 15240 bp, 8 predicted proteins | sample MGYA00242085_ERZ509221 | MGnify/ENA primary metagenome ERZ509221 (study PRJEB26280, sample SAMEA2338809) | human gut metagenome | biome: human gut; feature: human-associated habitat; material: faeces... | reverse complement strand
GGATGTCAAGACCTGGTAAGGTTCTTCGCGTTGCTTCGAATTAAACCACATGCTCCACCGCTTGTGCGGGTCCCCGTCAATTCCTTTGAGTTTTAATCTTGCGACCGTACTCCCCAGGCGGAATGCTTATCGCGTTAACTTCGTCACCGACCCTAAAGCCGACAACCAGCATTCATCGTTTACAGCATGGACTACCAGGGTATCTAATCCTGTTTGATCCCCATGCTTTCGTGCCTCAGCGTCAGTATATGGCCAGATAGCCGCCTTCGCCACCGGTGTTCTACCCAATATCTACGAATTTCACCTCTACACTGGGTATTCCGCTATCCTCTCCATAACTCTAGCTACATAGTTATAACGGCTATTCCGAGGTTAAGCCCCGGGATTTCACCGCTATCTTACATAACCGCCTACACACCCTTTACGCCCAGTAATTCCGAACAACGCTCGCCCCCTTCGTATTACCGCGGCTGCTGGCACGAAGTTAGCCGGGGCTTCTTTAGATGCTACCGTCATCATCGTCACATCCGAAAGAGCTTTACAATCCGAAAACCTTCTTCACTCACGCGGCATGGCTGGGTCAGAGTTGCCTCCATTGCCCAATATTCCTCACTGCTGCCTCCCGTAGGAGTCTGGACCGTGTCTCAGTTCCAGTGTGGCTGATCGTCCTCTCAGACCAGCTATAGATCGTAGGTTTGGTAGGCCTTTACCCCACCAACTGCCTAATCTTCCGCGGGCCGTTCTTTCGGCGATAAATCTTTCACCCTCAGGTCTTATGCGGTATTAGCATCCGTTTCCAGATGTTGTCCCCCACCAAAAGGTACGTTCCCACGTGTTACTCACCAGTGCGCTACTCTCTTGTTAAATAGCAAGCTACTTAACAATCCCGTTCAACTTGCATGTGTTAAGCCTGCCGCCAGCGTTCGTTCTGAGCCAGGATCAAACTCTCATCTTAAAATGATTCTTCAATCCCGTCTAATTACTTACTCATAAAAGAATTTTCTTGGTTCCTTTTTTTCAGATACACTAGACTTTACATATTCGTTGCCAAATACCCGCCGTCTGCGTATCCTCTTCTCTCATATCTACTCTGTTTTATAACCACCGGGCGATTTTGCACTTGGCTAACTCGCAGCCGGTGAGCAGGTTTATATGACAGTCACCGTCATATGTCAACACAAAAAATTAAAAAAATTTGATTTTTTTTCACATTTTTTCTAACTCATTGATTGTATGAAGAAATTTATGTGGAATTTTCGCATGTGGAAATACGCCCCGTTATTTCCTTTTTTTTAACCTTATGTGCGGTACAATATTTACAATACACGAACTGTAATTTTGATACAAGGTAGCAATTATGTTAAAAAACAACATTTTAGTTATAGCTTTAGTCTTAATACTTTCGGCCTGCGCTTCGGAGAAGCCGGTTTTGACCGGGGTTGACGGTTCGGCGATTCCGCCGGCTTTTGCCCATTTTCCGGACGTTCCTTTTCCTGACCAGTCCTATATAGACTTGGAAGAAACAAAAGCTTTGGGCACCGGCGACAACTGGATCGGCAGCCTGGTATTTACGACTCCGTATAACGCAAGCAGCGTTTTTGACTTCTATATGTCGGAGATGCCCAAACTGAAATGGAAAGAAATTGCAACGGTTCGGGCGGACATCAGCCATATGACTTACGTGCGGGAGAATCGCGCCGTGCAGATTCTGATTCTTTCCGACGGTTCGGACAAGGCCAAAGTAACGATTACGGCAATTCCGAATCCGAATGCTTCGAGTTATTAATAAAGGGAGCATCAAATGCGGTTTGAATTTTTCACGATGGGCGGCAGCCAGCTTTGGGAAGACGTTTTCTTTTATCAGAAATGGCGAATCCAGCGAAATTACCGTACCAAAGAATACAGGCTTCTTGATCCGTGGGACATTCAGCGTCACAGCGGCGGTTTCGAAAACTGCCGCCGGGCTTTTCTTGACTATATTGAAATCTATGAAATATCGCGACAGCGCGGACATATGGTAATCATGCTGCACGGTCTGGGCGACAGCAAAAACATTTTCAAACCCTTATGGCGTGCCGTATTAAAAGAAGGTATGATGGCGGCTGCAATAAACTATCCGTCGACACGCAAACGAATCGACTCACACGTCCGGCAGTTGGAATTTCTGCTGAACCATCTTGAAGACGTGCAGGAAGTTTCCTTTGTAACCAAAGGCGTCGGCGGAATTGTACTGCGTAAACTGATGGCTCTCGAATCGCCTTGGCAGAAAAAGCTCAAAATCCGGCGCATTGTGCAGGTTTGTCCACCGAATCAGGGTAGCAGACTCTTTGCCAAACTTGAAAAATACAGTTTTTTCAGATGGCTGTTAGGCCCGATTTTGAAAGAAGTTTCGCCGAACAACATGATTTTCATTCCGAACTTTCCTAAAGGAACCGAGTTTGGCATCATTGCAACGGATTTTCCGGGCAAGAATCTGACCAACATGCTTTCGGAATCGCTAAAAAAGTCTTTACCGACGCCGGGCGAATCCGATTTGGAGGGTGCAAAGGAGGTTATTCATGTCAGCAACGTCAACTACAACGTCTTTAACAACGACAAAGTCGTTAAAGCCTGCGTAAAATTTCTGACCAAAGGGAAATTCAACTAAATCAAAAAAAAATCAAAAAACTGTAACAAAATATTTTACTTTTATATGCTACAATCTAAATAGCATGGAATAGCTTTAAAATGAGGAACCGATGAGAGCCGTACTGATTAATATAGGAATAATTCTGGCAATTGCCCTTGCTTATTATATTGATTTTTTCGGCTGGTTTACCACAAAATACGCTTTCTGGGGTTCGCTCGTTTTGGTAATTGCGGTTTTGCTGGCTGCTTTTAAGGTACTTGGCAATCCTTGGCATAAGGAAGACGACGATGACAAAATGTAGTTGGAAATATGGTTTTATTTTTTTGTTAGGCGCTTTTTTTGCCGTGTATTCCAGTTCGGCACGTGCTGCTGATGCCCAAAAAGACATTCTCGGGGGAAGAACACTTACGACCGAAGACAAAGCTATCATTGATCAGAAAATAGCCAGACTTGAAAAAAAAGTACCGCAGCTTAAGGCTACAATGGATGAGGCTGATAAAGAGTATAGAAAAATAAAAGACAAAGCTCAAGGTTTATTTAATTACAAAGACTTTTGGTTTGACAGTTGGGTTGTGCAGGCAGGGAGATCATTATCTCCGGTTCACGACAACTCGTTTGAATACTATATTGCTCATTTCCGAGAAGAAGCTCAAGCCTCTATGATGGAAGGGGATACAGAACAAGCACAAAAATGGAACGCCGCAATTGCTGCCGCTGAAAAATATCTTATTGCCCTTGCCGCTTGGAAAGGGCCTGCAACGGAATTGGCTGACTTAAAGAGTATCAAAGAGAACAGTGAAAATGTACTCGTTTATTATGATGAAAAAAATGAAACATCAGTCTACTATGTGATCAATGCTGACGGCAGTTATGAAACTGTTTCTGGTGTTACCAAAGGATGTATGCCGTTACCAGCCAAAATAGCCGAAGGTAAAAACTGCATTTTCTGTCCGCTTTTCGCGCAAATATTCTCTGCAGCACAGACCATGGCAACAAGCTCATTCGGAGTTTTGGCTCAGTCGCTGGCAAATGTCATGTTGGTAGGCTTTGCATTATGGGTTGCATTTTCGCTGCTGGGCAAGGTTTCGTCTTTTACCAAAATGGATGCGCCGAAATATATTACCGAACTTTTGACGCAGGCTTTCAAAGTCCTGTTTGCTTATCTGATGCTGCGGAATGCAGACGCTGTTTACACATATGCCCTCGGGCCTCTTTTGAAAGCAGGCATGGAATTCGGCATGACGCTGCTATCTTCCGGTGACAGTGTATATTTGAAAAGCTGCGACTCTATGAGCGGCGTGAAAAATATGCCGACAAACGGTTTGTTGCCTTATTATCTTTATACACAGTTAGACTGTTTTATCAGAGCTATTCAATTTGAACTATCCGTCCCACAGGCAATCGGTTCTTCTTTGATGTGCGTTTCCCGAAATGAAGCAGCTTCCGGCAATGTATTATCTGTTCCCATCCCTGATTTTTCAATGCTTTTCCAAGGCCTTATCATTTGGGTTTTTGCCTGGTTGATTTCTCTGGCTTTTGCCTTTTATCTGGTTGACGCAACCGTACGACTGGGCATCGTCGGCGCGTTGATGCCGTTCCTGATTGCCAGCTGGCCGTTTAAGGTTACGTCTAAATATACGAATCAGGGGTTCACAATGTTCATGAATACATTCTTTACCTACGCCTTTATGGGACTGGTTGTCAGTATTAATATTCAGTTAATGGGCATATCATTGACCGGCGGACAAGGTGGTTTGGATGCAATTGAAGAAGCATTGAACGGTAATTCGGTAAAAGTACTGAGTGACCTTTTGGATATCGGTTTTGCCGGTTTCCTCATCCTGATTGCCAGTTGTATTTTCGGTTTCAAATTATGCGGTCAGGCTGCGGAACTGGCCGGAAGCATGGCCGGCGGCGGTGGCGGCAGTTCGATTGCTCCGGAAATCGGCGGCATGGGTTATAATGTTGCCAAAGCGGCAACGCTCGGAACCGGCAAAATGGCATGGCAGGGGACAAAACTGGTTGGCAATGCGACCGGAGTTACGCCGAAGCTGCGGCAGGCTCGAGACAAAGTCGTGTCTGGCGTTTCATCTGGATTAAAAAGCCTATTTACTTTTGGCAGAGCAACCAGCAAAAGCCGCGCTCCCGTATCCCGGCTTCGCGGTTCGGACGCTCCGGCGCCGACTCCCTCTCCTTCGTCAGGAGGCGCTTCTCGGGTAACGGCGGAGCAGCTTCGTCAGGCCGAAAGAGTCGAAAATGCCGCACCGCGGCCGACGGCACCGGCTACACCGGTAACGGCTGCTAATACGGCCAAACCGAATCAGGCCGGAGTGGAAGGAACTGCGCAGACAAGTCCGGAAGCAGTAAGAGAGCGGCAGATTGACCAGTTCAACCGCAAACAGGCCGCGGGATTGGATCTTGCCAATAACTCCGAAATTTACAAACAAGTGTCCGAGCGATGCGGACAGGCGACGGCTAACCGTGACGCAGCGGTTCAACGTGCCCGCAACTTTGAAGCTCAGGCAAAAGAGGAAAAAGACAAAGCAACTGCTTTGCGGCAAAAAGCCCAGAGTATGGCTGACGGTGCCGAAAAAGACGCGGTAATGCGGCAGGCAGGTTCTTCCGACCAAAAGGCTAACGAATTTACGGCTCAGGCTGCCGAAGAAAGAAAAAATGAAAAAGAAAATGATGCCATCGTTCAGGAAACCCTGAAAAAAATGGACGAGATGCAGAAAGAAAGAGAACAGAGCATATCGGATAAGGAAATTGACAGCATTATGAAACAGAAATACGGCAACAATTACCGTACGGAACAAAGCGCCAATATTAACGGATGGAACTTTAAATAAGTTTTAGGACTAAGACGATGTTTAAGGACGTGAACATAAAACAGATTTTAAGAGTGATGCTGGTTGTTCTTTTTGCGGCATTTATGCTCACGGCCTGCGAACAAGATGATTCTATCGGAGGAAGGAGCCGAGCTGCCATGGCCGCTCCTGTTGGTGAAGATCCTGTTTCCGAAGAAACAATGAAAAATGCTTCCAATGCGCATCGGGAATGCTGGCAGACCGGCATGATTGACCTGCTTTATCAAAATATGGGTAAAATCGCTATGGGCATGTATGCCAAAATTACCGACGGCGCATTGCCTTTGATGATGATTGCTTTTGCGCTCTGGACAATTTTTCGCCTGTTAAAATTTGTCGGTTCGTTTACCGAGGATTCACCGGCCGAGATATGGAATGAAATTGTGCGAAAATTGTTTGTCTGCCTGATTTGCGGGTTAATCGCCTCTTCAACGACGCAGATTTTGTGGCTGCTGAATACAGTTGTTTTCCCGATTTATTATGCCTTTTTGGAGCTTGGCGCGGCAATTCTGAACAGTGCGGGAGATGGCAGCAACTTTAAGGCAGGCAGTACGGTTCTAAACTTTTTCCAAGAAAAGCTTACGCTTAACGAACCGGTAATGTGTTCTGCGCCGGCCATTGGCAAGGCTTCTATAGAAAGCCTGTCTTTCCCTGACGGCCCGAGAACCATGATGAATTGTATGATTTGTACCGTAAACGAACGTCTGACTTTGGGATTTTTCCTTTCCTTTAAGGTTATGGATGCCCCTGGATTTATGTCTTTAATTACCGGTTTGTTTATTCTGATTTGTTTTACCATTGTTAAACTCGGATTTATCTTTTATTTGGTCGACAGCATTTTCCGCTTTACAATGATGGCAATCATACTGCCGATTCTGGTCATGTCTTACGCTTTTAAGCAGACGTCAAGCTGGGCAAAGAACGGTTTTCTGACCATTATAAACTCGGCCGCATTAATGATGTTTATGGCCATAATGATGTCTATGGCATTGTTGGCAATGGAACGAATTATTACGGACAATTCTGATATTTTCAATGACAATGCAAACGAGATGTCTTTTTCCGAGTTCAGCATTCCGTTTATGTGCATCATGCTGGTCGGATTTTTGATATCTTCAAGCGTAAATCTGGCACAACAGGTTACGGACAGTCTGGTCGGCGGAAACTCCGACTCCTTATTCCAGAAACGGGTCGGAACTTTTGTAATGTGGACATTAAACCTTATTACTCTTGGTGCCGCGAAGAGAGTTATTAATGCGGGCAAAAAGGTGCTCGGTATGAAATAGCCTGAAAAATTAAGGATTAAAGAGATGAAACGGCTGACTGACATATTAAAACGAAATCTGCTAAGAAGAATTATCTGCTTTTTAGTCCTTCAGTTCTGTTGTTTTTCTATCATGCAGCCTTACTCTTTTGCGGCAGATCAAAACAATTCTGCACAAACCAGTGATATTGATGGAAGTGGCGTTTCCGAACCAAGTTACTATCAGGATGCAAAAGTCACGCATACAAAAAACAGAAAAGGTGAACCAGTTGAGTTCGTTTCAGTTGATAACGCCTATAAGTATGTGAAACAAGATACAAATTATCTAACTCAAATTACATTAGACGATAATGTCACATCTGAAGATATCGCTTATTTGTTGCAGCGTTATCCATCAACACTCGGTTCATTTGATGGTACCGAAGCCGTTCAGGAAGAACGTATTGTTGACAAACTTGATGACATGAAAGACGACGGAGAAATTACCGAAGACCAGTATAAAAATGCCAGAAGGAAAACCTCTTTAGCCTTTGATGAGCTTTATAAGCAGTCTATGAGACAAGCTATTGCCGTCGGCGAAGGAAACGTGGAATCCTTTGATCCATCAAAACTTACCAGTGATCCGGCTTATCATAGGGCATATAACAGAGCTGTAAGAGACGAAAAAGACGGAATATTTACAAAAGAAGAAACTGAGTCCAGAAAACAAGATTACATATCAGACGGCCTGGCAAAGAAACATGTTATTGAAAGAATAACTGAACCCAAAGAATGTGACATTGACGGCATGCGCAAGCAATACCAGTCAAAATGTTACTCCTGCGTAATTATAAAAACTTTATTGGAAACATTTCTGAATGCTTGCAGCAAAGCTTATGACATTACATCTGAAGCGGGTGTAAAACTGCTGGTGCTTGGCGCTTTGGTCTGGATGGCTTTCTTTGTGATGAAAAATGTTTCATCCTTGTCTAATATTGAACCGGGTGCCATGATGAACACCCTAACCGTCTTTTTGTTTAAGGTTATGGTTGCATATATTCTGATTACTTCCGGTCTGGGTGTTCTGGTTAAATACACAATCAATCCACTTTTGACGGCAGGTGCGGATATGGGTATAGCCTATACAAGCGCCGTAAGCTACAAATCTGAGGCTGAAAATTTTGAATATACGGTTGAAACACCTCAGGTTAAAGCGCCCACAATCACAACAAACGGCGTATCAACAGAAGTTGTACCGGCAGAAGTTTTAAATAAGGTAATGCTTTTTGCCGAAAAGATAGATAAAAACGTCTCGACAAATTTAGTCATCGGGCATGCTATTACCTGTTTTTCCATGGAAGGCGGAGCTTGGACCTTTGATATTATTGGTAAAGTTATTTCTTTTCGAATCGTAAATTTGTGGTTATGGTTCTGCGGCGCCTTAATTTGGTTTGTCGGTTTTATGCTGACGCTGGGTATCGGCTATTATCTGTTGGATATTTCGTTCAAGCTGGGTTTTTCAATAATGGCTTTGCCGGTTGTTATCGGATTGTGGCCTTTCAATGTTACCAAAGGTAAAGTTACTGCCGTTATCGGTATCATGCTTAAAGCAGCCGGAACTTTCGTCTTTCTCGGTTTAACAACGAGCTATGCACTGGCGATGATTAGTACCGCCTTGCGTGACGTGGATACATTGCTTGACAATATCAAAAACGGAAATGCTCAATGGGTTTCCGAAACATTTGAGTTAACCGGACCTTATTTTCTGATTATTCTGTTTGCATTTCTTTATTCAATGAAACTTATATCATCTACAATTACAGATTATGTTGACAAATTCTTTAAAGACGGCGTTTTCGGCGGCGCCGATCCGATGCACAAACAATTGACCCAAATGACTGACTTTGCCAAACAGCAGGCTATGCGGCCGGTAAAATGGGCCGGCGGCAAAGCCTCCGATGCCGTAAAGAAACAGGTAACGGAAGGAGCTGCCAAAGCAGGAAAATTTGTCCGCGGCCTTTTCAAAGGCAAAGCCAACGGCGATCAGGAAAAAGACGACAAAGGCGGCGGCAATCCGGTAAGCGGCGGCGGAGCAGCCGTTAAAAACACCGGAAAAGGCGCCAAAGCGGCCGGAGCAACCATGGAACAATCCGGAAAAGGCGTTCAGGCTGCCGGCAAAGGCATGGAAGCGGGAGGAAAAGCGGCTCAAGCCGGCGGCAAAGGGTTGATGTCCGCAGGCAAGGGATTGTCGGCAACAGGTTTGGGCGCCATTGTCGGCGTGCCGATGATGATTGCCGGCGCCGCGGCATATGGCGCGGGCAAAGGTGCCGAAGTGGCTGGCAAAGTAACCCAAAAGGCAGGCAAAGCCATGCAAAAAGGCGGCAAAGCTATGAAAAAGGTCGGCGAGAAAATGGAAAAAGCCGGCGAAAAGATGGAAAAAATGGGCAATAAGCTGAAATTCGGCGATGAAAAGGCTCCCGAACCGGAAAATAAAGACAATTCTTCCGAAGGAGAAAGCCCTAAACCTGAAGAACAAAACAAACCCGAGAAACCGGACAACGGTAACAAACCGGAAAACAGCAAGTAACAGGTGACCGAGATGATGAACTGTATTTTGACATATTTGAAAAGAATCACCTTTTGGGCAACGGTTGGATTGATTCCGTTTTTTGCTTCAATTCATATTGCAGTCGCTTCCGACGCTGACGTATGTAGAATATCAAGAGACAGTTCAGGTCGAAACTTGAAAAAAGCGCAGAGTGTTTCCGCACAATGTTTGAAAAATCAGGCGGCCGCAGGCGGTTGTATTAACGTGGTACCAACAGACGGTGCAAACAGAGTATCTGATGATATTCATTACCGTGGCGTGCATCCGGTCAAGGGAACGCCGCAAAACCATAACGGTATAGACTATGCTGCAGATATGGGAGCTACGGTTCGTGCCGCCGCGGACGGTACTATTGCTCATGTTGGCGTCAATCCAGGTGGATATGGTAATTACATTGTCATAAAACATGAAAGAAAAGATAAACCTGGGCAGTATTATACAACATTATATGCTCACTTATCAAAAATGTATTTTTCATCTGGAAGCGTCGGAAGCAAGGTAACAAAAGATACGCCAATCGGCGAGGTAGGAAATACCGGTGCTTCTACCGGCGCTCACTTGCATTTTGAAATGAGGGAAGGAACCGGTTGGGGTGTTACCGGCGGCGCGGTTATAAATCCGATTTGTTCTGAAATTCAGGCTTTGTGTGGTGATACGAAAGTTAATCCGATGCAGTGCACGTTGGAATGCCAGCAAAATCCAAATTCCGAGGCGTGCAAAACCCCTTTTAATCTGACTTTTAACTGGGTTCAGGATATGCCCAAAAACACTTGGGAACCGGTTTCTTTGGCTCCGACACCGGTTGTCGAATCGAATGCCTATAATCTTGGACAATCAACCGGAAAATGTAATATTGACTCTTACCGCAATTCTTTCAGCAGCTGCATTTTCTGCGATTTGTTCCGAGTTTTGTTTGATACGGCCAGTAATCTTGCAAAAAAAGCCTATCTTTCTTTATCCGACGCAATGATTAATCTGGTCGTTATCGGAATGGCTTTGTGGCTGGCTATGACGATTTTGAAATTTGTTTCGGCTTTTGATGTCAAAGAACCCCGCATACTGATAAAGACCATTTTTAATCAGGCATTTGTCGTCTTTGTGGTTGTTGTCATTCTGCGTTCGGACATTCAGGAATTTATCAATTTGATTGTGACTCCGGTTTTCAATACCGGCATGACTCTGGCGCAGCTGGTAACGTCAGGGCAAGACGGGCAGACATGTACCGGTTTCACGCAAGTTACGGAAGATGGCGGTATCCCGTCGTCTATGGGTAATAACATTCTCTGTACCATTCAGAGTATTCAGGGAAAACTTCTTGACATTATGACTTTGGGTTCAACCTCATTTTGTATTGCCATCTTTGAGCAGTCCTATACGATTGGAGGCATACACATATGGATTCTTCCGCATGTCGGTTATCTTCTGGTCGGCATTATTCTGTGGCTCTCTGCCTTTATGCTGATGGTTATTTATCCCTGGCTGTTGATTGATTCTATCTTACAGCTGAGCGTGGCATCGGCACTGATTCCGGTAGCCATTGCCGCCTACGCTTTCCCGATTACGCGGAAAAAATACGTTACCAAAGTCTGGGAAACATTTATGACAGCCATGTTTACATTCCTGTTCCTGTCAATTGTCATTTTTATTATCACAACCGGCATGGAACAGACAATTAATAAAATAATGACTCCGGAATTAAAACATGCCGGCACACAGGGAAGCAGTTGGAATATTATTCTTGATCCGTTAAAAGGCGTTGCCTGGTGGTCGGTAACCACTCTTGAGATGGTCTTCTGGATGCTGCTTGGCTGGGCCGTTTTGGATCAGGCCAAAGAATTTGCCAAATCATTCTCCAAAGGCGGTTTCAGCATTAAGCCAATCGGTTCGCCTTTCGGCGGCATGGTTAACAATGTGGCGACACAAGCGGCTCTCGGTACCGGCAAAAAGGTCTGGGGCGGAACCAAATGGGCCGGAAAACAGATGGGACAAGGCCTGCACGACATGGCGCATTCGGCAAAGGTCAACCGAATGGCCAACCGGGCAATGAACAGCGATGATGCCAAGACCAACGAAGACGGCAGCGTTACGGCAACCGTGCGCAACTGGTACGGCCGCAAAACGACCCGCACGGTTTCACGCGACGCTTCCGGCAACCTTGCCGTAACCAACCAGCGCTCCAGAATCAAAATGCTCGGACGTCTCAGCCATGACCGGACGACAACCACCGACAAATATATGACGGTTAAGAGCAAATACGGCAAAGACGGCAAGCTTCTGCAGCAAACGATTAAAATCGACTCCGCAGCCTGCCGCAACATGACCAATCGCGACGGTTCGCTGAACATGGTTGCCGTCAACACCCTCCAACAGAACTCTACTTTGGGACAGGACATGGTCAACACGGCTATTTTGCAACAGGCTCTGAAAGAAAGAATGCCCAACTCGGAACTGGCCGATATGGACACTTCCTTTGCGGCTCGCGAAATTGTCAGGGGCGACGACGGTTCTTTCACAATTAAACAGACCAACGCCGACGGCACGACGACCAATTTCAGCATGAATATCAGCAATGGCCGGATAATGACATCGGTTGAAAGAATCAGCAAAAGCGGTTCTGCCGTCAAATACAGTTCCGACGGCATTATCAACAAGCGCTCAACTTATACCTATACGGACGGAAAAATAGACACGGCGACAGTCAAAAACAAATATGCGTTTGCCGATTATTATACAAAATATGACAGCAAGCCGATGGACTCCAACGGCCACCTGTCCGCGTCAATTCCGCAGGACAAAATCATGTTCGAGCAGGACGACCTCGACCTGATGGCCGAGCAGATAGCCGTTTACGGACAGCCGAATTCGATGAAAGAATTTTCCAAGTAATTTCTGGAAACAAACGCTGACATCCAACACAAAAGGAATCCGAAAAACCGGGTTTCTTTTGTGCATATTTGTACACAAATTGTCTTTTTTTGTACTATTTTCTTGATTAATAAGCCGCTTGTATTTATTATTTGCTTAACATTAAATCTTGTTCTTTACAGCAAAAGGATAAACATACTATGGAAGAAATTATTTTCCCGAACCAAATAAGAATGTTTAGAAGACTGCGCGGCCGTTCCATGCAGGAACTGGCGGATCATCTGGGAGTCAGCCTTTCTGCCATCTCCAAAATCGAAAAAGGCTATCGTCGCGTCGATCAGGAACAGCTGGTGCGCGTTGCCGAATTTCTGGACTGCCCGCTGCAGGAACTGTTTGTCAACGAACAAAATTCGCAGCAGGAAATCGTCCAGTCGTGGCGCCGCGAACAGGAAAGAAGAAACAAGATTAACGAGAAAAGCGGCCTGAAAACGCTGGGTGCCGGTCTGCGCCAAATCAGAAACGAAAAAAACCTGACCCTGATCGAGGTTGCCGAGAGCGCCGATATGACCCTTTCCGTTTATCATCGTATCGAAATGGGACAGAGGGAAGTTTCAGACAAGGAATTTAAAAACATTGCCAAAGCGCTGGAGATGACTGCCGAGGAGCTGAAAGAAGAAATCAAGAGTCTGGAAGACAAAGGCATGCTTGAAGAAATTATTCAGCGCAACGATGCCAAATACAAATTGCTGTCTACCCCGCGCGGCGCCATTTCCGCCTTTACCAACGCCGTCAACAACAGTCAGGACAACATCAAGATTTCCGTTTACGGAACGGCAGGCAAAGACGGCAACGTGATTATCGACTTTGACGAAGAAACCAAGAAAGTTCAGCGTCCGGTTAAACTTTTCAGCAAGAAAGATGCTTATGCCGTCAATCTTTGCACCAGGCGTCTGGGAACGCTGTTACCGACCCGCTCGATATTGTTTGTCGACCCGCAGGACGTTGTCAGCGTCGGCGACATCGCCCTGTATTTCGTCGATGAAAAAGAAGCTAAAATACTGAGCATCCGCGAAGACGAAAACGGACAGCTTTACGGTCTGCGCTGGAACCCGGACGAAAGAATAGAAATCGGCAACGACGATTTGAGCAAAATTCATAAAGTTGTCGCCATTGAGCTTTAGTTTCAAACTCCGCCTGACCGGCGGAGTTTTTTTTATTCCCGCCGCTTTTGTTAACCTGAAATTTACGACATAGAGCCTAAAATCGGTAATATGGATGAATTTTAAATAAAAGTTAGCAAGAGTCGGACAAAACAGGTGGTTGACACTTATTCAAAAGGCGCGGACAGCCGCAAGCTGTATAAGAAAAATCATGGCGACGGGGAAGACCCCATCATCATAGCTCAGCGCTTTTTAAATATTTTCCGCCAGTTGCATATTTTCAGCACCGAAAGAAAAGAGGCTTTTAACAAAATGATTTTGGAACAGCCTCCGGAAATCAGGGGCATGTTCGGTTCTCTGCCGGGCGGTTCGGTTTTACAGGAATATGTCGACGAACTTGAGCAAAGCGCCGGCGTTGCACGCGACCATTCGGGTGAGTTTCAAACCGCCTCGGCCACACCCGAGCTTAATGACGAAATATCCAGAGCCAAAATTTTGGCAACTGCACTCGCCGAAGCGCAAATTCAGGCAAACGCCAAGTTGCAAAACAGCATTCCTCAGGCACAGCCGCAACCGGCAGCAGCTGCACCGCAACCTGCGGCACCCACTTATGCCGGACCGGCGAAAATCGTTGCCGACGCATCTTTTGCCAAAGAGATTGCCGCAGCATTTTCTCAGGCACTGAAATTCAGCGAAGAACGAAGCCAGACCGGAAACAAACAACTGGCGGCCGCCGTAATTGCCTCGCAGGAGAAAATGGCCAAAATCTTTGCTGAAAAGAGCAGCAACAGCGAACTGACGTCGGCTCTGATTGCGACACAGGAAAAAATGGCGCAGGCATTGGCGGAAAATGCGGCAGCCATAAAGAACATGCCGGTAAAATCGCTTGGCTCAGGCAAAGAAACCTCGTTCTCTTCACCGGACGGCAGCAGGGAAATTCTGGACGCCATAAGGGAATCGCAGGATCGTATGGCGCAGATGATTATGCAGCATAATACCATGGCAGCCAGCAACAGCAGCAACACCAATGCAAACAACATTCAGATTAATGCAACACCGATGCCGCCGATGGAGGACATCGTCAAAGGCATTGTCAAAGCACAGTCCGAACTGTTTCGAGAAATGTCCGAAACCCAAACCAAAGAGCTTTCGGCGATCATTTCAGTGGCACTGAAAGAAAGTCAGCAGCTTTCGACGCAAACAATTGTCGAAGCCATGGAGCGGATGCAGAAAGAGAATCAAAAGTTCTTTGAACAGCAAACAAAAAATGCTCCGAAAGTTGCGGTACAACCGGTATATATCCAACCGGAAAAGGACAAAGCTCCGCGGCCAATTCCGGTCAGTCCGGCGGAACAGGAAGACTTTCAGATTCCCGAAGTCAATCCGGGTACAGAAAACGACGAGTTAAACGAGCTTTTTTCGGACGAGAACAATGCCGCGGAAGATGAAGAAGAACTTCCGAAAAAAAAGAAAAAAAAGAAGAAGAAAAAAAATAAAAACAAAGACTCTGGTACTGAAACCAACGGGTTGGACTTCTCTTTGTTCGACGATGGCGTACAGGCCGCAGCTAAACTTAAAGACGGGATAAAAGACGGGCTGTCGTCGCTGGCTTCTTCATTATTCAAAAAAGACGAGGAAAACGAAAACATCGGTTTGCCTGACATTGACGCAGATATGCCGCTTTCCGAGACGCCGACAGAGTTCCCCAATACAGAAACGCCGGCAGAATCGCCTGCGGAAAACGCAGAGCCGGTTGCCGAGGATGCTGAATGGATCTGGGAAGAAGTTCCGGCCGAAGAAACGACAACTGCGGAAACGGAAAATGCGGCTGCGGAAAACGCAGAGCCGGTTGCCGAGGATGCTGAATG
>ENA-ORUU01001180-ORUU01001180.1-human-gut-metagenome-genome-assembly--contig:-NODE-1180-length-15336-cov-4.30842_pt1 | contig 15336 bp, 15 predicted proteins | sample MGYA00242085_ERZ509221 | MGnify/ENA primary metagenome ERZ509221 (study PRJEB26280, sample SAMEA2338809) | human gut metagenome | biome: human gut; feature: human-associated habitat; material: faeces... | reverse complement strand
CTTCATATCCTCACTTCCTTTGCTTTTTGCAGATAGTATAACAGGCAAATGTCCGTGAAATGTTACAAGGACAAATATATTTATCATTTTACAGCTTTTTTATGTGTACTGCAATTTTATAAAAGAAAGGACAGCAGTATCATCAAATTGCTGTCCTTGCGGTTTATTATAGCTGGTAGTGTATAAGCGTGGGTTCATCATATTTGGTGTGGTATCTTTAACTATGGGAAACTCCCTGTTCCCATTTAGAATAGGACTGTCTGGAAATTCCTATCACTTCTGCGACCTGTTCTTGCGTCAGTCCTTTGATATTACGAAGAAATATCAGGTTATCTGCCAACACTTGTTTCACCTCCTCGTCTACTAATATTATACGTCCGAGAAAGTACACTTTCCACCATACAAACTTATCAGAAAAGTATTTTTAATGTTAATTTTACCTGCATTACTCAGATATCTTCTTAGCGGTTTGTATAAATAACCGTCTTAAAGACTGCAATCACTTCATACTGGTGTCTGTCCGTCAGTGTATCAAAGATAATCGTCTTATGACCTTCCCAAAAGCTCTTGTTTCTGTACTTCATCAGTCCCGTAAGTAAAAGTGTCCGTTGCTACAAGCAACGCATATTAACATCAGTGCAAAATAAGAACCTATCAATCGTAATTTACAATTTAAAAAATGGGCAATTCCGCACCGGAACTGCCCATATGTTTTGAAAATTATGCGATTTTCTTTTGCTTGCACCGATTTCTGCATCAATTGATGTAAATCGCTGTTTTTTTAGTTTTTTATCAAATGAAGTACGTCCCGTCTATTTGGTGAAACGGTACATCTTTACATCATCTTAATAAAGCTTTGCACCTGCCGGAATGTGGTTATCAACCATCAGAAGATGTAATTCTTCATCCTCTGAATCCTTCAGGTTATTCACTGCTGAAAGCAGCATACCGCAAGACTCGATTCCCATCATCTTTCTTGGCGGAAGGTTGGTGATTGCGATCAGTGTCTTACCAACTAATTCTTCCGGCTCATAGTAAGAGTGGATTCCGCTTAAGATCGTGCGATCTGTACCTGTTCCGTCATCCAGTGTGAACTGAAGGAGCTTCTTGCTCTTCGGAACTGCTACACACTCTTTAACCTTTACGGCACGGAAATCAGATTTGCTGAATGTATCGAAATCAACCTCTTCTTCAAATAAAGGCTCAACCTTTACGTTGGAGAAGTCAATCTTCGCGTTGTCTTTGAAGAATCCGTTGTTGTCGTTTGCAGTTGCTTCTTCTACTGCTCCGGATTTTCCTGCTTTTTTGTCAGAGTCAAGACTCTTCATCGTCGGGAATAATAAAACATCTCTGATCGCCGGTGAATTTGTCATCATCATAACCATACGGTCGATACCGAATCCGATACCACCTGTTGGAGGCATACCGATCGCAAGGGCATTTAAGAAGTCCTCATCTGTGTGGTTTGCTTCCTCATCACCTGCTGCAAAAGCTTTCTCCTGAGCTTCGAAACGTCTTCTCTGATCTTCCGGATCATTTAACTCAGAGTAGGCGTTTGCCATCTCCCATCCGTTCATGAAGAACTCAAAACGCTCTACATAGTTCGGATCTTCCGGTTTCATTTTTGTTAATGGAGAGATCTCAATCGGGTGATCCATAACAAATGTTGGCTGGATCAGGTGCTCTTCTACATATTCCTCGAAGAATAAGTTTAAGATATCACCTTTTTCGTGTCTCTCTTCGTATTCAATATGATGCTCTTCTGCAAGTTTCTTTGCAGCTGCTGTATCTGGAACTTCGTTGAAGTCGATATTTGCATATTTTTTGACTGCGTCTACCATTGTGATCCGCTCAAATGGTTTGGAGAGATCCATGGTATGCTCGCCGTATGTGAGGATTTCAGAACCTGTTACCTCTTTTGCGATATAGCGGTATAAGTTCTCTGTCAGATCCATCATGCCGTGGTAATCTGTGTAAGCCTGATATAACTCCATCAGAGTGAACTCCGGATTGTGTCTTGTATCAAGACCTTCGTTACGGAATACACGTCCGATCTCATATACACGCTCCATACCGCCAACGATCAGTCTCTTTAAGTATAACTCTAAGGAAATACGGAGTTTTAAATCCTCGTTTAATGCATTGAAATGAGTTTCAAATGGTCTTGCAGAAGCACCACCTGCATTGGATACAAGCATAGGTGTCTCTACTTCCATGAATCCCTGTCCATCTAAATAACGACGGATGCTGCTGATAACCTTGGAACGTTTTACAAAAGTATCTTTTACATCCTCGTTCATGATAAGATCCACATATCTCTGGCGATATCTTGCATCTGTATCTGTCAATCCGTGATATTTCTCCGGTAAGATCTGTAAACTCTTGGATAAAAGTGTGACTTCCTGTGCATGGATGGAAATCTCACCTGTCTGTGTTTTGAAAACTTTACCTTTGATTCCTAAAATATCACCCACGTCATATTTCTTGAAATCTGCATAAGATTCTTCCCCGATCTCATCGCGTGCCACATATGCCTGGATACGTCCTTTTAAATCCTGAACGTTACAGAAGGAAGCTTTTCCCATAACACGCTTGAACATCATACGTCCTGCAACAGTCACTTCCTGGCCTTCCAGACTCTCGAAGTTGTCTTTGATGTCTGTGCTGTGATGTGTCACATCATATTTTGTGATCTCAAATGGATTTTTTCCGTTTGCCTGTAATTCATGTAATTTGTCATAACGAACCTGGATAAGCTGGTTTGCATCCTGCTGCTGTCCGCCTTTTTTCTGCTGGTTGTTCTGTTCAGCCATTTTCATCCTCCATCCGACTGCCTCTTCGCACATCCTGTCTCCCACCTGTAATACTGTGGAACTGGATACGCAAAGTCTGTCTTAGTTTGCTCTGTGAATGGAAAGTACTTTGTATTCAAACTCTCCACCCGGTGTTTCAACTTTTACAATATCTCCTACCTGTTTTCCAAGTAATGCTTTTCCTACAGGAGACTCGTTGGAAATTTTTCCTTTTAAGCTGTTTGCTTCTGTGGAACCAACGATTTTATATTCTAATTCCTCGTCAAATTCAATATCTAAGATTTTAACGTTACATCCAATGCTGATCTTGTCGAGGTCAACTTCTTCCTCTACAACTACTTCTGCATTTTTTAAGATTTTTTCAATGTCTTCGATACGGGCTTCGATATCTCTCTGCTCGTCTTTTGCTGCATCGTACTCAGCGTTCTCGGAAAGGTCTCCCTGTTCTCTCGCCTCTTTGATCTTCGCAGCAACTTCTTTTCTTCTTACTACTTTTAATTCCTGTAATTCGTCTTCAAGCTTCTTAAGTCCTTGATAAGTCAGAATGTTTTTCTTGTCCATCTCGTTTACCCTTCTTTGTAATTACTTTCTTATTCCCTTTCCGGCTCTGCCGGATTTTGTATGTGCGGGTTTCTCGCACGTTTGTGCCCGAGTTGTCTCTCTGCTCAGTCTGAGTAAAATGCCTCTTCAAATCTGTCTCTTACGGGCTTTTTTTTCTTATTTTGTCTGCTCTTGACAATCACAGTATTATAACCGAAAGGTACTATGATGTCAAGATTTTCCGCTATTTTCCAAGGTTTCTTGTGGATTGGAATGTAATTTTTCCCCTGAGCCAGAAGGTGGAAATAGCACTGTCCCTCCCACTCAAAATCCAGAACGAGTGTATCTCCCACCCCGGGCCGCATGTCTGCTCTGTCCGCCACACCCTGCGCACCGGAAAACGAACGGCTTTTCAACTGTTTTTTCGTGAAAATGAGCGGCATCAGACCGTTTTCCTCATAGATTTGTTCTGCAAATGCCTGAAAATGCGCCGGACGGTCTGTGTAAACCGTAAGATGGTTCAGTTCATCCGCAAGCTGGTCAAGCACTTCATCCACGCCCACCGGCTCAAAGATACTTTTTTCTTCGGATTCCTCGTCAATAATTTCCAGATGCAGTTTTTCCGGTGCTATCTGTTTCTCTTTTAAAATCTGTCCGAGCACAGGGACGAAATCCCTAAGATATGCATTAGGATAAGACATGTTGTCCCTCCACAGATTTTTAATTATTATATGCCAATACCTCTTCAAATAATGCCTGAAGCTGCTCATAATTTTCCACTTCACAGATTTTTGCACGGAGACGGGAGGAATTTTTATAACCCGCCGTGTACCATGCCGCATGTTTGCGCATCTCACGGATTCCGGTGTACTCCCCCTTAAATCCGATCTGCATCTGTGCATGGCGCAGGATCATGTCCGTGACCTCTGCAAATGATGGTTTTTCCAGTTTTTCACCTGTCGCAAAGTAGTGTAGGATCTGTTTGAAGATCCACGGATTTCCCTCCGCGCCTCTTGCGATCATAAAACCATCACAGTTTGTCTCATCCTGCATACGGATCACATCATCCGCCGTTAAGATGTCCCCATTTCCAATGACCGGAATGGAGACGGCTTCTTTCACCTGGCGTATGATATCCCAGTCCGCTTTTCCAGAATAGAACTGCTCTCTGGTCCTGCCATGTACTGCGATTGCTGCAGCACCGGACTCCTCCGCGATATGTGCCATCTCCACGGCATTGATATGATCGTCGTCAAAGCCTTTGCGGATTTTTACCGTCACAGGTTTTTTGATCGCTTTCGCCGTTTTCTCGATGATTTTTCCTGCCAGAAGCGGATTTCTCATCAAAGCGGAACCGTCTCCATTGTTCACAACTTTCGGCACCGGACAGCCCATGTTGATATCTAAGATGTCAAACGGTCTCTCCTCGATCTGTTTTGCAATCTCACTCATGATATCCGGGTCTGAACCAAAGAGCTGGAGAGATACCGGTTTTTCTCTTGGATCTATGGTCAGAAGCTCCTCTGTATTTTTATTTTTGTAAAGGATTGCCTTGGCACTGACCATTTCCATGCATAAAAGCCCTGCCCCCTGCTCTTTGCACAGCAAGCGAAATGGCAGGGCCGTTACCCCTGCCATTGGTGCTAAAATTAAATTGTTCTCTAAAGTTACATTTCCGATCTGCAGCTTTCGAATTGAATTCATTGTTTTTCCTTATCTGTCCTGATGATTTACAGCTCCCGCTGTGTTTATGACTGATTTTTTGTCATTTTCTGCTGTCGTTATGACTGTTTGATCCTGCCTGATTTACGGTTCTGTTTTTTATAGATCAGGTTCATGCCTTTTAATGTCAGGTTTGGATCGTACACATCGATCATGGAAGTCTCACTCGCAATAATACGTCCAAGTCCACCGGTGGCAACCACTTTGATCTCACCTAAATTTGCTTCCTCTTTCATATGGCGGACAATGTATTCTGTCTGTCCGATCTGTCCATACACCAGCCCAGCCTGCATACTCGTGATGGTTTCTTTTGCAAGGATGCTGTCCGGTTTCTTGATCTCAATCTCCGGAAGTTTTGCTGCATCCTCCCAGAGTGCCTTTGCGGAAATACGGATTCCTGGGGCTGTGACACCGGATACGAACGCTCCGGTTGCATCTACAAGGTCATAAGTGGTGGCTGTACCGAAATCAAGTACGAGCACCGGACCGCCATAAATCTCATAAGCTGCCGCAGCGTCCACGATACGGTCTGCACCGATCTGACGTGGATTCTCTGTGACGATACGGATTCCCGTTTTTGTTCCCGGCTCGATCACGATTGGACGGATGTTTAAGTATTTGATCACCGCGCCCTCTAAGGAATGCATGACATTCGGAACTACCGATGCAATAATCGCATCCTGAATCTCATCGCAGTGAATGCGGTTCTGCTCCAAAAGATTTGTCAGAAGCATGCCGTACTCATCTGATGTACGCGGCATTTTGGTCGTCATACGAAAACTTGCTACAATTTCATCTCCATTGAATACACCTACTGTTATGTTTGTGTTTCCTACATCAATTGTAATAATCATGTTATTCCTCCAATTTATCAAAAATTACCTTGTAATATAATTCCAGTCCACGGAGCAGATCTTCATTTTTCTGGCGGAGTTCTTTGATCTTCAGTCCGCTTCCGATATCATCGTATAAAAGATCGTCCTCATTGCATGCGGTGCGGAACTCCAGATTTCCTTCCTCGTCAAAAACAAGCTGAAGGATTCCTCCGATATCTGCACAAAAAAGCACACACATGACTTTCAACTGATTTTTGATCTCATCCGGAAGATTTTTGAAATTCTCATTGATATAGAATTTCTGATTGTACGCACTCGCACCACAGAGCACAATTTCCTCTGGTGGCTGTATTTGATTTGTTTTCTTATTTTCACTCATATTTCTTTTCCTGTTTTATAAATATTGGTATTTACACGTATCCATAGATTCCTCTTACGGATACTTCGCCTGTGGAGACAAGCTTTCTACTCTCCCAGGTATCCACGATCAGTTCTCCTTTTGGCGTGATTCCCATGGCTTTACCCTCAAACGGTTCCTTAGGATCAAGCACTTTTACCTGCTGATGCATGTTCACAAGATGTGAATTGTATTCGTTTACAAGACCGGAAAGATCCTCTGTCTGCAAAAAAATCTCGTAGTAGTGTTCAAAGGCTTCCCAGATCCGCTCGACTAATTCTGCCCTGTGATAGTGTTCCTTTGTCTCTATAAAAAGTGAGGTTGCGACAGATTCAATGTCTTTCGGGAAACTTTTATTCTGCACATTGATTCCAATTCCCACTACAATATGATTTACATAATCAAACTGTGCACTCATTTCTGTCAGAATGCCGCACACTTTTTTTCCACTCATGATGATGTCGTTCGGCCATTTGATACCGGCCGGTCTGCCTGTCATATCCGTAATCGCCTTAGATACTGCAAGCGCCGTCACTAATGTGATCATGGAAGCATGGTTCGGATCGATTTCCGGCTTTAACACCAGCGTCATCCAGATTCCCTGCCCTGCCGGGGAGTCAAACCCTCTGCCACGGCGTCCTTTTCCTGCATCCTGTCTTTCGGCAATGACATAGGTTCCATTCGGCGCCCCCTCTTCTGCAAGCTGTTTTGCTCTGGTGTTAGTAGAATCCACCACATCAAAAAATGCAATTTTTTCCCCGATCCATCTGGTTTTGCGGACACTCTGCAGTTCACTCTCACTTAAAATATCCGGGACTGAGACAAGCCGATAGCCTTTGTTCTGGACGGCCTCGATCTCGTAACCGGCTTCTTTTAACTGATTAATTGCTTTCCAGACTGCCGTCCGTGAGACACCAAATTTTTCACACAATTCCTGCCCGGAGACATATCCATCTGTCTCACGGAGCAGGGTAAGTATTTCTGTTTTCATGTATTACTCCACGTTTCTACCGCAATTATTTTACATTTGTAATCAAATCTGTATGATCCTGATTGCGCTGCTTTTTAATCAGCCAGTGTTGCGAGCATGACAGCTTTGATGGTGTGCATTCTGTTTTCCGCCTCATCAAAAACAACGGACTGCGCACTCTCGAATACTTCATCGGTCACTTCGAGTTCGCTGTAACCGAATTTCTCGTAAACTTCTTTTCCGATTTTTGTCTTCAGGTCATGGAATGCCGGCAGGCAGTGCATGAAAATTGCCGTTTCTTTTGCCTGATCCATCACTGCTTTGTTCACCTGATATGGCATCAGGTCATTCAGGCGCTCTGCCCAGACTTCGTCCGGTTCGCCCATGGATACCCAGACATCCGTGTAGATAACATCTGCATCTTTTGCAGCCTCCGCAACATCCTCTGTCAGGGTGATGGATGCCCCGGTCTCTTTTGCAACATTTTTGCAGTATGCTACTAATTCATCATTTGGAAAATATTTTTTATTGGTACATGCCACAAAGTCCATGCCGAGTTTTGCACATGTTACCATCAGGGAATTACCCATGTTATAGCGGGCATCGCCCATGTATACAAATTTAATTCCTTTTAACGTTCCAAGATGTTCACGGATAGTCAGCATATCCGCTAACATCTGTGTCGGATGGAATTCATTAGTCAGACCATTCCAGACCGGAACACCGGCGTATTTTGCAAGTTCCTCCACGATGTCCTGTCCGTAACCACGGTACTCGATTCCGTCAAACATACGTCCAAGCACTCTTGCTGTATCCGGAATACTCTCTTTCTTGCCGATCTGGGAACCACTTGGATCAAGATATGTCACATGCATTCCAAGGTCATGCGCTGCAACTTCGAAAGAACAGCGGGTACGGGTGCTTGTCTTTTCAAAGATCAATGCAATGTTTTTTCCGATCAGGCTGTCATGTAAGATGCCTTCTTTTTTCTTTTTTTTCAGGTCAGCCGCAAGATCGATCAGATATAAGATCTCTTCCGGTGTGTAATCCATGAGTTTTAAAAAATTGCGTCCTTTTAAGTTCATCATTCTACCGTCCTTTTCTGTTCGAATTTTGAAATGCATCCCTTTTTCCACGAATAAAAGTTTATCGGCTGCATTTTCTTATAAGATAGAACGGGCTGCCACGGAATATTTTCCTGCGGCAGCCTCGTTTTCATGCTTAATTCTCTTTTCCGACCTCAACAACAGATTTTGCAAGACCTGCAATTCCCTGAATCTCGGATGGGATAATAATCTTGGTAGCTTTTCCGTCGGCTGCCTTTGCAAATGCCTCTAAACTCTTTAACTGAAGAACGCCTGCATCCGGTGCTGCTTCTTTTAACATACGAAGACCATCTGCATTTGCCTGCTGGATCTTGAGGATTGCTTCTGCCTGACCTTCTGCCTCGCGGATGGTAGCCTCTTTGTGAGCCTCTGCACGGAGGATAGCTGCCTGTTTCTCTGCCTCTGCATCAAGGATTGCAGATTCTTTTTTACCTTCTGCAACGAGGACTGTGGATTTTTTCTCACCTTCCGCACGAAGAATAGCTTCACGACGTTCACGTTCTGCCTTCATCTGTTTCTCCATTGCATCCTGGATTGCTGCCGGTGGAATGATGTTCTTTAATTCCACACGATTTACTTTGATTCCCCAAGGATCTGTTGCAACATCAAGAGATGATCTCATCTTGGTGTTGATCGTCTCTCTGGATGTCAGTGTCTCATCTAATTCGAGATCACCGATGATGTTACGAAGTGTTGTGGCAGTCAGATTCTCGATTGCCATGATCGGATTCTCAACTCCGTATGCATAAAGCTTTGGATCTGTGATCTGGAAGTATACAACGGTATCGATCTGCATGGTTACGTTATCTTTTGTAATAACCGGCTGTGGTGGGAAATCAACCACCTGCTCTTTTAACAAAACCTTTTTCGCTACGCGGTCGATAAATGGTGCTTTGAAATGAAGTCCTACCGACCAGGTGGTAAGATATCCGCCCAGACGTTCTACAACAATTGCATTAGCCTGTGGCACGATCTTAATACATGAAACTGCGATTGCAAGTGCAACCAGAATGAGCACAATAAGTGCGATAAGTAAACCCATAACATTCCCTCCGTCATCTTGTTTTGTTTTAGTTTTTGACTTCAGAGACCCTGCTATTCGTAATCCATCCATACATTTCTGATCACGATCTGTCTCTGTTACGTTCCATATTACTATATTTGCTATCAGAATACAAATAAAAAATTGAGGATGCCTTCCAAAGACACCCTCAACGCTGCTGTTCACCCGTACCCTGTTCCGGTAACCCGTTCAACTTATCTTAATAAAATACATGATTTCCGATCACAACACCTGCATGACCTGAACTTGCACGTCTGAAACAGGTTGCACCGCCTGTATTGTCAGTTCCGTTCAATGCTTCCTGTGCTGCCTGTAAGCAGGACTGCTTTGGTCCTTTTGCCGCTACATTTGCAACTGATCCTGCTCCAGCCGGTGGAAACTGACTCTTCTGGTAAATAACATCATGCACGGTACCTGGATAACCGCCTGATCTGACACGGTTCATAACAACTGCACCGACTGCAAGCTGTCCCTCATATACTTCATTTCCAGCCTCACACTGAATAATTGCTGCAAGCAGTGTCACATCATCCACAGTTGCCTCAACTGCTGCATTCTGTACCGTTGTCACTTCCGTGACCTGTGCTGCTTTTTTTGCCGCTTCTTCCTCAGCGATCCTTGCCAGCTCTGCCTGTTCTTCTTCAATCGTAATACCCTCGCCCAAAGCTAAGGATGTTGTGACATAATCTGCGCTGACATAACGGGTTGTTCCGCCATATACAACAGCTATCCATTTATCATCTGTCTCCACACCGGAATCAACTTTCAAGGTAGTTCCCTCGGAAACTGCTGTGATAACGGAAGCATTCTCATCCGCTTCGCTTCTGATACGAAGTCCATTGGTAAGAACCTCTGCCTCTGTATCAAAATTCTGCTGTGCGTAGGCAAGCGCCTCTGTTCCGGTTACACAGTAATCATTGTTCACATATCCGTCCACATTTCCTGACGCAACATGTGTCCAGCCGCTTCCTTCCTCCTGGATCTCTGCGACATCACCTTTGTATAATTTTCCTACAATCTCTGCATCTGCATCTGCGGAAGCTCTGACATATAAATAGTCGTTGACGTCTGCCATAAGGCGGTTCTGCCAAAGTTCTTCTTCCTCAGTCTGCTCACTGCCTGCTGTTTCTGTCGAAACATCCGTCTCTGTACCAGATGCCGCATTCTCTGCCTGTACGGCAGTATCCGCATCTGCCACATCTACAGTCATTTCGGTCGGACCTTCCTCTGCATCCTGCTCTGCCGCATCACCGGATGTAACACGTGCAACATTCATCTGCTCCACATTCGCATCTGCCAGCCCGATATATTCGTAGGCATCGCTCTCATACTGACTCATAGATACTGCGATTCCTGCAATTCCATTTGTAGCTAAGTCCGTCGTTGTTGCCTGTGATGCCACACCTGTTTTATAATCCGCTGGTGCAGCCTGTGCGACCGAGGTCATCACTACCACTGACATGGCAACTGCAATGGCTCCTGCCGCTCTTTTCTTTAAATTCATAGAAACCTCCATCAGTGTTCATTACTAAATAATATTACACCTTTGTTGTGTTTTATTCATAATTGTTACAATTGTTACGGATTTATTACAAGAGCGATTATAGCAAACGGATATAAAATTGTCAAGTTTTCAGGAAAACACCTCAGTGAGCACAGCATCGATCAGCTTCTCCGGAGCCTCTTTTTCCAGATTTTCACCGGACTTTTGCGCCATTTTATCATCCTGCGCCTGCTGCGTGATCTCCCGTGCCGTCTCGTTCTGCTTTTCGGATATACGGCTCAGTTTTTCTTCCAGTTCAGAAAATTGTTCTTTTTCTTTCTTTTTCCATTTATTTATCTTTCGTAATGTGACAAGTTCAAGCAAAAGCATCAGCCCAACTGCTGCTGCAAGAAGCTCAAGTGAATAGGAATACATCATCTGCATCACCACTTCCATCGTACATTACCTCTTTCTCGTAATTATTCAATCCCCGCCATTCTTCGGCAGCTTCATAATTACTGTCCTTCATGATTGCTATTACTTCATATTTACATTATAAAAATGTTTTTATTTTTTGAAAAGGGACTTGCCTGCAAAATCAATCGCAAGTTCCGACAAGAAAAGCACAAGTCATTTTCTTGACTTTTTTGCATATGGGTATTATAAATATGGAAGAATTGAAGTGCAGAATCCATGCTTTTTTGCACAGAAAGGACTTCTTATGAAAAAAATCGTAATGACCGGAGGCGGTACAGCCGGACATGTCACACCGAATATTGCCCTGATGCCTGCGCTTCGCAGCGAGGGATATGAAATCTCTTATATCGGTTCCTATGAGGGAATTGAAAAGGGGTTGATTGAAGCACAAAAAGTTCCTTATTACGGAATCTCTTCTGGAAAACTGAGAAGATATTTTGATGTAAAGAATTTTTCTGATCCATTTAAGGTGATCAAAGGCTATTATCAGTCAATCCGCCTGTTAAAAAAGATAAAACCAGACGTTGTATTTTCCAAGGGGGGCTTTGTATCTGTTCCTGTTGTTCTGGCAGCAAAACACTGTAAAATCCCTGCAATTATCCATGAATCCGACATTACGCCTGGTCTTGCAAACAAACTTGCCATTCCAAGTGCTACAAAAGTATGCTGCAATTTTCCTGAGACAATGAAGTATCTTCCTGAGGGAAAAGCAGTTCTCACTGGTTCTCCGATCCGTCAGGAATTATTAAATGGAAATCCTTCGAATGCGATCAAACTCTGCCGCTTTGAAAATACGGAGAAACCGGTTATTTTAATTATTGGTGGAAGTACCGGCTCACGTGCGATCAACACCGCAATCCGTGATCTTCTTCCAGAGTTACTGAAACGCTATAACATTATCCATTTATGTGGAAAGGGAAACCTTGACGAAACTTTAAAAGATACCGATGGCTATGCACAGTTCGAATACGCAAACAAAGAACTTGCAGATATGTTCGCACTTGCATCTTTAGTCATCTCCCGTGCCGGAGCCAATGCCATCTGTGAGCTGCTTGCACTGCACAAACCTAACATTTTAATTCCGCTGTCCGCTGCTGCCAGCCGTGGAGATCAGATTTTAAATGCAACTTCATTCCGTTCTTCCGGTTACAGCTATGTGCTTGAGGAAGAAGCAGTGACAAACACCGCTCTGTTAGAGGCCATTGACCATGTTTTCTCACACAAAAAACGTTATGTGGAAGCCATGGAAAAAAGTAATGGTACGAATTCGATTGCTGCCATTGTCTCTCTGATCGATGACGCCGCTAAAAAGAACTAGAATGATCTATTTTTAATAAAGTAGTAAGGCTGTTGCGTGAAACTGTGATTTTCGTATCATGCAACAGCCTTTTTGGCTTATGATTCCATTTTTAAAGAATCACGAATCTCTGCCATCTCTTCTGGCGAGAAAGTTTCATGAGACCAGTTTAAAATATCATTGTTCTTTGCATTGAGGTATCTTGGGATCAGGTGCATATGGAAATGGAATACTGTCTGTCCTGCCACTTCGTGATTGTTCTGAACCAGATTGAATCCGTCACATTTTAATACGTCTGTCATATGGATTGCGAGCTTTTTGGCAAGCTTCATGGCATCTGCAGCTACATTTTCGTCGATCTCATACAGATCTGCATAATGATTCTTTGGCAGAATCAGCGCATGTCCCTTGCTCGCCGGGCTGACATCTAAAACTACCTTGAACTCATCATCCTCATAGATTGTGTTGGATGGAATTTCTCCTGCAATAATTTTACAGAAAATACAATTTTCATCTCTCATTTTTTTATCCTTCTTTCTTAATATTAAATTATGTTGTCGAATTTTGTAATTCGTTAATGATTGCAGTTTCCCTGTATTGGTGCTAAACTGTGACTGTCTAATGTGAAAATCTGAATGAGACCGGGGTGAAATTTTGTTAAATAGCGAGGACTACCTAAATATTTTCCATGAAATCAAAAATTCTATTACATTGATCAGCAGTTCTTTACAATTAGTTGAAAAGAAACATCCTGAAGTGTCTGATTTTGCGTATTGGGCAGAAACTATGTCCGAAATCACCTCATTACGGAACATGGTCACAGAGTTATCCTCTGCAAGGCTCTGCGATCATCTGAATCTCCGCCATGTTAATTTATATGATTATATGGAAGATATCCACGATTCCATCTCCGCTTTCGCAGCTCTTGATTTTCACTGCAACATCATAACGGAAGAAAATCTTCCCGAAATCGATATTGATCCCCAACTACTCAAACAGGCTCTCATTAATTTACTGAAAAATGCTTATGAAGCCATGGATAAATCAGGAACCGTAACCATCCGCGTTTCATCCGAAAATGACGTTGTCCTTATCGCTGTAACCGACTATGGCGGAGGGTTAGATCCTGCCTTTGCAGACAGTATTTTTGAACCTTTTATCACTTCCAAAAACGGTGGCAGCGGTTTAGGTCTTGTCATCACCAAGCAGATTGTGGAATCCCATCACGGAACGATTCACTGTGATTCCAGACCTGGTGACGGCTGTACCTTTACGCTCACTTTACCTCTTACACAAAGTTAAACATGGTATCTAACATACGAAGTGTCTTAAAATTACCTTTTGCCGTCATCTCACCTGTCATGAAAGCTCTCTGGAAGGTCATTCTGCCTTCCACGATACTCTCAAGAACCTGATCTGAAAGCTTTGCGATCACATCGATATTCTCCTGCTTTCCGTAACTAATCTCTAATTTGTCATCCTTTACAGCAATAAACAGTGGTTCTTTCATCCCATCAATCATAAATAAATAGCGGGCAGCAAAATCATGCTGTGGTGTAAAATGCCTCTGGAAATCTTTCATAAATGCATCCTGTGGCTGTGGATTCTTTCCAAGCATATCCTTAAACATGGATGCCAGTTCCTCGATATCCTCTTTTTGCTTCTTCACATAAGAGTCATCGGAAACATATTTGGATAACTGCTCACTCTCCTGTGGAGTCAGTTCTAACTGTGGTGTACGCGAAATGCTCCGCTTTACTGCCTGATTGCTTGTCGGAAGATTTTTGATCTTCTGGGAAATCGTACGATAAAGATTCTCGGCCTTTTTCTCAATGATGACGGTGTAATCCTCATTCATTTCAAACGTGACGAGATCCTCCACGTAACCGCAAAGTCCTGCACATGGCAGTCCGCCAAGAATCTCCCATGCATTGGCAAGCGTCATCTCTCCCTCACGTTCTCCGTAAGTGGTTGACATAACGATTGGCTGCATATAAGTAACCTTAATCTTTTCCTTGTCTCCATAAAGCCAGCACGCATCCAAAAACTGCTGCATGTATCCGCCAATTCCTAGCCATTCCACTGTCGTCGCCAGAATAATTCCATCCGCGTCTTTCATAGTCTGTGGAAGTGTTGCAATCTCATTTTTATGCTCATAGATATTGATGCGCTCTACAGTCACACGAAGTTCTTTTAAAACTTCCTCCATTTTATTTAAAACATAAAGAGTTGGATCGTCTAACAACCCTCTGCCGCCATAATAAATATTTATCTTCATTGATCTGCCCTTTCTATCTGCGAAGCAGATTATTCTGTATTTGCGGATTTATATTCATGGATTCATCCGCAACATCTTTTTTAAGTATATTAAGTTTTGCAGACAAAATCAATATTTTTGGCGTTTTCCGTGATATAAAATCAATGTTGCCAAAAATCCGCAGAGCATGCCTCCCACATGGCACCAGTTATCCACGCCTATGCTTGTAAAGCCAAAGTAAAGACTTAATACGATCATGATCAGGATTCCCTTTGTCGTCATTCCCTCCAGCTTTAGTTCATGTGAGATAAAGAAGTAAAAGAAGTGTAAAAAATTTTGCCGTTCCTATCCGGCACTTGCGCATTGTGTCGGATA
>ENA-ORUU01001163-ORUU01001163.1-human-gut-metagenome-genome-assembly--contig:-NODE-1163-length-15582-cov-3.12494_pt1 | contig 15582 bp, 13 predicted proteins | sample MGYA00242085_ERZ509221 | MGnify/ENA primary metagenome ERZ509221 (study PRJEB26280, sample SAMEA2338809) | human gut metagenome | biome: human gut; feature: human-associated habitat; material: faeces... | reverse complement strand
TGGCGCACCACGTTGCACAGGGGGCAAACCAATACGCGCCCATGACCGGCGTGCAGGCCTTGCGCGAGGCGATTGCTCAGAAAACGGAACGTTTGTATGGCTATCAACCAGATGCCGATAGCGATATCACCGTAACGGCAGGGGCGACGGAAGCGTTATACGCGGCGATTACCGCACTGGTGCGCAATGGCGATGAAGTGATTTGTTTTGATCCCAGCTATGACAGTTACGCCCCCGCCATCGCGCTTTCTGGGGGAATAGTGAAGCGTATGGCACTGCAACCACCGCATTTTCGCGTTGACTGGCAGGAATTTGCCGCATTATTAAGCGAGCGCACCAGACTGGTGATCCTCAACACTCCGCATAACCCCAGTGCAACTGTCTGGCAGCAGGCTGATTTCGCCGCTTTGTGGCAGGCGATCGCCGGGCACGAGATTTTTGTCATTAGCGATGAAGTCTACGAGCACATCAACTTTTCACAACAGGGCCATGCCAGTGTGCTGGCGCATCCGCAGCTGCGTGAGCGGGCAGTGGCGGTTTCTTCATTTGGCAAGACCTATCATATGACCGGCTGGAAAGTGGGTTATTGTGTTGCGCCAGCGCCCATCAGCGCCGAAATTCGCAAGGTACATCAGTATCTGACCTTTTCGGTGAATACCCCGGCACAGCTGGCGCTTGCTGATATGCTACGTGCAGAACCTGAGCATTATCTTGCGTTACCGGACTTTTATCGCCAGAAGCGCGATATTCTGGTGAATGCTTTAAATGAAAGCCGGCTGGAGATTTTACCGTGTGAAGGTACATACTTTTTGCTGGTGGATTACAGCGCGGTTTCTACCCTGGATGATGTTGAGTTTTGCCAGTGGCTGACGCAGGAGCACGGCGTAGCGGCGATTCCGCTGTCGGTGTTTTGCGCCGATCCCTTCCCACATAAACTGATTCGTCTCTGTTTTGCCAAGAAGGAATCGAGGTTGCTGGCAGCAGCTGAACGCCTGCGCCAGCTTTAGCTATTTAACCGTCCAGGCGCGGGAATATTGACGGTCGGCAAACAACTCTTGCAGGCCGTTAATTTGCTTCAGGCGCAGCACTTCGTCGCTGTCCATTCCCAGCTCTTTGCCAATTTTATTATCGTCCCATCCCAACTGGCTAAGTTCACGGACGATTTCCGACATGGCGGTGATTTGATGGCGTCCACGAGCGCGATTATGACGAATAGTCGCGGCGATGCGTTGATTACGCGTACCTTCCAGACAGGTCACCGGCAAATAACCTTTTAAGCGTAATTTTAATGATGATGAGCCTTTACCAATTTCATGGCGGTGAAAACCATCCACGATTTCCATGGCATTTTTATCCGTATGTGTGACCACAATGGGTTGGGTAAAACCATCTATTTCAATGGATTTTTGCAGCAGTTTTTTTTCGGGTGGTGCCACGTTGTTTGGGTTGTAATCATTAGGCATAAGTTGGCTGTTTTTAACCCACAGAACGCAATCCACTGGCTCTTCACGAAAGGGGCTAACCTGATGGATCGCCATGCGGATTTCATTAATCGCTTTGATGCGATCATCTTCCGGCAAGCTGGCGAGAAATTGCGTTAAATCCTGCGTTAATCGTTGTTGCATAGTATCCCCCATTCCTGACGTTTTCCTTTTATCCGTTCGTTATAACGCTGATAGTTCTTCGATTTTGTGGGGCTAAATGATAATGCCCGACACCAGTAATCGTTATTGAGTAAAACTTTGCATATCCGCCGCCAGGAGGGGATATCTTTCGCGCCAATGTCCCCTTGCTGGGTTTGTGGAACCTCGATGCCTTTTTTCTGATACCAGTGCAAATAAATGGCGATTTTATTGCGGTAATGCTCAGCTGTTTTTTCCGGCATGCTATTGAGCAGCAATAATGCATATTCTTGCCAGTCTAAATGTTCTGGCTTGAGGATTTTCCGATGCCCATAGAAATGATTGTCATGTCCGGCGTAAATGCCGCCACTTTTTACCCCGCTGACTCGTGCGCACATAGCAGCCCAGCGATCCGGTTCGATAACGTGATAGAGCCATAATCCTTGTCGTTGCTCCGGGCCAAAAGGTTCGCAAATTCGCATATGACGCAGAGGAGCGCCTGCCTGATACATTAGGTTATACAGTGGGTTGCAGAGACTTTGATGATTTGCATACCAGGTCCAGATATCAGCCACTTTCCAGTCGTAAATGGGGTAAATGTACCAGCTATGACCGCCTGGTGCGGCCGTAGTCCAGGGTTTATCGTCGGCAAAACGTTGTTTATTTAAACTGGCGATGGCGACAAAACGGTTGTAGGACTCATCCGCACGGATGCCGATCATCATCGCCGCCGGACGTTTTTGTGAAAACCATTCGGCAAACTCACGTACAAATTGTTCGAAGGTCATGCCTGGCTGGTAAAAGGAGAAAAAGTCAGGGTCGGTTATCGCATCTTGGGGAGGTTGACGTACCCATTCGACATCAGGTTCCCAGCACTGCCATTCGGGTTGGTATTGTGAAAGGGAATTTTGCGTCGTAAGCGGGAGCGCAACCCAGTAAAACTCTTCGATGACATCGGTGTACAACTCGCGCAGGGACTGAACATAGTTAATGGTGCAAGAGAATTGCGCCTCCCAGTCGATAAACAAAACGCAGATTTTTTTGCCCATTTGTCGGGCAAGTTCGGCTGTCAGATGCAGCATTAAACCAGAGTCTTTGCCGCCAGAAAATGAGACACAAACGCGGGGTAGGGTGTTGAGTGTCCAGGTAATACGCTCTCGTGCAGCTTCCAGAATATTGAGCGGAAGAGGAATTTTATAAATAGACATCTGAAGACGCTCTCTGAACGTTACAGGGTGATCAGTGAGATAAGTCTGTTAATTATAAAGTAAACACTGTAAAGCAGAGTGTTTTATTTTTCATTCGCGCTGTGAATAAATAGATGAAAGTTATAGTAGCTGTCTGTAGTTATATATCAAAAACTCTCATTTAGACGGTCAATAAATCGGGAGAACACCAAATTATTTAAAGAAGATTTATTATAGGAAATGTAAAGCTTTATTGAAGGTAACGGATGTTCTAGTTTTATCTCTTTTAAGTTAAGAAAGTCACGGTAGGAATTATAAAGTTCATAGGGGACTATTCCCAGTAAATCTGTAACTGCAATGCTATTAATGATTGTCAGCAAAGAGGAACCACGAAATGAGATTTTGCGATTCATAAATCTCTCGTCTATTTCCATTTGAATATCATCAACCCCTGCTGATTTAGATATTAATTGGGTGAACTCTTCTGCCATAATTTGTTCATAAGTGCTATTGTCAGTAATTCGTGGATGCCTATTACTACAAATTAGAGTATTGCGAATCGTATGCAATGGCATGCAAATGACGGAACGGCTGATCACTGGCATTTGGGTGATCACCAGATCGGCTTTGCGGTGAACCAACAGTTCTTCAGCATTCTCTGCTGACATGAGGATATCATGGCACTCAATCTCGACAGAGGAATCTTGCCGTAGGCAGCGGATCAGCATACTATTATTAGAGCAAGAAATGAGCTGAGGGCCGTAGATAATAAAGTTTTTCTTTAGTTCGGACTTATTGACTATATTAATTGTTTGTTCAAGGCCTCTGAGATTTTTCTCAAGATGGTGATGCAGATTTAACCCTGTTATCGTCGGCGCGATACCTTTTCCTGAGCGAATGAATAAAGGGTCATTAAATTGCGCACGTAAGCGTTGTAACGACTGGCTCACGGCTGATGGGGTGATATATAGTGATTCAGCAGCTTTGCTAATGCTTAAATGCTGGTAAATACACTCAAATATGACAAGAAGATTTAAGTCGAACTTTTTCAAGTCGTAGAGATTGGCCATACACTACTCCGGTTATATTTTTCTTCCATGATATATTCACTTAATCAATGTTTTTTGCGTATATATTTTTATTGATTATGTTTTTTTGCTTAACTCAGGATTAAGTTTTTCTAAAATAGCACAGCCACTTAGAGCAGAGCGAGCAATTCATGCTTTTTTAGGATGGTTGAAAAGCAGGGATATAGTTCAACCATCCATGAATTACCTTTTATTTATTCCCCATAATGATATTAAGCGTTTTCTGATCGGGCAACCCCACGGCCTGTTGTAGCGTATTTTCCTTACTCATGTAATAGATAGCCGGCGTGACATTTGCCCCCAGATCGTCCATCAGTTTCTCATTGTCACTTAACACTTTCATTTGCTCTGTACTTACGTTTGCAGGCACGTTTAGCTTAAGCTTGCCACCAGAGGCTTCATATTGTTGCCAGGTTTTTGCGGGATCTTTGGAGGCAAGAATTGCCGCTGCTGTCGCCGGGCTTTCTGGCTTGATAACCCCAACCAACAATGTTCTTAATTGCACTTTGCCAGAATCTACCCACGGGCGCGCCTGCTGCCAGAACTGTTTACAATATGGGCAGAACGGATCGGCGAAGACGTAGACAATGACCGGCGCATCTTTTTTACCGTCGAGGAGCCAGTGGGATTGTTCCATCCGTTGCCACATTTCGCGTCCGGCTGGTGCGTAAATTTCTTTTTCGATAAGTGTGTTACTCAGGTTTTCACCTTTCTCGTTGTACATGTAACCAGAGATAGCGTGCTTACCATCTGGAGTCAGGTAGATGGTGACGCCCATATCCTGATACTTTCCGAGATAACCTTTCATTCCTCCGGGGGCATCGAATGTTTTGATGATTGTAATGCCCTGTTTTTCAATCGCTTTTACTGGGGCAGGAAGTTCCTCTGCGAAGGCGATTGCAGGAAGCAGAGCCAGTAAAAGTATCTTTTTTAACATTAATTTGTCCTTTTCAGTCAGTGCAAAAGTCGAGTAAAAGGCATAACCTATCACTGTCATAGGTAAGAGCTTAGATCAGGTGATTGCCCTTTGTTTATGAGGGTGTTGTAATCCATGTCGTTGTTGCATTTGTAAGGGCAACACCTCAGCCTGCAGGCAGGCACTGAAGATACCAAAGGGTAGTTCAGATTACACGGTCACCTGGAAAGGGGGCCATTTTACTTTTTATCGCCGCTGGCGGTGCAAAGTTCACAAAGTTGTCTTACGAAGGTTGTAAGGTAAAACTTATCGATTTGATAATGGAAACGCATTAGCCGAATCGGCAAAAATTGGTTACCTTACATCTCATCGAAAACACGGAGGAAGTATAGATGTCCTTGATTAACACCAAAATTAAACCTTTTAAAAACCAGGCATTCAAAAACGGCGAATTCATCGAAATCACCGAAAAAGATACCGAAGGCCGCTGGAGCGTCTTCTTCTTCTACCCGGCTGACTTTACTTTCGTATGCCCGACCGAACTGGGTGACGTTGCTGACCACTACGAAGAACTGCAGAAACTGGGCGTAGACGTATACGCAGTATCTACCGATACTCACTTCACCCACAAAGCATGGCACAGCAGCTCTGAAACCATCGCTAAAATCAAATATGCGATGATCGGCGACCCGACTGGCGCCCTGACCCGTAACTTCGACAACATGCGTGAAGATGAAGGTCTGGCTGACCGTGCGACCTTCGTTGTTGACCCGCAGGGTATCATCCAGGCAATCGAAGTTACCGCTGAAGGCATTGGCCGTGACGCGTCTGACCTGCTGCGTAAAATCAAAGCAGCACAGTACGTAGCTTCTCACCCAGGTGAAGTTTGCCCGGCTAAATGGAAAGAAGGTGAAGCAACTCTGGCTCCGTCTCTGGACCTGGTTGGTAAAATCTAAATTTCCTTCGTCTTTCACGCCATAGCGGCGTTGGCGTCGCCCGCTCACCCCGGTCACTTACTTGTGTAAGCTCCCGGGGATTCACAGGCTAGCCGCCTTGCTCTGACGCGAAATACTTCGGAAATTCACCTAATTCTTCGGGTGCTGCGGCACCCGATTTTCTTCCCCGCACCATGATGCAAGCTGCATCCAGGTAGCCGCAGAGGCCGCTTGCATGATGATGTTTAAAGCCCAGGAGATAAACATGCTCGACACAAATATGAAAACTCAACTCAAGGCTTACCTTGAGAAATTGACCAAGCCTGTTGAGTTAATTGCCACGCTGGATGACAGCGCTAAATCGGCAGAAATCAAGGAACTGTTGGCTGAAATCGCAGAACTGTCAGACAAAGTCACCTTTAAAGAAGATAACAGCTTGCCGGTGCGTAAGCCGTCTTTCCTGATCACCAACCCAGGTTCCAACCAGGGGCCACGTTTTGCAGGCTCCCCGCTGGGCCACGAGTTCACCTCGCTGGTACTGGCGTTGCTGTGGACCGGTGGTCATCCGTCGAAAGAAGCGCAGTCTCTGCTGGAGCAGATTCGCCATATTGACGGTGATTTTGAATTCGAAACCTATTACTCGCTCTCTTGCCACAACTGCCCGGACGTGGTGCAGGCGCTGAACCTGATGAGCGTACTGAACCCGCGCATCAAGCACACTGCAATTGACGGCGGCACCTTCCAGAACGAAATCACCGATCGCAACGTGATGGGCGTTCCGGCAGTGTTCGTAAACGGGAAAGAGTTTGGTCAGGGCCGCATGACGTTGACTGAAATCGTTGCCAAAATTGATACTGGCGCGGAAAAACGTGCGGCAGAAGAGCTGAACAAGCGTGATGCTTATGACGTATTAATCGTCGGTTCCGGCCCGGCGGGTGCAGCGGCAGCAATTTACTCCGCACGTAAAGGCATCCGTACCGGTCTGATGGGCGAACGTTTTGGTGGTCAGATCCTCGATACCGTTGATATCGAAAACTACATTTCTGTACCGAAGACTGAAGGGCAGAAGCTGGCAGGCGCACTGAAAGTTCACGTTGATGAATACGACGTTGATGTGATCGACAGCCAGAGCGCCAGCAAACTGATCCCAGCAGCAGTTGAAGGTGGTCTGCATCAGATTGAAACAGCTTCTGGCGCGGTACTGAAAGCACGCAGCATTATCGTGGCGACCGGTGCAAAATGGCGCAACATGAACGTTCCGGGCGAAGATCAGTATCGCACCAAAGGCGTGACCTACTGCCCGCACTGCGACGGCCCGCTGTTTAAAGGTAAACGCGTAGCGGTTATCGGCGGCGGTAACTCCGGCGTGGAAGCGGCAATTGACCTGGCGGGTATCGTTGAGCACGTAACGCTGCTGGAATTTGCGCCAGAAATGAAAGCCGACCAGGTTCTGCAGGACAAACTGCGCAGCCTGAAAAACGTCGACATTATTCTGAATGCGCAAACCACGGAAGTGAAAGGCGACGGCAGCAAAGTCGTTGGTCTGGAATATCGAGATCGTGTCAGCGGCGATATTCACAACATCGAACTGGCCGGTATTTTCGTCCAGATTGGTCTGCTGCCGAACACCAACTGGCTCGAAGGCGCAGTCGAACGTAACCGCATGGGCGAGATTATCATTGATGCGAAATGCGAAACCAACGTGAAAGGCGTGTTCGCAGCGGGTGACTGTACGACGGTTCCGTACAAGCAGATCATCATCGCCACTGGCGAAGGTGCCAAAGCCTCTCTGAGTGCTTTTGACTACCTGATTCGCACCAAAACTGCATAAGAAGAAGTAAGATTCACCTGCAATTGCTTAGCCGCCGGGGTCAAACCTGGCGGCTTTTTTATGGCATTAAAAAGCCCCGCCGGGATGGCTCCGGGCAGGGCGGGATACTTATTCTGGCAATTAACGCACAACCAGCACCGGCAGATTGGCGTGGCGGATCACGCTCGAGGCGTTAGAACCTAACAGATGGGTCGAAATCGATGGGTTGCGAGAACCAATAACTACAACATCAGCCCCCAGTTCTTCTGCCAACTCATTGACTTCATCCCGCACGCTACCAAAACGGACATGTTGTTTAATGCGGGAAGGATCGATGGTGAAGTGGCTGACCATCGTTTGCAGACGTTCTTGTGCTTCATGTTGCAGATGCTCTTCAAAACGACGCACATCAGCGGCAAAACGGTGCAGGCTCAGGCTGGCTGACCCGGGTAGTACGTGAAGTAGATGAATAACTCCGTCATCCTGGGCGAGGAATTCAGCGTGGCGAACAGCTTTGTCGCTCAATTCCATTTCAAATACATCAACTGGCATAATGATTGTCTTATACATAACCCTTTCTCCCTGTTAATCATGAACAAATCATTCGCCATGATTATAATATTTATCCCTGATATTTGTCTGGTTCTTTTTCCTTACGAACTGTTTCTGTGATGAATATATTCTCACTGAACACCAGGAATTCTCCCAAAACCTGTGGTACCGCCCGTTTTCCCGCTGTGATAGCTACCCTTAAAGACTGACTCTTTTTTGAACTGTCTCTGGAGGTTGCATGAAAGCATTGACTTATCACGGCCCACATCACGTTCAGGTAGAAAATGTTCCCGATCCGGGCGTTGAACAGGCAGATGATATTATTCTGCGTATTACGGCAACGGCGATCTGTGGCTCTGACCTCCATCTTTATCGAGGCAAAATACCTCAGGTTAAACATGGCGATATTTTTGGTCATGAATTTATGGGGGAAGTAGTTGAAACCGGAAAGGACGTAAAAAATTTGCAAAAAGGCGACCGAGTGGTAATTCCGTTCGTCATTGCTTGTGGCGACTGTTTTTTCTGTCGATTGCAACAATATGCCGCCTGCGAAAATACCAATGCGGGTAAAGGCGCTGCGCTCAATAAAAAACAGATACCAGCTCCAGCGGCATTGTTTGGTTATAGTCACCTGTATGGCGGCGTTCCTGGTGGGCAGGCGGAATATGTCCGCGTCCCTAAAGGGAATGTGGGGCCGTTTAAAGTACCGCCTTTGCTTTCAGATGATAAAGCGCTTTTCCTTTCTGATATTCTGCCAACGGCATGGCAGGCAGCAAAAAATGCGCAGATCCAACAAGGTTCAAGCGTTGCAGTCTATGGTGCTGGTCCTGTGGGATTGTTGACAATCGCCTGTGCACGGTTGCTCGGTGCGGAACAGATTTTTGTTGTTGATCATCATCCCTACCGCTTGCATTTCGCCGCCGACCGCTACGGCGCGATCCCGATTAATTTTGATGAAGACAGCGATCCGGCACAGTCAATTATTGAACAAACGGCAGGTCACCGGGGCGTGGATGCAGTAATAGACGCCGTCGGTTTTGAAGCGAAAGGCAGCACCACGGAAACGGTGCTGACTAACCTGAAACTGGAGGGCAGCAGCGGTAAAGCGTTGCGTCAGTGTATTGCGGCGGTCAGGCGTGGCGGCATTGTTAGCGTACCGGGCGTCTACGCTGGATTTATTCACGGTTTCCTGTTTGGCGACGCCTTTGATAAAGGGTTGTCGTTTAAAATGGGACAGACCCACGTTCACGCATGGCTGGGAGAATTATTACCGTTAATTGAGAAAGGATTACTGAAACCAGAAGAAATTGTTACCCACTATATGCCGTTTGAAGAGGCCGCCCGGGGATATGAGATTTTCGAAAAACGTGAAGAGGAGTGCCGTAAGGTGATTCTGGTACCCGGTGCACAAAGCGCAGAGGCGGCGCAGAAGGCGGTTTCAGGTCTGGTGAATGCGATGCCGGGGGGAACAATATGATCGTCAGGAGTGGTTTTCGAGGTAAAGGACAGCCATGACGATAATCACCGCCATAATCAGAAATCCTATCAGGATGTAAAATGCTTCTGCCATGGTTATTCCCACAAACGAAACGGAATAATTTTGCAGCAAAAGTGAACAGTGAGAACCAGGAAAAATTGCTGATTTTGCGTAAAGAGGATGCGAGTGCATCCTCTGGGCAAAGCGAGTTATCGCTTGTGCAGATGGGATTAAAGCAGGTAGTCGCCAGCAGCTTCTGGCTGGTATTCGAGTTCCAGCACTTCAAGGTGGGTTGCAACGCCGCCCGGAAGTTCCCAGTGAATGGAATCGCCAACGCGCAGCCCCAGCAGTGCGGCACCTACCGGAGCCATAACGGAAAGCTGAGTATTGCTATCGGTCATTTTTGCCGGATACACCAGCGTGCGCACACGCACTTCGCCATCGCTAAGATTGCGGAATTTAACCCGGCTGTTCATTGTCACCACGTCGTGTGGCATCTCTTCTGGCGAACACATTTGGGCGCGATCCAACTCTGCGTTTAACGCGTCGGCGATTGGCAAACCAGCATAGGCGGGTTGCTCCAGCAGAATATCGATGCGTTCGGCATCCAGGTCGTTAATGATGATAGTTGGTCTGGACATTTTTACTCCATGTCGTCGGTGCTGCGAGTGTCGCAGATAAACATACCCAAAAGAAAACCCTCACCGTCAGGCGGCGAGGGTTTAACTCACATGATGATACTGACTGTTGCTCACTCTTTGAAGTGATTTGCGTCACATTCAGGGAATTCCTCAATGCAGCGCATTATGTATAAATCTTAATCGCCTTGGTTTATGGAAGACGAATTAGCGTGTTTTGTAAATCAGATGATTAATAACCCGCTTTATCAATCACAAAGGTTTTGCCACAGTTACCTGGGTGAGGTTGTGGCAAGAATGAGTTTGCAGAAAGCGGAGCGTTGATGGCGTCAGCTTTGATCGAGATCTGAATTTCAGTCAAATACGCAGGGTTACCCTGGCACGTTAGCTTAACTGCTTTCACGTTCTCTTTTCCCCAGCTTTTGGCAAAGGCGGCGTCAAAGTCACGGCGGCTCACTGTTTTACCGTAATTATCCGCAAGGAATTTTCCGGCTTCGCTCTCTTTAATTTCTTGATTCAGGCGTACCATCGTACCGAAGTATGCGTCCGGATCAAAACCAAAGCAGGCACCGTGTTTGGCATATTCGTAGCGTTCCAGGCAGGAACGTCCGCCAGCTCCTGGCATGACTTCACTTAGTTTAGCGGCCGTTTCCAGTGATAATCCGGTTTCCGGCGATGAACACATTCGGCTGGCGCGCGCTTCTGGTAGATTCGGGATTGGGCGAGTAGCGCAACCGAAGCGCATCCAGCGGCGTTCATCAACACCACGGGCAGCAACCGATTTAGGCAATCCTGGCCACAGACCATGTACGGTCAGAAAATCAGCTTTGTTGGTCGTTTCGGTTTGCAGGCGACATTCATCTCGTTCGTTACGATTTCGATCGTGTTGACTCTGGCAAAATCCGGTTTGCCAGGAGAGGGCCAGGACATAGCGATCAAAATCGCCATACTGTTTTGCCTGCAACGCTAAGGCGTTGGCAGAAGAGAAGGGAAGCAGAGAAACCGCGAGCAACGCGGCGTTACGCCAGAATGCTTTCATAATGGGTGTGGAACTCATACATACACTGAATACTATCTATTAAATCATAAAAAAGCCCGCCAGGTGGGCTTACCTGGCGGGCGTGATGATTTATTCAGCGTTTGGCGAACGTATTAGTTCCACATGGCGAGAATCGGCCAGCCAACCAACAGCAACATAGAGATGTAAATCACCCCGAAGATTGCGCCAAGACGCCAGTAATCTTTTGATTTCACATAGCCACAGCCGTAAATAATCACCCCAGGACCGGTTGCATACGGCGTCAGACAGCCCATGATACCGATAGACAGCACCAGCAGGATACACAGTTGTTCCATTGGTACGCCCGGAATACCTTTACCGACGGCCAGAATAACCGGCAGCATGGTTGCGGTGTGCGCAGACAGGCTGGCAAACAGGTAGTGTGCAAAGTAGAACACCAGAACCAGTACAATCACCGTTGCGTTTGGTGAGAATCCTTCCAGGTGCGTACTCATGGTACCGGCGAACCAGTCAATAAAACCAGAACGAGTCAGGCCGTTAGCCATCACAACCAGAGTTGCCAGGTTGACCAGTGTGTTCCATGCGCTGTTATAGCGGGTAATGTCTTTCCAAGGCACAACGTGCAGGGCCAGCATTAGCGAAACTGCCAGCAGACCAACCGCAGTAGCATTAATGACTTCACTGCCAAATACCCACAAACCTAAGCTGAGCAATACAAGGCCAATCAGTGTCCACTCTCTGCGTGTCAGCGCACCCATGGTTTTCAGTTCATCACCCGCCCAGGTTGCCACTTCTTCACTGTGTGTGATTTCCGGTTTGTACAGCACGTAGGAAAGCCACGGCGCAATGATAAGCAAGATAACCCCAACCGGCAGGAAGCAGAGGAACCACTGCAACCAGCTAATCTGGATACCGGCAATTTTGCTGACGAACTCCAGACCCAGCACGTTTGGTGCCGCACCGGTGACAAACATGGACGAACTCAGACTGGTACTAATGACCATCATCCACATCAAATAGCCGCCAATACGACGCGCGGACGGATCGTTCGGGAATGATTTAAACAACGGCGGCAGGTTTTTAATGACCGGAAAAACCGTACCCCCAGTACGCGCGGTGTTGGAAGGTGTAAACGGTGCCAGCAGAATGTCGATAATGACAATCGCATAACCCAACGTCAGCGTGCGTTTGCCCATGAATTTCACCAGGAAAAGGGCAATGCGACGACCTAACCCGGAAACTTCATACCCTAATGCAAAAATAAATGCGCCAAATACCAGCCATACCGTGGTGCTGGAAAAACCAGCCAGGCCCCATTTCAGCGCCTGTTTTTGCGCATTAAACGCTGGGTCAGCTAATTCTTTGGCATCAAAGAGCAGGTAATTACTGCCAATAACGCAAATAGTAACCGCAATAAAACTGATCGCTGTTGCCGGAATTGGCTCGAGGATCATGCCGACAATCATTGCCACAAACACAGCGAAGTAATGCCATGCCTGCGGCGGCATACCGTCGGGGACAGGGATAAGAAACATGACACCCATCACCACCAGTGGGGCCAATAGTTTCCATATATTATCTTTTGCTAAAGACATACGGGTTCTCCGAAAATTAATATTTCCAAATTTATCAAGTGCTTAAATAATTAAATCTGTGCTAAAAACCAGGTAAGGATCAGTAGGTCAGCACTGCCGCCTGGACTGAGATTTCGTTCGATACACTCCCTGTCGAACTGCCGGAGATAATCGAGATCGGCGGGGGTTCGTTTGCGCCTCGCGCTGTAGCCAGCGCAGGCCCCCCTCGCCACCGCGCGATGCAACGTTGGTATCGCCGTTGATCGCCATCAGTAGGAGCAAGGTATCGAGCAATGCCAGTTCAGGATCTAACCCCTGATCCAGCAGAGTGAGGTAATGCGGCAAGGCGTGATTGATCACCAGTGGATAACCCGCTTCGGCTTCACCGCGTGCGCCGGTAAGGCCAAGCTGTTGGTACAACCGTTGACCTGCCGTCAGTTGTGAATTATTGGTACGCAGTTCGCGATCGGTCAGGCCACGGCAGAAACTTGCCGCCGTAGAACAAACGGTTGTTGGCGTTACCGGCTGGTTGAGCTGAAGCAAACGGCCAATTGCCGCACATAGCAGCCCTAAAGAAAAAATGCTGCCTTTATGCGTGTTTACGCCCGCAGTGGCGCGGAACATATCACCTTCGCAAGCCATACCAATTGGGCGTAATCCGTGGAGTACCGCTTCCGGTGCCATTTCTGCACTACAGGCACCAAATTCAATGAAACGGGGTAACCAGCCCTGAATCGCCAGCGCGCTGCGGTGGAAATCTTCCAGCGCCATATCTTTGTGCGCACCGCAGTTAATGCGATCCACGAGGCCTGGTTTCGGTGACAGATTGACTTCAGTCAGCATGGCGCGCCAGCCCAAGAGGGCGTACTCATCGATTAATGACGTCGCAAGCTTTGTGGTTTTAGTTGACGTTGCAGGCATCGACATCGTTCAGCAGTGCCTCCATGCGGTTGAGTAAATCGGTCAGTTGATGGGTTTTTCCACGCGCGCAGACGGCTGCGCTTTGCTCGCACAACAGGCAGCGGCGAGGCAGCAGTGAATAGTCGCGGCGGGAGAGAATTTCGCCTTCGGGCGTCAGGACATCGATATCCCATAACCGCCCGAGAGGATGACTATGTTCAAGCTCAATGGTGGCGAGCTTGAGGTCGCGAGCCGGGGCGGCAATGCTCAACATGCCCTCCGGCCCGCTGGCGGAAACCAGTGCAGCCTGCTCCTGAATTTGCCAGCCCTGTTTTGCGGCTAAGGCACGCAAGGCTGTCACGCCATGATTAAAAATTCGGCGTGTGACCTCGCAGTCTTTAATCGGCCCAGGCGCAACCACGGTAAAGGAGACCAGTGGAACAGGATGGCGCTTGAGCCAGACGTGTTGCCGTGCTTGCCTTTCATCCCGGCTGACGAGCAGCTCGGGAATTGATACCGCATGGTGGCTGGCGAGTTCAGGAAGCAGGTGCATGGCTTATTCCTTCACCTGATGCACAACATCGATCACCGAGCCATCGCGGTAACGCACAACGGCAACGACGCGGTCGGTGAATTCAATCGGCTGTGGTTCACCGGTCAGCAGACGCGCACGTTCGCGCAGCCACTCAATGGAAACCACTTTAATGCCCGCTTCCTGCAGACGTTCTGCCAGTTCCGGACGTGCCGGGTTAACTGCGATACCGTGGTCTGTGACCAGAATATCGACACTGGAGCCCGGGGTGATGCAGGTCAGCACGTTATCCACCAGAGTCGGAATACGACCGCGTACCAGCGGCGCGACGATGATGGAAAGCGCAGAGGCAATTGCGGTATCGCAGTGACCACCGGAAGCACCACGCAGTACGCCGTCAGAGCCGGTCAGCACGTTAACGTTGAACTGGGTGTCAATTTCCAGCGCGCTCAGTACCACCACGTCGAGACGATCAACCGATGCGCCTTTCGAACCCCAGTTAGCGTACTGGTTGGCGCTGATTTCGATGTGATTGGGGTTACGGGCCAGCGATTGCGCAGCATGGCTGTCAAAGCTCTGCACATCCAGCAGTTTGCGGATCAGACCTTTTTCGTGCAGGTCAACCATCGTCGCGGTAATACCGCCAAGGGCGAAGTCGGCGCGAATATCGCGGCTACGCATTTTGTCTTCCAGGAAACGGGTTACCGCCAGCGATGCGCCGCCGGTGCCGGTTTGCATGGAGAAACCTTCTTTGAAGTAGCCAGAGTTGACAATCACATCCGCAGCGCTACGGGCAATAAGCAGTTCGCGCGGGTTAGTGGTCATACGGGTAGCGCCAGCGCCGATTTTTGCAGCATCGCCAACGCGATCAACTTTGACGATCAGATCAACCTGATCTTGCTCAATGCTTGCCGGATTATGCGGATAAGGCAGCAGTTCTTCGGTAAGCATCACAACCTGTTTTGCGTTGTCGGCATCAACCATTGCATAGCCGAGGGAGCCGCAGCAGGCTTTACCGGTGTAGCCGTTGGCATTACCGAATTCATCACAGGACGGGACGCCGAGGAAAGCCACGTCGATATTCAGTTCGCCGCTCTGTACCAGATGCACACGTCCGCCGTGAGAGTGGATCTGCACCGGTTCCGCCAGCAGACCACGGGAGATCTCTTCCGCCAGTGGACCACGCAGGCCGGAGGTATAAATGCGGGTAACCACGCCCTGGCGAATGTGTTCTACCAGCGGCGCATGGCAATCACTCAGGGAGCTGGACGCCAGGGTCAGGTTTTTAAAGCCCATCTTCGCGATGACGTCCATCACCATATTGACGGTC
>ENA-ORUU01001162-ORUU01001162.1-human-gut-metagenome-genome-assembly--contig:-NODE-1162-length-15588-cov-2.76045_pt1 | contig 15588 bp, 16 predicted proteins | sample MGYA00242085_ERZ509221 | MGnify/ENA primary metagenome ERZ509221 (study PRJEB26280, sample SAMEA2338809) | human gut metagenome | biome: human gut; feature: human-associated habitat; material: faeces... | reverse complement strand
CATCGGGCATTATCTGAACATAAAACACTATCAATAAGTTGGAGTCATTACCCAAGTTGTAAACGAACTCAACGGGGAAAGACTGAAAGAACCAAACGAAGTTTTTAAACGTTATGGTCGAGCAATAAGATATAATTTTCAAGTGGACAATGCAAAATATAGACGCAATAATGTAAAAGAAATAGTTTCTACTTTATTCGATAACGAAGTTAACACTGACCATTCTCAAAATATATATGTGCACTATAAGAAACTCGAAGGTAAAATTGAAGAAAGGCTTCAAAATTGCCAGACGGAATATCAAAATGAAATTAATCAACTATCTGCGTTAGGTGTTAATTTTGATGATATTTAAAATTATTTTTCCAGTTTTTTTGATTTTTCAACGACTGAATATCGGAAATAGTCAATGACGAACATCAGTATTTTTACATCATTACGTCCGGGTCATTGTCGGTTTATCTCCTTTTACTTGTGGTAATTGAGGGATAACAACAAAAAAGGTGAGTTTTGCGACTCACCTTTTTTATTTGTTTCTTATTCAGAATCGATATCTTTTAAATCATCCTGAATCGCTTGCGCGTTCGGATTTTCCTGCGGTTTGAGTTCGCCGCCATTAGCGATGAAATCATGACGCTGGAAGTACGCTTCGCGCACCATAATATAAGGATCGGACGACTGACGCAGCAGACCATCGGAATCCAACAACTGCGCACGAGTTTCTATCCCTTCAAGCGTCCATTTACCCACAGACATCGGCCAGGTCAGCCAGGAAAGAACCGGGTAAAGACCATCCGCCATATCACCACCGTCATCACGCAGCGTGAAGCTACCGTAGAACGGTAACTGGACGTAAGGCCCATAACCCACGCCATAATGACCAAGCGTACTACCGAAGCGGTGAGGTTCAGTCCGTTGCAGTTTCGGGTTCGCCATCCCTGCAACATCAATAAAACCGCCCATCCCCAAAATGGTGTTCAGGAAAAAGCGGGTAAAGTGGACCATCCCCTGATAAGGGTCGCCCTGCAAGAAGTAGTTAACCATCACCGCAGGTTCTTCAAGGTTGCCAGTAAAGTTGCTCAAACCGTTACGCGCCGGTTGCGGAACATAATCACGCCAGGCGACAGCGACCGGTCGAACAATATACGGGTCTAATACATTGAAGTTGAAGTTGTACATGGTGCGGTTGAACCCTTCTAACGGGTCAGAACGCCCTTGCTGATCTGTACCGGAACTCGCACACCCCACCAGAAGCGTAGTTCCCAGAGCAAGCGCCGACAGGCGAAGCTTCATAAATGTCTCCCTGTTTTTTTATGGCTTATGCAGTTTGCCATCCATGACGGAACGATACCGTATCCGCCTGTTTAGGTGTGGGCGATTGTAACAGCACGTCAACTGATGTCCAGACGCCCTGATTTGCTGATTTGATCATAGCCTGGTAATCGCCGCCCTGTAGGCTACTTGATTCTATAGAAACAGAAAAAGGCAAACGCAGCCTTTTCTACATTTTCAGAGTAACTCCCGTCAGTTGCGAGCAAAAAAGCCGCTACGCTTTAGCTATACGTGCTAATTCAAGAGAAGAGACCATGGACAACGACAAAATTGATCAACACAGCGACGAAATTGAAGTTGAGAGCGAAGAAAAAGAGCGCGGCAAAAAAATAGAAATAGATGAAGACCGACTCCCCTCCCGGGCGATGGCAATTCATGAGCATATCCGCCAGGATGGTGAAAAAGAGCTGGAACGCGATGCAATGGCGCTACTGTGGTCAGCCATTGCGGCGGGTCTGTCGATGGGCGCTTCGTTACTGGCAAAAGGGATATTTCATGTCGAACTGGAAGGTGTGCCGGGCAGCTTCTTGCTGGAGAATCTCGGTTATACCTTTGGTTTTATTATCGTCATTATGGCCCGCCAGCAATTATTTACCGAAAATACCGTGACTGCGGTACTACCCGTCATGCAAAAACCGACAATGAGCAACGTCGGCTTACTTATACGGTTATGGGGCGTCGTGCTGCTGGGTAATATTCTCGGGACAGGTATTGCGGCGTGGGCATTTGAATATATGCCTATCTTCAATGAAGAAACTCGCGATGCATTTGTCAAAATCGGCATGGATGTGATGAAGAACACCCCCAGCGAGATGTTTGCCAACGCGATCATTTCCGGCTGGCTGATCGCCACTATGGTTTGGATGTTTCCTGCAGCGGGTGCGGCAAAGATTGTGGTGATTATATTGATGACCTGGCTTATTGCCCTGGGTGACACCACCCATATCGTGGTCGGTTCTGTTGAAATCCTCTATCTGGTGTTTAACGGTACGCTGCACTGGAGCGATTTCATCTGGCCCTTCGCACTACCTACTTTAGCGGGGAACATCTGCGGCGGCACCTTTATCTTCGCGTTAATGAGTCATGCACAGATTCGTAACGACATGAGCAATAAGCGTAAAGCAGAAGCACGCCAAAAAGCAGAACGTGCGGAAAACATTAAGAAAAATGATAAAAACCCGGCATAAATGGCGAGGGTTTAAGCAATCGAGCGGCAGCGTACTTACCCCGCACTCCATTAGCGGGTATACTCATGCCGCATTGTCCTCTTAGTTAAATGGATATAACGAGCCCCTCCTAAGGGCTAATTGCAGGTTCGATTCCTGCAGGGGACGCCATGACACCTTTCCACAACATCCCACCACATGCCATAAATTACTAAAATTCAGTAAGTTAACTACTAAACATTGTCCCAACAGCACCCAATACAAACGGTTAAAGCCCACGTTGTCGCGGGTACAAAAACGGGTATAATTGGTTCGATAAATATTTGTACCCGTTTAAGAGGGCCACTGAATGAAACTTACCGATCTCACGGTACGAAATGCCAAGCCTGATCAGGTCAACAATAAGATTAAGAAACTGAGCGATGGAAACGGGCTATATCTCGCTGTCTACCCCAATGGGTCGAAGTACTGGCGCTTTCGTAAAGTGATTAACAGTAAAGAAACAACTCGGGCTTTAGGCATCTACCCGGCCATGACACTGGCAGAGGCCAGAAGTGCCAGAGACTCGTATTTGCTTGAGTTATCCAAAGGGATTGATCCCTTGCACACCATAAAGCCTAAAATAACCTCATTTGAGGAAGTTTCCAGAGAGTGGCATACCAGAAAACGTGGATGGAGTGAACCACACGCTAAAAAAGTCCTCAAAGATTTAGAAAATCATATATTCCCTGAAATAGGCAAAAGAGCAGTTAATGAAATAACAACTCAGGATTTATTAACACCCCTTAGAAAAATGGAGGATAAAGGAATACTGGAAACCGCTTCGCGTATCAAACAACGCATGAATGCGATCATGCGCTATGCTGTACAAAGTGGAATAATTAAATATAACCCAGCACAAGAACTGGATGGCGCTTTAGAAACAAATAAAACAAAACACCGCCCCGCCCTTCCTCTTGAACGCTTACCGGAATTATTAGATAAGATTGAAAATTACCATACTCAGTCACACGGGCGGCTATTAACTCAATTAGCTGTAAGACTTAACCTCTTAATTTTTATTCGCTCCAGTGAACTTCGTTTTGCTCGCTGGAATGAAATAGACCTTGATAAATCTCAGTGGATTATTCCAGCGCAACGAGAAGAAGTTAAAGATGTAAGGTTTTCATACCGTGGTGCAAAAATGAAAACGCCTCATACGGTTCCTCTTGCCACACAAGCAATAGAAACTCTAAAGGCAATAAAGGTAATTTCAGGTGATGAGATATTTGTTTTCCCCGGCGACCACTATCAATCAAAACCGATGAGTGAGAATACAATAAATAAAGCGTTGCGTAATATGGGATATGACACGCAATCAGACGTTTGTGGACATGGTTTCCGCGCTATGGCCTGTGCAGCCCTCACGGAGTCTGGAAAGTGGTCAAGAGAAGCAGTAGAGCGTCAGATGAGCCACAAAGAAAGAAACTCCGTCAGGGCTGCATATGTCCATCAAGCCGAACATATGGAAGAACGACGCCTGATGTTGCAATGGTGGGGAGACTATCTTGAGGCCTGCCAAACAGCTTATATTCCACCTTATAAATTTGAATGGTCTTCGAAAAAATGATTCTGTGGCGTAGTCAACTTGTGGACACGCCAAAATTTTATGCATATAAAACAATTAGATAAAACCGCCAAAAGACACAATGTGTCTTTTATTAAATAACTTATTGATTTTATTATACAAATCAACCCTTATTCCATTTTGGAATTAGTGATATTAGTTTCATTCAAAATTTAGCACTAATTTATTGACGAACATCACATTTATAAAGAAAATCTTTATGTTTCCACTTCAATCAGTAGACACCTCACCGTTAAATAGAATGACTTTACGATCTACAATAATACACTACCAATCACTATGATATTTTCAAACCGCTTCTAACCGCTTAGAGCTGCTTATATTGGTTTGGATTGGGTTCCGAAATTCGATTCATATGAGGACTGAAAAGTCAAATCACATCAATAAGCACCAATTTTACAAAACATCTTACCTTTGATTATGATTTCCCTGTCCCGTAAGCCACCGTAAGATCTCATATGATCCACGTTGGGTTGCAAAAAAATGAACGAGCAATATTGTATAGGTGGCTCTTATGTCATTACCAACATCATCTAATGAATATAAAACACAGAAACTTATTAGACTTCCAAAGGTTATTGAAATAACTGGAAAGTCAAGAACACGTATTTATGAAGATATGAAAGCTAACCGCTTCCCTAAAGCAATTAAAACAGGGTCACGTTCAGTCGCCTGGGTTGAACAAGAAATTGCTGAATGGATAGAGGATAAGAAGAAGCAACGATTTCAAAACTGACCATTTATATTTTCAGTCAATAAAAAACGCCTGCGTTTTGCCGAACGAGGCGTTTTAACTGAGTTAATATCTTAACAGGAATCCAGCAATGCTTTACTTACCGGAACAACACAATTGTATACGTTTTCTTCTGGCGCTTAAAGCGTTTGACAACAGAAGAAAAAATATTCACCGCAGCCTATTGACGTCCCACAATGTACTGTCGTATCGTTTAAGCGTTGCCCCTCAATGGGCAATCGGGCGTGGAAACCCGTATCAGTACAAGGCGACATCAGACGCCGATTGCGTCTTTTTTATTGTCGTTAAATCAGTGCCACCATATTCAGCGGAGCAGATCCGCGCAGTATCAATGGTGGCTCTGGCAGGGCAGCTTTCGGGCTGGCCGGTCTCCTTGTACGCCGGTATTTCCACCCCTGTCAGTGTCACCACCAATCATGAGCGTGGAAACTCCGGTGGTGACTCCTTAATTAAGTACAAGGAGATCATCATTATGATGACAACCCCTGCCCCATTGCATCCCCAATTTGTTTGGCTTTTTCTCGCTGTGCGCCGTTCTGACGTGTCCGCACGTCCACACCGTGAAGAAGTCACCGCCTCAACCTATCAGGCCGCACGCCGCGTTATAGCGCGTGAATTTATCGCCTCTTTTGCCGGTCGTCTGCCGGTTCGCGAGGTGGCCCATGTTTAACCCCCTTGATAACCAAAAAGCCGCAACACTTAACCCGTTCCATGATAACCACTACGCGCCGCCAGCTTTCATCAAGCCAGGTACAAAAGTAACGGTTGAAATAGATTCGCGTGAAATGGAGATCGCCATTTTTGCCGCTTACGATTACGGCCTTGACGCTTTGAACGATAAAGGGCGGGACGTCCTGAACCGCTTAATTGCTGAATTAAAAGATCGGATAACAGCTCGTGAGGTGGCTCATGTTTAAACTGCTTATCACCCTGATTAATCACGAAGCTGGCGACCGGCGCGAACTGGTTCACATTGGCCGCTATAAAACCCGCGAAGCTGCATGGAAAGACGCGCAGAAAATGGCGTATATCCATAAGAATGCCATCGGCACCGTAACGCATGAATGTATTGTGAAAATTGCGGAGGCCGGAAATGTATAAACTGTTCATTACCTGCCGTAACGTTATTACTGGCGAAATACAAAATTATCAAAGCACGCAGGAATATAAATCATCCGTTAAGGCGGTGAAAGCAGCCTGTAAAATGGCCGATGTTATTACCTGTAACGGGAAATATGCCGATGATAATGAATACACCGTAACAGTCGGGAAGGTGAAACATGGCTAATATCTTTCGCGGTAAAGTAACAAGGAATAAATCTTATCAGGTTTCTGGTTATGCGGTGACGCGTAAAGGTTATACGCGCAGTGCACAGGTGACGGTTGAGGCGCTTAATCGCGATGATGCAATAATCCGGGCTACGGCCCAGCTACGTTGGGAAGGATTAACGCATTTTAAAGCGCTAAAGGTGCTGGAAATAATCACGCCATTATTTATTAATCAGAGCCGATAACACGTATTTAATCTGAGTCAGTTTAAACCGAATTAATTTTCGGGGGATGCCTTCATCCGTCGAAAGAGGACTATGCCATGACAACAAGTAATCATATTCAGAGTGTTAATCCGTCTCACCTCAGTATTGAGAATTATCACAAACTGAATCGCGCGAGGAATGTCGCATTTCAGATGCATTTACATATTCGCCAGTGTGAAGCTAACGCGATGCCACTCTTATGGATACCGGATATTTTCAGTTATATCAGTGAAGATATTTCATCAGTACTACAGGAAGTTAAACGCCTGGGGATTTGTGACAAATATCTGGGACATGCTGTACAAGAAGACAAAGAGTGAAATAAAAGCGCCGTGATGAGCGGCGCTTAAGGATTTTATATGAACAGAAAAGATCTACGCCCCGAAATCATAAAACGACTGGTGCATGATTACCAGTTTAAAGAGCAGAACGGCTATCTGCGCTCAGGTATTTGCCCTGAATGTAACAAGAAAGAACTCTTTACCAGCATGGAAAATCCTTGGGTGCTGCGCTGTGGCCGGGAAAATAATTGCGGCGCTGATCTGTCGGTAAAATCGCTCTATCCTGAATTATTTAACTCATGGTCAGATCGCTATGAGAGCACGCCTGAGCAGCCTTTTGCCGCTGCGGAAGCCTATCTGAGAGAAGCCAGAGGGCTGGATACTACCTGCTTAAAGGGCTGCTATACGCAGGAAAGCTACCATAAGGGCGGCATGGGAAGCGCAACGGTTCGCTTTGCCCTGTCTGATGGTATCTGGTGGGAGCGGATTATCGACAAGCCAGAACGCTTTGATCGAAAGGCTAACTTCCACGGTAAGTACGCCGGTCACTGGTGGGTTCCGCCAGCGCTGGATCTGGCTAAAGTCAGTTGTATCTGGCTAACTGAGGGGATTTTTGACGCCATTAGCCTTTATCAGAACGGCACCCCTGCCGTTTCCATTATGACTGCCGGAAACTACCCGGAAGCCGCGCTTAAAGCGCTTGCTGAACAATTCCAGGGCAAAGAAAAGCCGTTTCTTGTCTGGGCGCTGGACAATGGGAAAGCAGGGGAAACAGCCATACGTCGCCATGTGGCGCGGAGCCGTGAACAAGGCTGGAAAGCCGTTGCCGCACTTCCTTCACAGGGGAGCAATAAAGCTGACTGGAACGATCTCCACCTTACCGGAAAGCTGACCAGACGACACCAGAAAGAGTACCGCTATTACGGCGATCTGTTGCTGGCGGAAAGCGCCCGAGATAAGGCGCTTCGGATGTTTGAACATAATGAACGCCCTGAGTTTCACTTCGAATACGGGAACTGCGTGTACTGGTTTAAGCTGGACATTGAGCGCCATATGAAGGCCGTTGAGCGTATCCTTAACGATAAAAAAGTTAATGATGAACGTGAAGCCAGAAGTATTGCATTGAAAGAGTCTGGAGCAATTAAGGAAATAGCCAATTGTCACCCCGCACCGCTGTATTTTATGCGTTCAGAAGTTACAGACGAGTCCTGGTATTATTTTCGCATCGCCTTTCCAGGCAATACACCCGCAGTGAAAGACTCCTTTACCGCGGGGCAGATCTCTTCTGCGTCTGAGTTTAAAAAGCGTCTCCTCCATGTGGCAAAAGGTGCGCTCTATACCGGAACCAGCCAGCAGCTCGATGGTCTGATTAAAAAGGATCTGCCCCGGATCAAAGAGGTCAGGACGCAGGACTTTATTGGGTATAACAGGGACTGGCGGGCATGGGTATTCAATAAGCTGGCGATACATAACGGGAAGGTCTACTCCTTGAACAGCGAAGATTACTTTGAGATTGGTGGGATGAATATCAAGACACTGAGCCGATCCCCGTTAATCAATATCAATTCTGATGATAATTCGCTTTCGTCAGGCTGGGCCGATGATATCTGGACGGCTTTTGGTGAAAATGGCTATGTCGCGCTGGCATTCTGGCTGGGAACATTCTTCGTTGAACAGATACGCGAACAGCAGGCCAGCTTTCCCTTTCTGGAGATTATCGGTGAACCGGGAACAGGTAAATCCACGCTGATTGATTTTCTCTGGCGGCTCTGTGGCAGGGACAGCTATGAGGGAATTGACCCTTCAAAGGGTTCTGTTGCGGGCATTTATCGTAACTTCGCCCAGGTCTCAAACCTTCCCGTCGTGCTGCTTGAAGGCGATCGCGCCCAAGACACGAAGAAGCTGCGCGGCTTTGACTTCGATGAGCTAAAACCGCTCTACAACGGGCGCGGATTACGGGCGATTGGTGTTAAGACCAACAACAATGAAACCAGAGAGCCGCCATTCAGGGGCAGCATTGTCATCGCGCAGAATGCCACCGTTAACGCCTCACCTGCGATACTGGAACGTATTATCCATGTGTTTACGGATAAACGCCGTCAGTCATCGCTGACCAGGGCGGCGGCTGAACGCCTTGAGCGTCTGCCGGTCGATCAGGTATCTGGTTTTATGATCCGGGCGGTATGCAGGGAAAGCGCAGTATTGTCGATTATTCAGGAGGTGTATGAGGCCGAAAAAATCAGGCTGGAACAACACTCTGAAATTCGTCATATCCGAATTGCCAAAAATCATGCCCAGATGATTGCATGTGTAAGGGCGCTGACCTGTGTTCTGGATATTCCCGCAGAACGCCTCGATCGCACCTGTGAACAGCTTACTGTGATGGCGGTGGAGCGGGTTAAATCGCTGGAAGCGGATATCCCTGTGGTTCGTGAGTTCTGGGATGCCTTTGATTATCTGAATAGCCTGGAGCGTTTCGGCGTCAACCATTTTGGGAAAGAGAATCGCGACGAGATCGCCATTAACTTCCCTCACCTGATGCGTATAGCTGCTATGCAGCGTGTAAATATTCCCCCGGCGAAAGAAATTCAGGATTACCTGAAAAACGGGCGTATGCGGCCGTGTACGGGCCAGAAGACGGTAAGAAGTGAGGTTTCCAGACTGGCAAATCAGGGGCGTGGAGAGGCTGGCCCGAAAGAGCCTGAGCAGGTGAAATGCTGGATTTTTAAAGTGCCGGCCGCTCAGTAGCAGAGGAACAATAGTATGACCATTAAAAAACGGGCTGACGGGCGTTATGAAGTCGATATTTATGCCAGAGGGCGCAGCGGTAAGCGCTTTCGCAGGATTTTTGACAGAAAGCAGGAGGCAGCGCTCTTTGAACGGTATGTTATGGCGAATGCCGATAAAAAAGAGTGGTTGGGCGCCAGCACCGATCGGCGTACTCTCAGCGAGCTGCTAAACATCTGGTGGCTGCTGTATGGCCGGACGCTGGAGAACGGAAACGCCGAAAAACGACACCTAGATAAAACGATCAGAGCCCTGGGCAACCCGGCAGTTAACCGGCTGACTAAACGAATCATCGCGCAGCATCGCAGCGAGCGGCTGGATTCAGGGATCAGCACGGCCACCGTCAACCGTGATATATATCGCCTTTCGGGTATGTTCAGCGCCCTGATAAAACTGGATGAATTCAAGGCTGATAACCCCTGTAAAGGGCTGGAGCCATTGAGGGAGAAACCAGCAGCAATGACCTACCTTACTAAATCGGAAATCAGTCGATTATTGAATACCCTTACAGGTGACGATCGCCGTGTTGCTCTTTTGTGCCTCAGCACCGGCGCACGCTGGGGAGAAGGCAGCACACTGCGGGGAGAGCAGATTAACCACGGACGCGTAACTTTTCTTAAAACCAAAAACGGGAAGAGGCGCACGATCCCAATATCGGATGAACTGGAAAAAGAGATCAAAACCCGCGATTGCGGGCCGCTGTTCAGCGTTGACTATGAAGCCTTTTGCGGGCGGCTTAGGGAGGTTAAGCCGGACCTGCCGCGCGGGCAGGCTACGCATGTGCTTCGCCATACGTTTGCAAGCTGGTTCATGATGAACGGGGGCAATATTATCGCCTTACAACAAATTCTTGGTCACGCCAGTATCCAGCAGACGATGGTTTATGCGCATGTTGCGCCTGACTATCTGCAACACGCCGTTTCACTCAATCCCCTTTCTGGCGGAATCAGCCTCTGAATGACCGGCTGACGGGCCGGTTTACCCCTTTCCCTCGTAGCGTAGATATATTCCCTTCGTTTTTAGCTGTTCTGCATTACGCCCTCATCGCCCGGATCACCGTCGTTTCTGACCGTTCTGCAGCACGGTTAAAAATGACTGTACTCGATGTATGGCCAGCACTGCCGTAAGTGGCAGTGTTTGCCGGAGTGGAGCCATTGCCGGACATTTGGCGAAATGACAAAACATTTAACAGAAAAGAAGCCTTTTTTAAAAAAAAGCAGATTTTCCAGAATTTGAGGGGGGGGATCGGAAACGGGTTACAAAAGTTACAAAGTAAAGATATAAATATATTATATTGATTTATATGTAATTTTCACCAACTTGGAAAAGTTACAACCGGGTTACGATCGGGTTACTCTGTAACCTTATCTAAAGTTACAACTTAGATATTTAACTGATTGATTTTATTGGGTGTAACTTTAATGGAACCTTTTGTAACCTCACAAAGGTTACAAATTTAATTAATATAAATCATTGAGTTAAGCATATTATTTCACCCCCGTAACCGTTGTAACCGACTTCCGTACCTCCCCTCAGTTTTTCAGTAAAACAGCTCTTTTTCTGTTAACCCTTTTTTCACACTTCACTTTCAAATCAGCGTGCACCGAGGGCAATAAATCAACATTGTGCAACACGAAAACAGCGTGCATAACTGGCCCGGGCGCAGCCGGAGTTTGGCTCTTTTTAAGGTGAAAATGATCGCTGCAAAATCACCGCACAAATTTGCACGCTAATGCACAATTTTTTTGATGGTACTTTTGCCACTCCAGCCCAGACGGGGCACGGCTTTGGCCGGACTGCACATTTGCACAAAAAAGCGGGCTTTCTGCGTGCGGGCGAGGCGGGGGAACAAGCGCGCGCTGAGAGGTGAGACAGGATGGCATATCCTGATTATTCTCCGGCTTGATGTGATGCGTTTTATAGATGGGTAATGCAGGAAGGTGGATAATGAAAACACCTCTCAGCGTGGCTCTGAGAGGCTTATATTGCATCTGGTAGTTGATCACATCTTTTTGTGTTAATGCATCAATTTTTTTGAAGGGAACGGCACCCATCAGGCTAGATCGTGAAGGATTCAAGGGCAGATCTGTACCATATGAGCGTATGCGGCTGGATGTGTAATACACCCGCTCGTACGGGCTGGGCGGGGTTATATTCGATGTTTCCGGCAGGAATCGATCTCAGGAACGGCTATTCGCCCGATCCCTTTAGCCAGCAGACCCGCACCGGCCAGTTCGATCAGGCAACGACAATAGCTCGCACCACTTCGCTTGCTCATCGCCACTATGTACTGATCCAGTTCATTGGGGATCCTCAGTGATTTCAGCACCGACCTGTTATTTCTGGGTAATGTGGGCATAGTTCCTCCTTTGGCCTGTCTGCATTATCTGCGCAAACCGTCCGGGACGAATGATGCTTATAGGTGTAGTACACCCCTGACAACCTTAACGGTGCGACTGGATTTATTTTTCCTGCAATCATTTTCCCATCGCAATAATCACAAGGTGCAGGACGATGACACAAAACAACATGCAGGCATTACTCGTGAGTTACCAGCAGCAGAAAGAGCTATTTGACCGTGCCTATAAGTCTCTTTCAGACGAAGAGAAGGTGCTTGCCAACCTGAGCGAGACAAAGCGAAAAATAGAAGTGGAGTCAAACGCGGGCCATAGTGCCGGTGACTGGGGGCTTGCGTTGCTCAGGAACGGAGGCGTTGAAAGTGCGGAAACAGATGGTGCGGCACTGTCCGCAGCGCAGGTGATGGTAAAGCTTCAAAAAATCCAGGAGTTGATTGAATCCCAGAGCCTGACGGTGCTTGATCTACGGATTCAAACCGCAAGCCAGGCACGCCAGACGAAAGAGGCTTATTTTAAACTTTCGTCAGTGATTGCGGATTCTTTTCTCCAGTCTCTTAAAGACGACCTCAGAGCGCTGGTTGGTGAGCGATTGTCTGTCGTCATTGGGCTTTATTCTCTGGCAGGATTAAACACCAGTGATGCAGAAAGAATATTATCAGATGAATTTATGAAGTTACTTCGCGTTGACTCCAGAACGGTTGTACGTGAATTATTGAGTGATGCTGACAGTAGTCTTTTCAGCGATCCTGTACTGGCATTTTTCCCCGGTGCATTGTCTGGCAGTATTAACCATGCGTTAAATAACAGTCCTTCGCCAATTCAGGAATCTAAAGCACGCTCTGATATGGATTATAAGAAGAGACTGGCGGCGGGGATTGAGCCATTCAGAAAATAGTCTTGATTAAATTCATACCATCAATGGAGTTTTTTATATGAAAAACAGCACCAGAGAAAAATATGATGCATGGTGCTTATTGCAGGCATCACAAAATAAGCTGAACAGTTCAAAGCTGGATGGGATTTCCTTTTCACTTACACCATCTGCATCGCAAACTATTGTTGATAAGATGCAGGAAAGCGCAGATTTACTTAAACAGATAAATATTCTGGAAGTGGACGAGCAGGAAGAAGAGTCGATCGGGCTTACATCTGTACCGCTGTCCAGTACGAACAACTCAACGACAGAGGCACGCCAGCCCGTACAAGGTTGTACAGCAGAGACTGACCGATACCGTTGTGAGCAGGTGAATACTGATACCTATGTTTCTTATGAGAAACTGGATCAGTGGGCGGGCCTTGATAATTTCTTCGGGCATATGGAGAGCCAGATTTATCGCCGTCAGGCACTGGATGTAATACTGACTGGCATTTATGGCACTCACCATGCGGCTAAATCAGATATTACTGCTAACCCGTTGCTTCAGGATGTTAATACCGGCTGGTTAGAAAAGTGGCGGCGAAATGCCTCAGCCCGCGTGGTTAATGGTGTATCGGTCAGTCGCCGCAATAACGCCAATATTATCGAGTCCAGCGGGGATTACGGTACTATTGACTCTCTGACGATGGAGGCATATCAGGAATTATTAGATCCGTGGCACACCGGGGATTCAGATCTTGTTGTTATTTGTAATCTCTCATTGATTACAGGAAAGTATTATCCCTTTGTTAATAATCTTGGAGTGACACCAAATAAAGAGTTGCTCGCTTTAGCATTACAAAATGAGAACCGTCAGATCGGAGGGCTTCCCGTTTGCCCAATTCCGTTCTTTCCTCAAAATGCGATGCTGGTTACTTCGCTTGATAATCTGTCTTTGTACTGGCAAACAGGAACACACCGCCGCAAAATCTCGGAAGAACCGGAATTTAACCGCGTCTCAACCTATGATTCGTGGAATAACGCCTATGTGGTCGAAGACTACGGCAAGGGATGCCTGATTGAAGGGATTATCTGGGGTAACGATCAGCGTTAACCCGTCTCCGGTCTGGTTCAGTATGGTATTATTATTGCGATACTAACCAGACCAGAGGAGAAGCGCATATGGCTATGCGTTGCCCTCAATGCCATGCAACGGCGAAGACAAGAACCAGCGTTGAACTCAGCGACCTGGTAAGAAAAAGCTATCATCAGTGCCAGAACCTTAAGTGTGGCCTGACGTTTATCTCTATGACAGAGATTTACTGCACGCTTAACCGTCCCGATTTGCCATCACATACCCTTGAAGCCCTTCCACCGGACAAGTTCCCGATCAGCCACCAGGAAAAAACGCTGTAAATACCCATGCAGCCCCTATCTATAGGGGTTGCAGTGCTTTAACAGCGGTGATAGATATCGCTAATAACAGGCCAGTAGTACGCTATCAAACGGGTACAATAACGGGTACATCTAACAGCCAATAAAACTATAATCAATAAATATCAATAAGTTAAATTAAAAGACGATTCCTGCAGGGACGCCATTTATCAGTTCGCTCCCATCCGTACCAGTCCGCAAAACCCCCTTAATATCAAGCCTTCCGTAGATTCATAGTTCGTCATGGTTCGCTTCAGATCGTTGACAGCCGCACTCCATGACGGGTAAAAAGTGGATAAAATAATTTATCCCACCGGATTTTTACCCATGCTCACTGTTAAGCAGATTGAAGCAGCAAAGCCGAAAGAAAAACCATACCGCCTTCTCGATGGTAATGGCCTGTACCTTTATGTCCCTGTATCCGGGAAAAAGGTATGGCAGCTTCGCTACAAGATTGACGGTAAGGAGAAAATCCTGACCGTAGGAAAATATCCGCTAATGACTTTGCAGGAGGCAAGGGATAAGGCATGGACTGCGAGGAAAGACATCTCGGTTGGCATCGATCCGGTAAAGGCGAAAAAGGCTTCGTCTAACAACAATTCCTTTAGTGCGATTTACAAGGAATGGTACGAGCACAAGAAGCAAGTATGGTCAGTAGGGTATGCGACTGAACTTGCAAAAATGTTTGATGACGACATTTTACCTATCATCGGCGGCCTTGAAATTCAGGAGATTGAGCCGATGCAACTGCTGGAAGTAATCCGCAGATTTGAAGATCGCGGTGCAATGGAGCGAGCAAATAAAGCCCGCAGAAGATGCGGAGAGGTTTTCCGTTACGCTATTGTCACTGGTAGGGCTAAATATAACCCGGCACCTGACCTTGCTGACGCCATGAAGGGATACCGCAAGAAAAACTTCCCGTTTCTTCCTGCAGACCAGATCCCGGCATTTAACAAAGCACTGGCAACATTTTCAGGAAGCATCGTATCGCTCATTGCGACCAAAGTTTTACGCTACACAGCCCTCAGAACAAAAGAGCTTCGTTCCATGCTATGGAAGAACGTCGATTTTGAAAACAGGATTATCACCATCGACGCCAGTGTGATGAAGGGACGCAAAATTCATGTGGTTCCTATGTCAGACCAGGTGGTTGAACTTCTCACTACGCTAAGCTCAATCACCAAACCAGTATCAGAGTTTGTTTTTGCCGGTCGCAACGATAAGAAGAAGCCAATCTGCGAGAACGCGGTACTGCTTGTGATCAAACAAATCGGCTATGAAGGTCTGGAAAGCGGTCACGGATTCAGGCATGAATTCAGCACGATTATGAACGAGCACGAATGGCCTGCTGACGCTATTGAAGTGCAACTGGCACATGCCAACGGAGGATCTGTGCGCGGAATATACAACCATGCTCAGTATTTCGATAAGCGCAGAGAAATGATGCAGTGGTGGGCGG
>ENA-ORUU01001161-ORUU01001161.1-human-gut-metagenome-genome-assembly--contig:-NODE-1161-length-15614-cov-2.72607_pt1 | contig 15614 bp, 15 predicted proteins | sample MGYA00242085_ERZ509221 | MGnify/ENA primary metagenome ERZ509221 (study PRJEB26280, sample SAMEA2338809) | human gut metagenome | biome: human gut; feature: human-associated habitat; material: faeces... | reverse complement strand
GGCTGGGGATTGCGGTAGCGATGGCCTTTACCAGCATTCCGTTTGTAGTACGTACCGTGCAGCCGGTGCTGGAAGAGTTAGGCCCGGAATATGAAGAAGCGGCGGAAACGCTTGGTGCAACGCGCTGGCAGAGTTTCTGCAAAGTGGTGCTGCCGGAGCTTTCTCCGGCGCTGGTGGCGGGCGTGGCGCTGTCGTTTACCCGTAGTCTTGGTGAATTTGGCGCGGTGATTTTTATCGCCGGAAATATCGCGTGGAAGACGGAAGTGACGTCGCTGATGATTTTTGTGCGCTTGCAGGAGTTTGATTACCCGGCAGCGAGCGCGATTGCCTCGGTGATCCTCGCGGCATCTCTGCTGCTGCTGTTCTCAATTAACACTCTGCAAAGTCGCTTTGGTCGGCGTGTGGTAGGTCATTAATGGCGGAAGTGACACAATTGAAGCGTTATGACGCGCGCCCGATTAACTGGGGCAAATGGTTTCTGATTGGCATCGGGATGCTGGTATCGGCGTTCATCCTGCTGGTGCCGATGATTTATATCTTCGTACAGGCGTTCAGCAAAGGGCTGATGCCGGTTTTACAGAATCTGGCCGATCCGGACATGCTGCACGCCATCTGGCTGACGGTGATGATCGCGCTGATTGCCGTACCGGTAAACCTGGTGTTCGGCATTCTGCTGGCCTGGCTGGTGACGCGCTTTAACTTCCCTGGACGCCAGTTACTGCTGACGCTACTGGACATTCCGTTTGCCGTATCGCCGGTGGTTGCCGGTCTGGTGTATCTGCTGTTCTACGGCTCTAACGGCCCGCTGGGCGGCTGGCTGGATGAACATAATCTGCAAATTATGTTCTCCTGGCCCGGAATGGTGCTGGTCACCATCTTTGTGACGTGTCCGTTTGTGGTGCGCGAGCTGGTGCCGGTGATGTTAAGCCAGGGCAGCCAGGAAGACGAAGCGGCGATTTTGCTTGGCGCGTCTGGCTGGCAGATGTTTCGCCGCGTCACATTGCCGAACATTCGCTGGGCGCTGCTTTATGGCGTGGTGTTGACCAACGCCCGCGCGATTGGCGAGTTTGGTGCGGTGTCGGTGGTGCCGTTACAGATTGAATTGTTGGAGCAGGACTACAACACCGTCGGCTCCTTTACCGCCGCCGCGCTGTTGACGCTGATGGCGATTATCACCCTGTTTTTAAAGAGTATGTTGCAGTGGCGCCTGGAGAATCAGGAAAAACGCGCGCAGCAGGAGGAGCATCATGAGCATTGAGATTGCCAATATCAAGAAGTCTTTTGGTCGCACCCAGGTGCTGAACGATATCTCACTGGATATTCCTTCTGGTCAGATGGTCGCGTTGCTGGGGCCGTCCGGTTCCGGGAAAACCACGCTGCTGCGGATTATCGCCGGGCTGGAGCATCAAACCAGCGGGCATATTCGCTTCCACGGCACCGACGTCAGCCGCCTGCACGCGCGCGATCGCAAGGTCGGTTTCGTGTTCCAGCATTACGCGCTGTTCCGCCATATGACGGTATTCGACAATATCGCTTTTGGCCTGACGGTGCTGCCGCGTCGCGATCGCCCGAATGCCGCAGCCATCAAAGCGAAAGTGACAAAATTGCTGGAGATGGTGCAGCTTGCTCATCTGGCGGATCGTTATCCGGCACAGCTTTCCGGCGGCCAGAAACAGCGCGTGGCGCTGGCGCGCGCGCTGGCTGTAGAACCGCAAATTCTGCTGCTTGATGAACCGTTTGGCGCGCTGGATGCGCAGGTGCGTAAAGAGCTGCGTCGCTGGCTGCGTCAACTGCATGAAGAGCTGAAATTCACCAGCGTGTTCGTGACCCACGACCAGGAAGAAGCGACGGAAGTAGCTGATCGTGTAGTGGTGATGAGCCAGGGCAATATTGAACAGGCTGATGCGCCGGAGCAGGTATGGCGCGAACCAGCGACCCGTTTTGTGCTCGAATTTATGGGCGAAGTGAACCGCCTGCAGGGAACCATTCGCGGCGGGCAGTTCCATGTTGGCGCACATCGCTGGCCGCTGGGCTATACACCTGCGTATCAGGGGCCGGTGGATCTCTTCCTGCGCCCTTGGGAAGTGGATATCAGCCGCCGTACCAGCCTCGATTCGCCGCTGCCGGTACAGGTACTGGAAGCCAGCCCGAAAGGTCACTACACCCAATTAGTGGTGCAGCCGCTGGGGTGGTACAACGAACCGCTGACGGTCGTGATGCATGGCGACGATGCCCCGCAGCGTGGCGAGCGTTTATTCGTTGGTCTGCAACATGCGCGGCTGTATAACGGCGACGAGCGTATTGAAACCCGAGATGAGGAACTTGCTCTCGCACAAAGCGCCTGATAGGTTGAGTGAATGTTAAACGCCCGGAGGCGCTTCCCGCGATCCGGGCTTTTTAATGGCAAGGTTTGTAACCTGTAGGCCTGATAAAACGCGGCAAGCGTCGCATCAGGCAACACCACGTATGGACAGAGATCGTGAGTACATTAGAACAAACAATAGGCAATACGCCTCTGGTGAAGTTGCAGCGAATGGGGCCGAATAACGGCAGTGAAGTGTGGTTAAAACTGGAAGGCAATAACCCGGCAGGTTCGGTGAAAGATCGTGCGGCGCTTTCGATGATCGTCGAGGCGGAAAAGCGCGGGGAAATTAAACCGGGTGATGTGTTAATCGAAGCCACCAGTGGTAACACCGGCATTGCGCTGGCAATGATTGCCGCGCTTAAAGGCTATCGCATGAAATTGCTGATGCCCGACAACATGAGCCAGGAACGCCGTGCGGCGATGCGTGCTTATGGTGCGGAACTGATTCTTGTCACCAAAGAGCAGGGCATGGAAGGTGCGCGCGATCTGGCGCTGGAGATGGCGAATCGTGGCGAAGGAAAGCTGCTCGATCAGTTCAATAATCCCGATAACCCTTATGCGCATTACACCACCACTGGGCCGGAAATCTGGCAGCAAACCGGCGGGCGCATCACTCATTTTGTCTCCAGCATGGGGACGACCGGCACTATCACCGGCGTCTCACGCTTTATGCGCGAACAATCCAAACCGGTGACCATTGTCGGCCTGCAACCGGAAGAGGGCAGCAGCATTCCCGGCATTCGCCGCTGGCCTACGGAATATCTGCCGGGGATTTTCAACGCTTCTCTGGTGGATGAGGTGCTGGATATTCATCAGCGCGATGCGGAAAACACCATGCGCGAACTGGCGGTGCGGGAAGGAATATTCTGTGGCGTCAGCTCCGGCGGCGCGGTTGCCGGAGCACTGCGGGTGGCAAAAGCTAACCCTGGTGCGGTGGTGGTAGCGATCATCTGCGATCGTGGCGATCGCTACCTTTCCACCGGGGTGTTTGGGGAAGAGCATTTTAGTCAGGGGGCGGGGATTTAAGATTATTGCGCAGGCACTGTTTTATCCGTCTGCGCAATTAACGCATGTAAAAAAGGCTGTGCGTTCTCATCGCTCTTACCGGGGATCTTCACAATATACGGCTTCCCGGTAATCGATGACGACGAAGCAACCTTATCAATAAACTGCTCGGCAGTGTCAATGCGGTTACGGGTATTGCCCAGCTTCAGACGCAGATGAGAAACCGCTTCATCGCAGGTATGTTCATCACCGTTGCGCACAAATATCAAATCCTTTTTCTGTGCTAATCCCTCCAGCATGGCGTTGATGCGGGCTTCTTCATGGGCAGTTAACTTCGCGTAAACGGGGAGTGTCATTAGTAGTGTAATGACCAGACAAATGATTTTCTTCATTGAATTACCTTATCCTTGTTTTGTGATAGCCGATTTGACTGCCAGAATCAGGTAAAGTTTCGGTTGGATTACGATGAGGATCATCGGCAAGGAGAAAAAATTAAATGAGTAGTTTGTTGTTGTTTAACGATAAGAGTAGGGCACTGCAGGCGGATATCGTCGCCGTGCAGTCGCAGGTGGTTTACGGCAGCGTGGGCAACAGCATTGCCGTGCCTGCTATCAAACAGAACGGCCTGAATGTCTTTGCCGTGCCGACGGTATTGCTGAGCAATACGCCGCATTATGACACTTTCTACGGTGGTGCGATTCCGGACGAATGGTTTAGCGGCTATTTGCGTGCGCTTCAGGAGCGTGATGCGCTGCGCCAACTTCGTGCTGTAACCACGGGCTATATGGGAACGGCATCGCAAATCAAAATCCTTGCCGAGTGGCTGACTGCGCTACGCAAAGACCATCCTGACCTATTGATCATGGTCGATCCGGTGATTGGCGATATTGATAGCGGAATTTATGTCAAACCTGACCTTCCCGAAGCGTATCGACAATATTTACTGCCGCTGGCGCAGGGAATTACCCCCAATATCTTTGAGTTGGAAATCCTGACCGGTAAAAATTGCCGCGATCTCGACAGTGCCATTGCTGCCGCAAAAAGTCTGCTTTCAGACACATTAAAATGGGTGGTGGTTACCAGCGCCTCCGGTAATGAAGAAAATCAGGAGATGCAGGTTGTGGTGGTCACTGCCGACAGCGTGAATGTCATTTCCCATTCACGGGTAAAAACCGACCTGAAAGGGACTGGCGACCTGTTTTGTGCTCAGCTCATCAGTGGCTTGCTGAAAGGGAAGGCGTTAACCGATGCAGTGCACCGAGCGGGGTTGCGCGTACTGGAAGTGATGCGCTACACCCAGCAGCATGAGAGCGATGAATTGATTTTGCCGCCGCTGGCGGAAGCATAAAAAAATGGCGCCGATGGGCGCCATTTTTCACTGCGGCAAGAATTACTTCTTGATGCGGATAACCGGGGTTTCACCCACGGTTACGCTACCGGACAGTTTGATCAGTTCTTTGATTTCGTCCATGTTGGAGATAACAACCGGAGTCAGGGTAGACTTGGCTTTCTCTTCCAGCAGCGGCAGATCAAATTCAATGACAGTATCGCCAACTTTCACGCGCTGACCTTCTTCAGCAATACGCTTGAAGCCTTCGCCTTTCAGTTCAACGGTGTCGATACCGAAGTGGACGAACAGTTCAACGCCGCTATCAGATTCGATAGAGAATGCGTGGTTGGTTTCAAAGATTTTACCAATGGTGCCGTCTACTGGCGCGACCATTTTGTTACCCGTTGGTTTGATAGCAATACCATCACCAACGATTTTTTCCGCAAAAACGACATCCGGCACGTCTTCGATATTGACGATCTCGCCAGAGAGCGGAGCAATGATCTCAATAGTTCCGGTATCCTTCTTGTCGTCGGAAACCAGAGATTTCAGTTTATCGAACAAACCCATGATCTTCTCCTAAGCAGTAAATTGGGCCGCATCTCGTGGATTAGCAGATTGTTTTTTCTTCAATGAACTTGTTAACCAGCGTCATTAACTCGTCCGTTGTCGGTTGAGCAAGAGCCTGCTCTGCTAACACCTTCGCATCTTCGAAGTTCGTGTTACGGATAATCTTCTTAATGCGCGGGATAGAAATGGCGCTCATAGAGAATTCGTCCAGACCCATCCCCAGCAACAGAAGTGTAGCACGTTCATCGCCAGCAAGCTCACCACACATGCCAGTCCATTTGCCTTCAGCATGAGAAGCATCAATAACTTGCTTGATCAAGTTCAGCACGGACGGTGACATTGGCTGGTAAAGGTGTGAAATCATATCATTACCACGGTCAACTGCCAGAGTGTACTGCGTTAAATCATTGGTGCCGATACTAAAGAAATCAACTTCTTTGGCTAAATGACGTGCAATTGTTGCGGCAGCCGGTGTTTCCACCATTACGCCGATTTCAATTGACTCGTCAAACGCTTTACCTTCGTCGCGCAGTTCCTGTTTGTAGATTTCGATCTCTTTGCGCAGTGCACGCACTTCTTCAACAGAGATGATCATCGGGAACATAATGCGCAATTTACCGAAAGCCGAGGCACGCAGGATAGCGCGGAGCTGATCGCGCAGGATCTCTTTACGATCCATCGCGATACGGATAGCGCGCCAGCCGAGGAACGGGTTCTCTTCTTTCGGGAAGTTCATGTATGGCAGCTCTTTGTCGCCGCCGATGTCCATGGTACGAACGATAACCGCTTGCGAGCCACACGCTTCAGCCACTGCTTTGTAAGCAGCAAACTGTTCTTCTTCAGTGGGCAGTGCGTCGCGGTCCATGAACAGGAACTCAGTACGATACAGACCAACGCCTTCAGCGCCGTTACGCTCTGCACCTTCAACGTCACGAACCGTACCAATGTTAGCGCATACTTCTACCTGGTGACCGTCCAGCGTAATAGCTGGCAGATCTTTCAGTTTAGCAAGCTCTGCTTTTTCAGAAGCCACTTGCTCCTGAACAGCGCGCATTTTATCAATAACTTCGTTGGTTGGATTGACGTAAACCTGATTATTTACGGCATCCAGAATCAGATAGTCGTCATTTTTCACCTGAGAGGTGACGCTACCGGTACCCACGATAGCAGGTAGTTCCAGAGAACGCGCCATGATAGAGGTGTGGGAAGTACGGCCACCCGCGTCGGTGATGAAACCCAGCACCTTCTTCAGGTTCAGCTGTGCGGTTTCGGACGGCGTCAGGTCAGCGGCAACCAGAATGACTTCATCCTGAATGGCGCTCAGGTCGATAATCTTCAGGCCCAGGATGTTGCGCAGCAGGCGCTTACCGATATCACGTACGTCAGCCGCACGTTCTTTCAGGTATTCATCATCCAGCTCTTCCAGGGCAGAAGCCTGACCTTCGATAACTTCATGAGCAGCTGCGTCAGCTGTCATGTGCTTATCTTTAATCAGGGCTATGATTTCCTGCTCCAGCTCCTCATCTTCGAGCAGCATAATATGCCCTTCAAAGATGGCTTCTTTTTCTTCACCGAACGTTTCACCAGCTTTCGTTTTGATCGTTTCCAGCTGGGCTGATGCCTTGGCACGACCGCTCAGAAAACGTTCAACTTCCTGATCAACCTGGTCGGCAGAAATTTTTTTCCGGTCAATGACAATTTCGTCTTCTTTCAGAAGCAGAGCTTTACCGAAAGCGATACCCGGGGATGCTAAAATGCCTGAAATCATAACCCTACCTTACTTGTGACTGATTTTTAAAAGAACCCGGGAAATTACTCGAGTTCCGCCATCAGTTTAACCAGATGTTCAACCGCTTTCTGCTCGTCTTCGCCTTCTGCGGAGATAGTCACAACGGTACCTTGAGTCAGGCCCAGAGTCTGCAGTTTAAACAGGCTTTTCGCGCTGGCGCTTTTGCCGTTGGAAGTCACAGTAATTTCAGAAGTGAAGCCCTTAGCTTCTTTTACAAACTGGGCAGCAGGGCGGGTGTGCAGACCGTTCGGAGCGGTAATGGTAACTTCTTGCTGGAACATTGTATTTCCCCAACTTATAGGTTTAGTGTTGTGGAACTAAAGTCTAGCCTGGCGGTTCGACTTTAGCCTGTATTGTTAGCGCCAGTTTTTAACAGACGCGACGCACGAAGAGCGCAATACAGTCCATTGCTGGCGGGTGTTGACCGCTGACGTTTCGTACGTCATTAAACATTATGCCGCTAAAGGAAGAATTGAACCAAATCATAAAATCGATTCAGCTTTGGCTTTTCCTGTAACGATTAATTTCGCGCATCAAAATAATTAGTCTGGTTAAATACCAGTTCCGACAGGCTGAATCAATGCCAGGAGGGGCAAAAGTTTGAAGCAGGCCACAAAAAAGCACCTAAAAAGGTGCTTTTTTACGCATTTTTAACAAGCTGGCATTACTGTTGCAATTCTTTCTCAGTGAAGAGATCGGCAAACAATGCGGTGCTTAAATAACGCTCACCCGATGATGGTAGAATAACCACAATATTCTTGTTGGTAAAGCTTTCATCTTCTTGTAGTTTCAACGCCGCGGCAACAGCTGCTCCAGAAGAGATACCTGCAAGAATACCTTCTTCTTCCATTAGACGACGGGCGGTAGAAATGGCTTCTTCATTGGTGATGCCAATGACTTTATCAACCAGCTTGAGATCGAGGTTAGCCGGGATAAAACCAGCGCCAATACCCTGAATTTTATGCGGGCCAGGTTTAATCTCTTCACCTGCCAGCGCCTGGGCGATAACTGGAGAATCGGTTGGCTCAACGGCGACAGATATAAGATCGGTCTTGCCTTTGGTGCCTTTAATGTAGCGGCTGACGCCGCCAGTCCCAACGCCAGCAATAAATACATCAACCTGACCGTCGGTATCTTCCCAGATCTCCGGACCGGTGGTTTTTTCGTGAATTTCAGGGTTTGCCGGATTGCTGAATTGTTGCAGCAGCAGGTATTTCTCTGGATTGCTGGCGACAATTTCTTCTGCTTTTTGGATTGCGCCTTTCATGCCTTTAGCACCTTCCGTCAGCACCAGGTTTGCACCTAACGCTTTCAGCAGCTTGCGGCGTTCAATACTCATGGTTTCTGGCATGGTCAGGGTGAGTTTGTAACCGCGAGCGGCAGCTACATAGGCCAGTGCAATCCCGGTATTACCGCTGGTCGGTTCAACCAGTTCAACGCCTGGTTTCAGCACGCCGCGCTTTTCGGCATCCCAAATCATGTTGGCACCGATACGGCACTTAACGCTGAAGCTGGGGTTACGAGATTCCACCTTCGCCAGAATGCGTCCGTTACCGATGCGATTCAGGCGAACCAGCGGCGTGTGACCGATAGTCAGCGAGTTATCTTCAAAAATCTTACTCATGGCCTGTCCTTAACTGTATGAAATTGGGATACAACAGGTAGCATACCCGCTCAGAGAATATGCGGAAGTAAGGATTTAGCATATCTATATGCAGAAGGGAAATAATGACATGCAAGATGGAATAAGGGGCGGCATAAGCCACCCCTGTTTCACACAAACGGTTTACAAAATAACCGTTAGATTGTTACCGCCACATCGCGTGTTTATCGCGATAGCAATCGACCCACATCGCCGTCGCGCCACAAACGGCAACGGGCATAATGAACAGATTAAGCAGCGGGATCATCGTAAACAGACTGGTTAAAGCACCAAACTGCATATTGGTGATTTTGCGTGTGCGCAGGGCGGTGCGCATCTCTTTAAACGGCACTTTGTGGTTATCGAAGGGGTAATCGCAATACTGGATGGCTAACATCCAGGCGCTAAACAGGAACCACAGTACCGGCGCGACGGTTTGCCCAATACCAGGGATGAAGTAAAGAATTAGCAATACAATTGCGCGTGGCAGATACCAGGCAAATTTTTGCCATTCGCGTTTCATGATTCGCGGCACATCTTTCATGATACCGAAAATCCCGGTATCTGGCGGTGTAGCGCCAGTCAATCGTGCTTCCAGTTGTTCAGCCAATAAACCGTTGAACGGAGCGGCAATCCAGTTAGCAATCGTTGAGAAGAAATAGCCAAACACTAACAGCACAGAGATGACAGCCAGGGGCCACAACAGATAGCTCAGCCATTGTAACCAGTCCGGAACATAACTCATGAGAGTCGGGATCCAGACATCGAGTTGCGTAAAGAGCCACCAGAATGCGCCCCCCATCAACAAAATATTGACCAGCAGCGGTAAAATAACGAAACGCCGAATCCCAGGTTGCGAGACGAGCTTCCAGCCTTGCGCAAAATAGTAAAAACCGCTGCGTGGGGCAGATGTGAATGATGAAACCATAATCAGGATGAGCTCCTTTTGACCAATCCCAGGAAAATTCTGCGTATTTTACCGGGTAATTGCGCAATGGACAGTTAGGATATGTTCGAAAAAACAGCAAAAAGCACGATTTCATCTATCTTTGTGCTGTGAAAGTTAATAGTGCACTTGCACTTGAGGTAATCGGCAAATACTCTTAGTGAGTAAATGTTTGCCGTGGTGGCAAGGTGTTAGAACAACAGAGAATATAATGATGCAGGATTTGCGTCTGATATTAATCATTGTTGGCGCGATCGCCATAATCGCTTTACTGGTACATGGTTTCTGGACCAGCCGTAAAGAACGATCTTCTATGTTCCGCGATCGGCCATTAAAACGAATGAAGTCAAAACGTGACGACGATTCTTATGACGAGGATGTCGAAGATGATGAGGGCGTTGGTGAGGTTCGTGTTCACCGCGTGAATCATGCCCCGGCTAACGCTCAGGAGCATGAGGCTGCTCGTCCGTCGCCGCAACACCAGTACCAACCGCCTTATGCGTCTGCGCAGCCGCGTCAACCGGTCCAGCAGCCGCCTGAAGCGCAGGTACCGCCGCAACATGCTCCGCGTCCAGCGCAGCCGGTGCAGCAGCCTGCCTATCAGCCGCAGCCTGAACAGCCGTTGCAGCAGCCAGTTTCGCCACAGGCCGAGCCTGTGCATTCAGCACCGCAACCGGCACAACAGGCTTTCCAGCCTGCAGAACCCGTAGCGGCACCACAGCCTGAGCCTGTAGCGGAACCGGCTCCAGTTATGGATAAACCGAAGCGCAAAGAAGCGGTGATTATCATGAACGTCGCGGCGCATCACGGTAGCGAGCTAAACGGTGAACTGCTTCTTAACAGCATTCAACAAGCGGGCTTCATTTTTGGCGATATGAATATTTACCATCGTCATCTTAGCCCGGATGGCAGCGGCCCGGCGTTATTCAGCCTGGCGAATATGGTGAAACCGGGAACCTTTGATCCTGAAATGAAGGATTTCACTACTCCGGGTGTCACTATCTTTATGCAGGTACCGTCTTACGGTGACGAGCTGCAGAACTTCAAGCTGATGCTGCAATCTGCGCAGCATATTGCCGATGAAGTGGGCGGTGTCGTGCTTGACGATCAGCGCCGTATGATGACTCCGCAGAAATTGCGCGAGTACCAGGACATCATCCGCGAAGTCAAAGACGCCAACGCCTGATACACTTAAGGCAAATTAACTCCTCTTCGAACCCCCGCTTGTCGGGGGTTTTTAGCATTGATGGTGCGATATGGAATCAATCGAACAACAACTGACAGAACTGCGAACGACGCTTCGCCATCATGAATATCTTTATCATGTGATGGATGCGCCGGAAATTCCCGACGCTGAATACGACAGGCTGATGCGCGAACTGCGCGAGCTGGAAACCAAACATCCAGAACTGATTACGCCTGATTCGCCTACCCAACGTGTAGGTGCTGCGCCGCTGGCGGCTTTCAGCCAGATTCGCCATGAAGTGCCAATGCTGTCGCTGGATAACGTTTTTGATGAAGAAAGCTTTCTTGCCTTCAACAAACGAGTGCAGGACCGTCTGAAAAGCAACGAGAAAGTCACCTGGTGCTGTGAGCTGAAGCTGGATGGCCTTGCTGTCAGTATTCTGTATGAAAATGGCGTTTTAGTCAGTGCCGCGACCCGTGGCGATGGCACCACCGGGGAAGATATCACGTCTAACGTGCGTACCATTCGCGCCATTCCACTGAAGCTACACGGAGAGAATATCCCGGCGCGTCTGGAAGTGCGTGGTGAAGTGTTCCTGCCGCAGGCGGGGTTCGAAAAGATTAACGAAGATGCGCGACGCACGGGCGGGAAAGTTTTTGCTAACCCACGTAATGCGGCAGCTGGTTCACTGCGTCAGCTTGATCCGCGTATTACAGCGAAGCGACCGCTCACTTTTTTCTGCTATGGCGTTGGTGTTCTGGAAGGTGGCGAGCTGCCGGATACTCATCTTGGCCGTTTACTGCAATTTAAACAGTGGGGGTTGCCGGTCAGCGATCGGGTAACGCTTTGTGAATCGGCGGAAGAAGTGCTGGCGTTCTATCACAAAGTGGAAGAAGACCGCCCGACGCTGGGCTTTGATATCGACGGCGTGGTGATTAAGGTCAACTCACTGGCACAGCAGGAGCAGCTTGGCTTTGTCGCGCGTGCCCCGCGCTGGGCGGTAGCGTTTAAATTCCCGGCGCAGGAGCAGATGACCTTTGTGCGTGACGTCGAGTTTCAGGTTGGGCGTACTGGCGCGATTACGCCTGTTGCGCGTCTGGAACCTGTCCATGTTGCAGGCGTGCTGGTGAGTAACGCAACCTTACACAATGCGGATGAAATCGAACGTCTTGGTTTACGCATTGGCGATAAAGTGGTGATTCGCCGCGCTGGCGACGTGATCCCGCAGGTGGTTAACGTCGTGCTTTCTGAACGCCCGGAAGATACCCGTGAGGTTGTATTCCCGACGCATTGTCCGGTATGTGGTTCTGACGTTGAGCGTGTGGAAGGTGAAGCGGTTGCCCGCTGTACCGGTGGCCTGATTTGCGGTGCGCAGCGTAAAGAGTCGCTGAAACACTTTGTTTCCCGCCGTGCGATGGATGTTGACGGAATGGGCGACAAAATCATCGATCAGCTGGTTGAAAAAGAATATGTCCATACTCCGGCAGATCTGTTCAAACTCACCGCAGGCAAACTGACCGGACTGGAGCGTATGGGGCCAAAATCGGCACAAAACGTGGTTAATGCGCTGGAAAAAGCGAAAGAAACCACCTTTGCTCGCTTCCTCTATGCACTTGGCATCCGTGAAGTCGGCGAGGCCACCGCAGCAGGTCTGGCGGCATATTTCGGCACGCTGGAAGCGCTGGAAGCCGCTTCGATTGAAGAGCTGCAAAAGGTGCCTGATGTTGGCATTGTCGTTGCATCCCACGTTCACAACTTCTTTGCCGAAGAAAGCAACCGCAATGTCATCAGCGAGCTGTTGGCGGAAGGTGTTCACTGGCCTGCGCCGATCGTTATCAACGCGGAAGAGATTGACAGCCCGTTTGCTGGTAAAACCGTGGTGCTTACGGGCAGCTTAAGCCAGATGTCGCGTGATGACGCTAAAGCTCGACTGGTCGAACTGGGCGCGAAAGTCGCGGGCAGCGTGTCGAAGAAAACCGATCTGGTGATAGCGGGTGAAGCTGCAGGATCTAAACTGGCGAAGGCGCAGGAACTGGGCATTGAAGTCATCGACGAAGCGGAAATGCTGCGTTTGCTGGGTAGCTGAGATGGAAAAAGAGCAGCTGATTGAAATAGCCAATACGATAATGCCGTTTGGCAAATACAAAGGGCGTCGCTTAATCGACCTGCCGGAGGAGTATCTGCTGTGGTTTGCCCGCAAAGATGAGTTCCCGGCAGGGAAGCTCGGTGAGCTAATGCAAATCACGCTGCTGATTAAAACCGAGGGGCTGACGCAACTGGTCCAGCCCCTGAAGCGTCCGCTTTAAGCTTTATCGGCGCTGCTTTCCTGCTGCGCCTGTAACTGTTCGGTCTGGCGTTTGTATCGACGCGCCAGCACCGCACAGACCATCAATTGGATCTGATGGAAAATCATCAGGGGCAGCACCATCATACCGATCACCGATGTGGGGAACAGAATGTTTGCCATCGGGATGCCATTTGCCAGACTCTTTTTCGAACCACAAAAGACGATAGTAATTTCATCTGCCTTATTGAAGCTCAGTCGGCGTGCCATAAAGACGTTAACTACAATCACGATAGCCAGAAGAACGCAGCTGACCACCACGATAAACAGCAATGATCCCCAGCCAACTTTATGCCAGATACCATTAACGACGGCTTCGCTGAACGCTGTATAAACCACCAACAGAATGGACGTCTGGTCAGTTTTCGCAATCCATTTTTTATTGCGCGACACCCAGTCACCAATCCACGGCCGGGAAAGATGCCCCAACACAAACGGCAGCAGCAGTTGCAGCATAATTTTACCGACCTGCTCAAGGCTGCCCCCTGCACCGTGAACATTCATCACCAGACCAACCAGCAATGGTGAAAGGAAAATCCCCAGCAGGCTGGATGCCGACGCAGAACAAACCGCTGCCGCGACGTTACCGCCCGCCATTGACGTGAAGGCGATTGCAGACTGCACGGTAGCCGGGAGAATGCACAAGTAGAGAAAACCGGAGTAGAGCATCGGGTCGACATTTACCGGTTTCCACCAGGCAAACAGTACACCCAGAATCGGAAACAGCACGAAGGTGCTGCACATTACCCACAAATGCAGTCGCCAGTGACCACCGCCAGCAATAATCGCCTCACGCGACAACTTCGCGCCGTGCATAAAGAACAGCAGGGCAATAGCTGCGGTGGTCAGATTTTCAAAGAAGGGGACGAAATCGCCTCTGGCCGGAAAGAAAGAGGCCAGCAACACCACCGTGATCAGGGTTAAGGTGAAAGGATCGAGGATACGAAAAAGTTTCATAAAGACTCCAGATGATCGATGGTTCTATTGTGCTTCTTCCAGTTTGAGAAATAAAATTGATTTATTGCATCCATTCATGAAGAAAACAGATGAATTATTCTTTAAAACAATTAAAGGTTTTCGTCACAGTAGCGCAGGAGAAAAGTTTTAGTCGTGCAGGAGAGCGTATCGGCCTGAGCCAGTCGGCAGTGAGTCACAGTGTGAAGGAACTGGAAAATCATACTGGTGTTCGCCTGCTGGACAGAACCACGCGTGAAGTGGTGCTTACAGATGCAGGGCAGCAGCTGGCTTTGCGTCTTGAGCGACTGCTGGATGAACTGAACAGCACGTTGCGCGATACCGGGCGTATGGGGCAACAACTGAGCGGAAAAGTTCGGGTCGCTGCCAGCCAGACCATTTCCGCGCATCTTATTCCGCAATGCATTGCTGAAAGCCATCGCCGCTATCCAGATATTCAGTTTGTCCTGCACGATCGTCCGCAGCAGTGGGTAATGGAAAGTATTCGCCAGGGAGATGTCGATTTTGGCATCGTCATCGATCCAGGCCCAGTGGGCGATCTGCAATGTGAAGCGATTCTTTCCGAGCCTTTCTTTCTGCTTTGCCATCGCGATAGCGCTTTGGCCGTGGAAGATTATGTACCCTGGCAGGCATTACAGGGAGCGAAATTGGTGTTGCAGGATTACGCGTCAGGCAGCCGACCGCTGATTGACGCAGCGCTGGCGCGCAATGGTATTCAGGCGAATATTGTGCAGGAGATTGGACATCCGGCGACGCTGTTCCCGATGGTAGCCGCAGGCATCGGCATCAGTATTCTTCCCGCACTGGCGCTACCATTGCCTGAAGGTAGCCCACTGGTGGTACAGCGCATTACGCCGGTTGTTGAACGCCAGTTGATGCTGGTGCGCAGGAAGAACCGTTCACTTTCCACCGCCGCTGAAGCGTTATGGGACGTGGTACGAGACCAGGGCAATGCGCTAATGGCTGGTCGGGAAGGGGATCCGTTGTATCAGATATAGATATCGATATGAGTCGTTTTTTCAACAGGATTTAGAAGGGATACATTCAGAGACAAACGCTGCTCTTTCTCCTGCGCCTTTTCTGCCTGCTGTCTCTGCAACTGCGCCAGTTGTGTTTCCAGTAGGGTGATTTGCTGTTGAATCAATTCGGCCTGTTTTTGCTTGTCTTCAGCACTGCCGCTAGTGTCTACAATCTCTTTAATTTGTTGAGTGAGTTTGATGATTTGCTGACTTATCCGCGCGATTTGTGAAGCAACATCGCCACCTTGTGATGCCCTGTTACTACTCTGTGTTTGTATGGAAGGAATTGAAGTTGAAGAGATAGTGGCCATTGTTCAGTCCTCGTCACTGTACGAGGTAATATCGGTAGAAGAACAAGGAACTTGAGAAGAAAAATCAATCTTACAAATCGCAGATAGCAAAAAAGCGCCTTTAGGGCGCTTTTTTACATTGGTGGGTCGTGC
>ENA-ORUU01001128-ORUU01001128.1-human-gut-metagenome-genome-assembly--contig:-NODE-1128-length-16042-cov-2.62432_pt1 | contig 16042 bp, 16 predicted proteins | sample MGYA00242085_ERZ509221 | MGnify/ENA primary metagenome ERZ509221 (study PRJEB26280, sample SAMEA2338809) | human gut metagenome | biome: human gut; feature: human-associated habitat; material: faeces... | reverse complement strand
CCCGCCGGTAGGGAATTTCACCCTGCCCCGAAGACACTTTTTTCCTACGCATACATTATACTGCTCTTGTGTACGGCATACAACTGCCAAGGTGACGATAATCCACCCCCTTTTTCTGTCATGTTTACTAATGACAGAAAAAAACAGGCAGCCACATATATGGCTGCCTGTTTATCAGGAAGTCATCTACGAAACTTCCTGAAAGAAAGGGATTTCCAAACTATTTTACAATTATGCAAAGGGATTTTCAGTAGGGTAAGGCAAAGATTTAGGCTGGTTGTAAGCGATATCTGTTACGCCCAGATATTTGAAGACTTCAAACAGCGCTTTGCCGTGGTGACCGAATGTAACTGCACCGTGGTGAGGATACTGTTTTTCGATCAGAACATGACGATAGAATCTGTTCATTTCGGGAATTGCAAAGATACCGATGGAACCGAAGGAACGTGTAGGAACATCCAGAACTTCGCCCTGTGCTACATAAGCACGCAGCTGTGTGGAAGCTGTTGTCTGAAGACGGAAGAATGTGATATCCCCTGCTTTGATGTCGCCTTCCATAGTACCTCTTGTGATATCAGGTTCACCATCGGGTTCCAGCTGACGTTTCATGATAAGCTGATAGCTCATATGAGGATTGCACAGAAGGCTGGAGCATGTGTTGCCGCAGTGGAAGCCCATGAATGTTTCATTCAGGCGATAATCGCATTTGCCTTTGATATCTTCATTGTAGATCTGTGCAGGTACGGAGTTATTGATATCCAGCAGTGTTACAGGTGCGTTGGATACGCACAGACCAATGTATTCACTCAGTGCGCCGTAAATATCTACTTCACAAGAAATGGGAATGCCTCTGCCTGTAAAACGAGAGTTTACATAACAAGGAACGAATCCGAATTCTGTCTGGAATGCAGGCCAACATTTGTTTGCAAATGCAGCGTATTTGGAGCAGCCCAGATTGTCTTTCATCCAGTCTTCCAGTGTCAGTTCATACTGAGCCAGTCTAGGCAGAACGCCTGCATAAGGATTTTCATTACCCAGTTCTGCCGCCATTTCTTCAACCTTGGCAGGGATACGAGGGTCATCTTTATGTTTGTTGTAAGCTACCAGCAGATCCAGTTCGGAGTGTTCTTCCACTGCTACGCCCAGATCATACAGCGCTTTAATAGGCGCATTACAAGCCAGGAAATCATTGGGACGAGGGCCAAATGCGAAGATCTTCAGACCTTTCAGACCAACCAATGCTGTTGCAACGGGAACAAATTCACGAATCTGCTGTGCAACTTCTTCTGCTGTACCGCAAGGATATTCGGGAATGTATACTTTTTTGCCTCTCAGACCCAGGTTGTAAGAAGCATTCAGCATACCACAGTAAGCATTGCCACGGCCATTCATCAGGTCGCCGTCACCTTCTGCTGCACATGTGTACATCAGAGGGCCATCGAACATATCAGCGATCATAGTTTCAGGTGTTTCAGGACCGAAGTTGCCCAAGAAAACAACCAGTGCGTCAACACCAGCAGCTTTTACATCTTCTACTGCTTTTTTCGCATCCAGTTCTGTTTCTACACAAATGGGGCATTCATACAAATCAGCGCCATAAGCTTTTGCAACATTATGACGACGCATTTCGGACAATTCAATAGGGAAACATCCACGGCTAACGGAAATGATACCCATTTTTACTACTGGAATATTCTGCATGATAGATTACCTCTCTTTCAAAATATGTCTTCTCTTTAAATTTCGTTTGCAATGTCAATATTAACTCCGTCCAGGCCAACGAATGCACCGTCTCCGGCTTCGCTGGCATCGGCATGGGCGATGAGCCATTTATTTCTTGCACGCAGGAGGGTATCTTCTGCGTGCAATGCTGCAATTTCCGGTTTATCTGTGTTTGTGCCTTTGGGCAGTACCACAGCTACGCGGAAGCCTGCACCCTTCTTTGCTTCACAAGGTGCATAATGCAGTGTTGTAGCATATACTTCCACCGCTGTTCCGGCAGGTACCAAAAAGGCACGGATGGTTGCTGTATCCAGATGGTAGTCTGGGGTAATATCAGTCTGTTTACCAAGCAGCAGAACCATATCTTCACAAGGAATATTGATTTCGCTGTCACGATGATATTCCACGCAGTTCAATTTTGTATTTGTTCCATTGCAAAAACCAATCTGAATGGGCATTCCGCCATATACATTGTCTTCCAGTTCTTTTTTCGCAGGTGTATTTTCCAAAGAATCATCACCGGGAACATAGATGACACCATCTGTGGTTTTTTTTGTTTTGGAAAGAGCTGCCAACAGTTCATCCAAATGCAGTCCTTCCACTACCTTTCCGTATTGACGGAAAGATGCATCGAATACAGATTCGATTTTCATATTTTCACCTTCTCTTTATAATTCTGCCAGTTTGTGCCAGCTATCCTTCAATGCAGGATACAGGCCACGGTAGATTTCATAGAATTTATCATATTCAGCCACATGTTTTACAACAGGTGCCTGAGAAGCGTTTACTCCAACGGTCTTTCTGCATGCTTCTGGTACGGAAGGATACAAACCGGCGCCAACGCCTGCCAAGATTGCTACACCCAAAGCGGGGCCTTCTTTACTGATAGTAGTTGCAACAGGACATCCCAGAATATCTGCCATCATCTGACGCCAGAAAGCGGAGGAACCGCCGCCACCACAAGCCAGAATCACATCAGACTGTACGCCCATACCACGAAGGATTTCTGCACAGTCACGGAGGCTGAATGTTACCCCTTCCATAACGGCACGCACCAGATCATATCTGGTGTGCATACCAGACAGACCAACAAAAGCACCACGACAATCAGGATCCAAATGAGGTGTTCTTTCACCCATCAGGTAAGGCAGATAAATCAGGCGGTTGGAGCCGATAGGTGTTTTTGCAGCTTCTGCTGTCATCAGATCATAAGGATCTACACCCTGTTTATCTGCTTCCACTTTGTCCGCATCACAGAAGTTATCGCGATACCATTTCAGGGACTGCCAGCTGCCAGTGTAACCCCCATTACATGCCATGCGCCGGGAACTGCGCAGCAGAAAGTATGTACTCTGCCCTGAGGGTCGATGGAAAGCTTATCTGTGTGGGCAAATACCACACCAGAAGTACCGATTGTTGCAAAAGCTCTGCCATCTTCTACAACACCTGTACCAACAGCTGCCGCTGCGTTGTCACCAGCGCCGCAAACAACGATGGTACCTTCTTTCAAGCCTGTCAGTGCAGCCGCTTCAGCAGTGATGGTACCTGTTACTTCAGGACTTTCATATACTTTTGCAAGCATTGCGGGATCAATGTCCAGTTTTTCCAATACTTCCTGAGACCAGCAGCGATTCGGCACATCCAGCAGGCCCATACCAGAAGCATCAGAAACTTCTGTCGCAAATACATTACAAAGTTTATAACGGATATAGTCTTTCGCTAGCAAAATGTGGCGTGCTTTTGCATAAATTTCAGGTTCGTGTTTTCTTACCCAAAGGATTTTCCCAGCAGTAAAACCTGTCAGTGCAGGGTTTGCTGTGATTTCGATGTAGCGTTCTTTGCCGCCCATCAAAACGTGGATTTCTTCACATTCCACAGCTGTTCTCTGATCACACCACAGGATGGAGGGACGAAGCACTTCACCCTTTTCATCCAGCAACACCAAAGAATGCATCTGACCAGATAAACCAATGCCACGAATTTCTCCTGCGTCAATGCCGCTCTTTGCGAGAACAGCGCGGATGCCGTCTACAACAGCTTTCCACCAGCCCGCAGGATCTTGTTCAGCCCAACCATTTTTAGGCTGTGCCATAGGATATTCCCCTGTATAGGAGGCAACCCCATGACCTGCTTCATCAAAAAGCACCGTTTTGGTACCGGAGGTACCAATGTCGATACCCAGCAAATAATTCATTGTAAAGCCTCCTTAATAATCAGGATTTGGAACGTTTTTTACTTACAACGTCAAATACTACGGCAAACAGCAGTACCAGACCTTTGATCATTTTCTGCCAGTTTGCGTCGATACCCAGAATAGACATACCATTGTTCAGGATACCCATGAAGATCGCACCGGTTACGGCACCGCCTACGGTACCAGTACCGCCGTATGCGGAAGCACCACCGATGAAGCAAGCGCCGATCGCATCCATTTCGTAGTTAGTACCAGCGGAAGGAGCTGCGGAGTTGAAACGTGCTACGCAGACCAGAGCTGCAACTGCGGACAGGAATGCCATATTTACATAAGCACCGAACATGATCTTACGTGTGTCGATACCAGAAAGCTGTGTTGCTTTTGCGTTGCCATCCAGTGCATACAGGTGACGACCGGGAACAGTACGTGTTGTCAGGTAGTCATATACTAATACAACGATTGCCAGCAGGATCAGTACAACAGGGATACCTTTGTTTTTACCCAGCAGGTAGCATGCAGCCATAATAACCACTGCGATGATTGCCTGTTTGATGATCAGCATAGTTGTATTGCCAGTTTCGTAACCTTTTCTGCGTTTTTTCGCCTGCGCATACAGAGAAATTGCAAACATAACTACGCAGCATACAGCACCAATTACCAGAGAGATGATCAATGTGCTGTTAGCATCGCCGCCAGAGATGTAAGATGTAAAATATTTCAGGTAGTTGTCAGGATAAGGAGAAATGGTAGTACCATTCAGAAGAACTGTTGCCAGACCACGCCATACCAGCATACCGGAAAGAGTTACCAGGAACGGCGGAATGTTCATATAGGCGATCCAGAAGCCCTGCCAGATACCGATTGCAAGACCTACTGCCAGACATGCGATCATTGCAACATAAATATTTACCTGCATGTTTACGATAAGGATACCGGAAACGGCACCTACCAAAGCAACGATGGAACCAACGGACAAGTCGATGTTACCACCAGTCAGAATACACAGCAACATACCAGTTGCCAGAATTACAACGTAACTGTTCTGCATAATCAGGTTAGACACGTTTGTCGGCGCAAACATGGAACCTTTGCCATTAATAGTGATTAAGATTTGGAATAAGACCGTGACGATTACCAATACAAAAAGCATGGTATTTTTCTTCATGGCCGCTTTTACTTTATTCATACGGAGAACGCTCCTTACATTTTCTTATTTCTTTGCACTGGACTGCAGGATTTTAGACATAATTACTTCACTGGTAGCTTCTTCAATAGGCAGTTCGGCTACCATACGACCTTCATTCATAACATAAACACGGTCACTCATACCCAAGATTTCAGGCAGTTCGGAAGAAATCATGATAACAGATTTTCCTTCTGCAACCAGATCATTGATGATACAGTAGATTTCATATTTTGCCCCAACGTCAATACCTCTTGTGGGTTCGTCCAGAATCAGGACATCAGGGTCAGCAAACATCCATTTTGCCAGCAATACTTTCTGCTGGTTACCGCCGGAAAGATTGCCGACATTCTGTTCAATACTGGGCGTTTTGGTGTGCAGCGCGTTTTTATAGTCTTCTGCTACACTCCGTTCTGCGTCAAAGTCAATAACACCATGACGAGATACTTTTTCCATACGTGCCAATGTCGTATTAACACGGATAGGATTTGTCAAAACCAAGCCATTTCCTTTTCGGTCTTCTGTTACATAAGCAAGACCTGCTTCAATGGCCTGTTTGATTGTTTTCAGATGTACTTCTTTTCCATGCAGTTTTAAAGTACCGCTGATGTCTGCGCCATAGCTGTGACCAACATACTCATGGCCAGTTCTGTACGTCCTGCGCCCATCAGACCGGAGATACCGACAACTTCACCCTTACGGACATTCATGGAAACATTGTCGCAAGCCTTTCTGCCTTCAAACTGCGGATGATATACTGTCCAGTCTTTTACTTCCAGCATAACCTCACCGATATGAGATTCTCTCTTAGGGAAACGGCTGGACATGTCACGGCCTACCATACCTTTGATGATACGTTCTTCAGAGAAGTCATCCGCACCTTTTACCAGTGTTTCGATGGTGGAACCGTCACGGATGATAGTGATTTTATCTGCTACATAAGAAATTTCATTTAATTTATGAGAAATAATAATGCGGTCATTCCTTGGCGCTTGAACTGCAGCAGTAATTCCAAAAGCGCCTTACTATCAGATTCATTTAATGATGCTGTGGGTTCGTCCAGAATCAGCAGCTTAACATCTTTAGACAATGCTTTCGCAATTTCTACCAGCTGCTGTTTGCCGACACCAATATCTTTAATCAATGTGTGAGAAGATTCGTGCAGACCTACTTCCTTCAGCAGAGCATCTGCTTTGTTATAAGTTTCGTCCCAGTCAATGTGGAATTTCTTGCCCCGTTCATTGCCCAGATACATATTTTCACCGATGGATAAGTATGGTACCAGTGCCAGTTCCTGATGGATGATAACAATACCTTTTGCTTCACTGTCTTTGATGACCTTGAACTGACAAACCTCACCCTGATAAATAATATCGCCCTCATAAGAGCCGTAGGGATAAATACCGCTGAGCACGTTCATCAATGTATACTTGCCAGCACCATTTTCACCTACCAAAGCGTGGATCTCCCCTTCTTCCACCTGCAGATTAACATTGTCCAGGGCTTTTACCCCAGGGAATGTTTTTGTGATATTGCGCATTTCCAATATAGTTTTTGCCACTGAAACCCCTCCTTTCATATTCTTTTGCAAAATAAACGGGCGGCAGTTACTCTGCCGCCCGCCCTCATCAGCGGCTTTCACCCTGTTGAGAGTCTTGATTGGGTCTTAAGCAATGTCTGCTTCGGTATAGTAACCGGAGTCAATCAACATTTCTTTGTAGTTATCAACTGTTACTACAACGGGGTCACACAGGTAAGAAGGAATTACGCCTGTGCCATTGTCGTATGTTTCTGTGTCGTTGATTTCAGGTTCTGTGCCTTTCATGATAGCGTCAACCATGCCTACAACTTTTTCAGCCAGTGTACGTGTATCTTTGAATACGGACATGGACTGCAGACCGGAAACGATGTTTTTCACATTGGGTTTATCACAGTCCTGACCAGTGATGATGGGCATGTTGTCTGCTGTGTAGCCAGCTGCCTGCAGTGCGTTCTGTACACCGTAGGAAGTGGAGTCGTTAGAGCAAAGAACTGCATCCAGTTTCACGCCGTTAGGGCCATAGCCAACGGAAGAAATGATATTTTCGAAACGTTTCTGAGCTTCTTCTGTGGACCAGTTAGCTGTTGCACACTGAGCTTTTTCTGTCTGGCCAGAGGGAACTACCAGTTTACCGCTGTCGATGTAGGGCTGCAGAACATCCATAGCACCGCCGAAGAAGAAGTTTACGTTGTTATCGTCGGGTGCGCCTGTTATCAATTCAATATTGAAAGGACCTTCTGCGTTTTCCAGATCCAGAGCGTCAACGATGTACTGACCCTGCATCTGACCTACTTTGTAGTTATCGAATGTTGCATAGTAAGATACTGCTTCGGAATCCATGATCAAACGGTCATAAGCAATCACAGGGATGCCTTTTTCAGCTGCGCCCTGCAGAGCTGTTGTCAAGGAAGAACCGTCGATTGCAGCTACAACCAGAACTTCACAGCCGCCTGCGATCATGTTTTCAATCTGAGATACCTGTGTAGGAATGTCGTTGTCACCTGCGTACTGCAGATCAACTTCATAGCCTGCTGCTTCCAATTCAGCTTTCATGTTAGAGCCGTCCTGGTTCCAACGCTGCAGAGACTGTGTAGGCATAGATACGCCGATTTTGCCGCCTGCGCCACCTTCAGCTGCGGGTTCGCTGCTGCCACCGCAAGCTGCTAAGCCGAAGACCATAACCATTGCCATCAAGGAAGCGAAAAATTTCTTGTTCATGTTTGATACATCTCCTCTCCATATTGATAACCTTTTTAAGAAAGCCAAAATAGTTTTATAAATGTGCTTTCTCTAAGTTATGTGCATATTGTATCAATTCCCATCATCAATGTCAATATACCTAGCGGAAGTTACTATATTTCGAGTATTACAATAAAAACTTACTTGCCTTTTTGTTTATTTTTCTAAGTGAATTCTAACTTGTATTCTAATATGCACAAAAAGAAGCCATCATTATTTATTCAAAAAAACCTCGTTATTTCCTATGTTTTGAGTCAAAAAAATGCATTGTTCACAAGCCAATAGCTTGATGAAACAATGCATTTTTTACATGTCTTTTTTAGATCTGTTCCAGGAACTCTGCGATAAAATGCAGCGCTACGCCGATGCAGTTTGCCTTTCCTTGGCATCTGCCCAAATGGATATATCGTTCCTCGTCGGGAAAGAAAGATTTTTCCTGAAGCTTTTTGCGAATCATAGGCATATGATCCTCAAGATAAGGCGTCAATATACCGCCAATGACAATTTCACAGTCCAAAACCATATGGATATTATGAATCGCTGTCACCAAATGAGAAACGTATTGATTCCAAACCCCCATAATATAAGGATCTTTTTCCTCTAATCTCTGGAAAAAGTCCTTGATGTCCATTCCCAAATCATCACTCAATACGGAAGACGAACAATAGGACTCAAAACACCCCTGACGTCCGCAATTGTAGAGATTTCCGCCTGGGTGAATACACATATGCCCAAATTCGGCACTACGGCGGTTTAACCCCTCAAAAGGTTTTCCGTCAATCATCAGCGCACCACCTACACCTTTTCCAAGGAATACATAAGCCATGGCAGAAGGCCAATCATAATTCCACCATTCTGCCACGCCGCCAGCAGAAGCGTCATTCTGCACATACACAGGATATGGGATGACCTCTGTCAGCAGAGATAATTTCATGTGGTGGAGCTGCAATACCGGCGCAATCTCCACAATCCCCTCCTGCTCATTGATGATGCCAGGCATGGTAATGCCGACACCCAGCAGACGTTCTCTGGAAAATCCAAAGCGATCCAGAAACTCTTCCAGTTTTTTGGCATACACCATTCGATATTCCGGTGTATTGCTGAAGGGATATTCCAATTTTTCATATGCCAGTTCTTCCGCCTTCAGATTGATGGCGATAAAACGAATATGCTTCGGAGAAAGTTCGATACCGACAGAAAAGTATACATTCTTATTTAAGGTAATCAATCGTGCTTTTCTGCCGCCTGTGGATTCATCCGCGCCTGCATCTGTCAGAATATTTTCATCAAAGAGTTCTTTGAGGTTTTGTGTCACAGTTGGCAGACTCATATGCAGCCGCTTGGCAATTTCCTGCTTTGTCAGCGGCCCCTCCGCATCATAAATAATGCGAAAAACCTGATTTCTGTTTTGTTTGCGTAATTCTGTTGTTGAGATACGTTTTCGTTCCATTGAATGTTCACCCACTTTTCCACATTCGTCCCAATCAGAAAAACCACTGCCGTAACGCCATGGAAAAGAACATCCCCTTTGTTCTTTTCGCCAATAATATCAAAAGCAATGGTCAGAAACATCATATCTATTTTTTCCGTCTGCTCTCACATGCCATTGTACACATGTCCTGTACATTTGTTTCTATATATTAACATACTGATTCTATATTTGCAACTACTTTTCTAAAACTGTTTGCTTTATGGCAGCTGATAAAATCCATCCTTGAGAAAATACAGCAATGATCCCAGCAGTTTGCCAAGAGCAAATGACACAACAAACCATGTGATGCCTTTGTTCAGCCTTGCCCTGCGCATAAGGATTGGCATTACATTCAGCACTTCCGCCAGAGCCATTGCCAAAACTCCCACAAAAATGCCACAAAGCAATGCATGAACCAGCGCCGGAATTCCTTGTAAGCCAAGTTTCCAATCCAAACACGACACAAGGCAGCCAAACAGTCCACCCAACAATATGGTATCTTCATAAAAAGGAATATACTGTTTTGTATTTGTTCTTTGTGCCATTCGCGGAACAATCCCAATGACCGCAATAAACGCAAAGGTACCGGCAGCCACAACCACACCGGAAGCAAAACCTGCAAGCACCAGCAAAGGTATCCTCATCATTGTTTTTCCTCCCGTTTTTTCCGTCCCAGCTGCTCAATGGTACTGGTGATGGTTTCTTTTTCATAAGTCGTCATTTCCACCTCAATGGGTGTTGGATCTTTGGATAAAGCAAACTTTGAAAAATGATTGAAGAAAACCAAGATGCCTACTACAAGACCAAGACTATACGGTATCGTTACCAATTTGGGTAATTCCGTGTTCTCACCATAAGCCATGGCATAATAATTTTGAAAAATCAAAGGCAGCTGTGTATCCGAATGAAAGCACATGATGGTCGTTGCTGCACCACAAAACAAAACCGCAGATACAAAAAGGATTTTTGCCCATAAAATCAATTTCTTTTCTTTCTTTGGCTGTGGCGCATAGGAAAGCAAAATATCAGACTCTCCCACATTGGATACCGTCGCTTTGGGATACAATGCCGTAATGGCCTGCACCAGTTCCAATACAGAAAGCAGATACATATTTTCGGTGTTTTCAGGAATTTGAAACACGGGAAGCTTTTCCAACGCCCCTTGACATGCGTCGCCTGCATAAACTTCTGCCACATCCGACAGATATATGATCCTTCTGCCTATGATCTGTACCTTTTCCATAGGTTTGATGTAAATATCCATACCGCATTCCTCCTTACAAATACAGTATGGATATCATCATCAAAAACTATACATATGTTTATTCCTTGCAAAAAGATGAAAAAATCTCTCCAAAAAAGCTTTGGAGAGATTCCATCATTGCGATCATACATTTTCAAAATAAAATGTTATTATCTGACTGTCGCAAATCCAATTTCCGCCAAATAGTTCAGCACTTCACCGCAATTCTTCACAGGGTATGTTTTGTCTGCAAAAGAAATCATGCCAAAATCAGTTTCTTCACCTGCATCATATACAGTTACCCCTACGGTTACCGCAGGATCGCCGCCTGTGATTTCCACCAAAATCTGTGGATTTTCCAGAAGAGCTGACAAATCTTCTCCTGCCGCATCTGTCACGGAAGAAGAAATCAATTCTGCAAGCATGGTTTTGCCGTTGTCTTCCAGTTCATGCTTTTCACCGGCTTCATCTGTCACGGCGACGGTATATTCGCCTGTTTCCACAATGGCCTGCAATGCGGAAATACCAGATTCTGCCGTGTTTTTTCCACTGTTTTGATAAACCAGAATCACAACAATTACAACCACTACCAGTCCGATCAATGCACGAAAACCACTTTTTTTCATAGTGCTTCCCCCTTTTTACAGTTCGCCTTTCAGTCGCTTCATATGCTCTTTCATACGGCGTTCCACGCCATTATTGCTCATATCATAATAAACCGTTCCAACCAGCTCATCCGGCAGATACTGCTGCTCCACATAATGATTGGGGTAATCATGGGCATATTTATATCCAATGGCATTGCCCAGATCATGACTGCCGCTGTAATGACCATCCCGCAGATGAGGCGGCACCCCTTTGATCTGCACATTCCGCACATCCGCCAACGCCTTATCAATCCCTAAGTAAGCCGCATTACTCTTTGGCGCACAGGACACATAAGTCACTGCTTGTGCCAGAGGGATTCGACCTTCCGGCATGCCGATAAAGTTCACCGCTTGCATCGCTGATACTGCCACCTGCAACGCATGAGGATCGGCATTTCCAACATCTTCCGCCGCGCAAATGACCACGCGACGAGCGATAAACTTCGGATCTTCACCAGCATAAATCATTTTTGCCAGATAATACAGCGCCGCGTCGGGGTCAGACCCCCGCATACTTTTGATAAAAGCCGAAATGGTATCATAATGATTGTCTCCGCCTTTATCATACTGCAATGCGCGTCTTTGGATGCAATCTTCCGCCACAGAAAGCGTGATATGGATCATTCCATCATCGTCCGGATCTGTTGTCAGCGCAGCCAATTCCAAAGCGTTAAGTGCCGCTCTTGCGTCACCGTTTGCCGTATTGGAAAGGAAATCCAATGCATCTTCATCCATCTTTGCATGATAGCTGCCAAGACCTTTTTCCTCATCTGCCAACGCACGCCGCAAAAGAGATGCAATATCCTTCTGCCGCAGGGGCTCCAAGGAAAAAATCACAGAACGGGAAACCAGCGCCCGGTTTACTTCAAAATAAGGATTTTCCGTGGTGGCACCAATAAGCACCAGTGTACCATCCTCCACATGGGGCAGAAGTGTATCCTGCTGTGTCTTATTGAAACGATGGATTTCGTCAATAAATAGAATGGTCTTTTTGCCAAACATACCAAGACGTTCTTTTGCCGCCGTCACCGTATCTTTGATGTCTTTGATACCGGCAGTGGTAGCGTTGATCTGGACAAACTCACTTTTTGTGGTATTGGCAATGATTTTTGCCAATGTCGTTTTCCCTGTTCCCGGCGGGCCATAGAAAATCAAAGAACCCAGTCTGTCACCCTTAATGGCACGGTAAAGCAATTTATCTTTTCCTACAATCTGCTCCTGCCCCACAAATTCCTCCAAAGTTGTTGGACGCATTCTCGCGGCAAGAGGGGCATCCTGCGTGCCTCTTTTCTGGAGATTATATTCAAAAAGATCCATGTTGCTCACCTCTTTTTATTTTGTCAGGAACAGACAGGCATCCCCAAAGGAGAAGAAGCGATACCGTTCTTTGACAGCTTCTTCATAGACACGCATGATGAAATCTTTCCCCATCAGAGCGGAAACCAACATAATCAATGTAGATTCCGGCAAATGGAAATTGGTAATCATGCAATCTACCGCTTTAAATGTATAGCCGGGATAAATGAAAATCTTTGTCCAGCCACTTCCCGCATGAACGATACCATTTTCATCTGTAACAGATTCCAGCGTTCTGGTACTGGTTGTACCAACTGCAATGATTCTGCCGCCATTTCTTCTGGCTTCATTCATGATTGCCGCCTGATCTTCTTCCACCACATAATATTCGGAATGCATTTCATGATCCAGAATATCTTCCGCTTTTACAGGACGGAAAGTACCCAGACCTACATGGAGTGTCACATGGGCAATCTTTACGCCCATTTCTTCAATTTCCTTCAGCAGTTCCGGTGTAAAATGAAGTCCTGCTGTGGGCGCTGCTGCAGAACCATCATGTTTTGCATATACAGTCTGATAGCGTTCTTTATCTTCCAGTTTATGTGTAATGTAAGGAGGCAAAGGCATTTCGCCCAATTCATCCAGAATATTTTCAAAAACACCTTCGTAATAAAATTTAATGATACGGTTGCCGCCTTCAATGGTTTCCAGCACTTCCGCTGTCAGTCTGCCGTCACCAAAGGAAATTTTATCACCGGGACGAGCCTTTTTACCGGGACGTACCAGCACTTCCCATGTGTCAATGCTTTTCCGCACCAAAAGGAGCACTTCAATATGCGCGCCGGTGCCTACACGTTCTCCATGAAGTCTGGCAGGCAATACTCTTGTATCATTGATAACCAGACAATCTCCCGCTTTCAGATATTCTTTGATATCCCGAAAATGTTTATGGGAAATAGATTCTGTATTCTTGTCAGCCACCAACAGTCTGGAAGAAGAACGATCTTTCAAAGGTTCCTGGGCGATCAGTTCTTCCGGTAAATCAAAATAAAAATCACTTGTTTTCATGTTTCTTCCTCATTTTCTCAATAAATAATTCAATGCATAATCCATGCCGAAAAATTCCAGCATTTTCGCCCGATAGAGCTTTGTCGCATCATCAGGCAGGAAATCAAATCCTTCGATGTCATAATCATGAAGTACATAATGTTCCTCCATATCCTGAGATAACACAGTTACTTCAGGATCTGTATAGGGACGGCGGATATCTGTTACTTCCGCATCAGGGTCAGAAATCACACGCATAATATCCGCAATCTGATGATCTTTCAGTTTTTTTACATACATTGGCTTTCCTCTTTTCTCATTCCTTAATGTTCCAGCAAAAAGTCGATGGCATATTGGTCGCCAAAGTATTCCAGCATTTTTTTCCGATAAATATATTCGGAACCTGCACCGGCCCGATGGAATCCTTGAATGTGGTAATCATGAAGGCGATATGTTTCTTCTGTTTCCTGAAACATAGCCTTTACCTCGGGCACCTTAGACCAGTTGACACAATCCTCAAAACTGGAATTATATGTACGAATCTGCACAATCCGCACACTGCCGTCATCAGAAATCAGGTTCATGATCTCACGTATCTGTTCCTCTGTCAATTTCTCTGCGTACATCTATACCCGCTCCTTCCAGATCATTTTGAACCATTAACCAGAGTGCTTCCTTTCGGCAGCCCAAAAGTGCATCTTTTACTGCCGCCAGACTGACGGGAATGGGACGATGCATACCGCCGCAGCGAAGTCCCTCGTCCAGATAAATCCAAAATATTCCCTCGCTTTTCTTCCCATTCAGATCACAGTCGGAAAAACAGAGAGTATTCCCCTCATCATCCCGCCAACCCTTCTGGGAAATCAGAAAGGTCTGCCAGTCCATGTTCTCACCCCTCAATGGTTACGCCTGTATAATAATGTTTGATAATTTCTTCATAAGAATATCCCTGCTGTGCCATGTCCTGGGCACCATTCTGGCTCAGACCAACACCATGGCCATTGCCGCTGCCTTCAAATACAAAGGTGCCATTTCCCACAGTACTGATATTCACATCATAAATCTGATAATCTCCTGTGGAAATCACAGGTGTATTCTGATTGGAATTTGTATCGTCAGAAACACTCAAACCATCCAGTTTCAGATTTTTGCCATTCATAGCAGAAAGAGTTCCTTCTGTTTTAGCAGTGATGCCATTTGCTGCCGCAGAAGAAGTCAAAGAACCTGTACTGCTGCTCTTGGTTGCCTGACGCTGCACAGATCTACTGCCGGAAGAAGGATCGCCGCCTTTTCCGTTGATCGTGAACATCTTACTGGGCAAACTGCCGCAGGCACCGGAAAAATAAGTACGGATGTTTTCTTTGGTCAATGTCACACTGCCGGAAGTACCGACAATTTTCATTTCCTGCACACGACCGCCTGTGGAGATTTTTGTAATAACAATATCCTGCGCACTGCCGATATTTTCGCCTTTGGCAGACAGCAGGCTATCAAGTTGAGATAATGTCAAAGTCTTTGTCCATGTATTGTTGCCATATTCTCCAACCTCAGGTACTGCCCGCAAATAAGGTACAACAGAATTCCATACGTTTTCACTATTTTCTGTATAACCGCCTGTGGATGCGGAAAATACCGCTTCGATAGGAGTACCATTATAGCAAATGATTTCTCCTTCTGTTTCGTCTACAATGGCATTGGTCTTGCTGTTTTCGCCGCTATATCCTTTATACACCTGACAATTGATAGTATCACACAATTCATAGCCGCTGCTTTTATGGGCATTGAGTTTGGTCATGGCATAAGTCCTGGCAGCCAGCGTCTGCGCTTTCAATGCTTCTTCACCATAGGAAGCGGGCATTTCCGCCGGAATAACACCATAGAGGTATTCTTCCAAATCCACCACATTCACTGCTGTCATAACGGTACCATTGACTGCAAACCGCAGGCAGCCACGATACTGTTTGCCATTGATGGTAAATGTATCATCTGTACCGCTGAAACCATAATCCACATCATTGCTGACCATCAGCAGATTTTCACCGCCTCCAGAAAGGCAAATGCCGTTAAAGCTGCTGATACGTTCCGCGGATTTTTTGGATGCACTTTCTACCTCGGAGCGAGAACTATTCTGTACATATACTGTCCATTCGTCGTTGCCCAGATAGCCGCAGGCTGCGTCAAAGCCTGTACGACGCAGGCTGTATGCCAGATCTTCCGCTTCTTTCTGTGACATAGAATCCGTAATCCGGATCACTTCTCCTCTTACCATCTTCGCAGTAAAACCGCCAGAAGAAGAAATGGTACCATCTTCCCGGAATTTATCGTTCTTCAATGTTCCCACTGCCAGCTGGCTGCTTCCAATGGAAGCGGATGTGGCATTTTTACAAACGGACTCCAAACCAACTTCTATCATTTCAGGTACATCATAAGCAAAGGCTGCCTGCGGCATATTCATACATA
>ENA-ORUU01001121-ORUU01001121.1-human-gut-metagenome-genome-assembly--contig:-NODE-1121-length-16092-cov-6.72258_pt1 | contig 16092 bp, 9 predicted proteins | sample MGYA00242085_ERZ509221 | MGnify/ENA primary metagenome ERZ509221 (study PRJEB26280, sample SAMEA2338809) | human gut metagenome | biome: human gut; feature: human-associated habitat; material: faeces... | reverse complement strand
CTCCATCTTGGAATCCTGACAGGAATTGATTCTGCATCCTTTAAGAAAGAAGAACAGTACACAAGAATGATGGCGAAGGCTGTCACAACCGCTCGTGATCTGGTGAATGAACCAGCGAACGTTATGACACCGGCTGCTCTTGCCGCTAAAGCAAAAGAAATCTGCGAAAAGAACAATATCAAGTGCACCATCCTTGAAAAACAGGACTGCGAAGCACTCGGTATGAATTCTTACCTTGCCGTTGCCCGCGGTTCAAAACAGTCTGCGAAGTTCATCGTTATGGAATATAACGGACGTGTTACCGATGATGAAAAGATTGCCTTAATCGGTAAAGGACTCTGCTTTGACTCCGGCGGATATAACTTAAAGCCTGGCACTGCCATGAAAGGCATGCATGGTGACATGGGCGGCGCAGCCGCAGTAATCGCTGCAATGGGCGCGATCGCCGAAGCGAAGCTCGGCATTAACGTAACTGCTGTCATCCCTGCCTGCGAGAATATGATTTCCGGCAAGTCTATGAAGCCGGGTGATATCGTTAAGTCTATGAACGGTAAGTACATCGAAGTTGTTAATACAGATGCAGAAGGTCGTATGGCTCTTATCGATGCCATCACTTATGCAATCCGCGAATGTGGCGCTACAACATTAATTGATGTAGCAACCTTAACCGGCGCATGCGTTGTTGCTCTCGGTGACCGCTACACCGGCGCATTCAGTAACAGCGATGAACTCATGGCTAAGATCGTTCAGGCATCCATCCTTGCAGGAGAGAATATCTGGAGACTCCCTATGGGCGATGAAGAATATGATAACTTAAACGCATCCACCGTAGCTGATATCGCAAACTGCGGTAAGAAGTGTGGTGCAACCGCTGCCGCAAGATTCTTAGGCGAATTCGTAGAAAAGAAACCTTGGGTACATCTTGATATCGCCGGAACATCCGAATCAGACGAAGACAAAGAGATTTACTCTAAGGGCGGAACCGGAGCTGCAACAATGCTGCTTTATGAAACAGTGAAGTTGATGGAGAAACCGTATAAGAGTTATTAAGGGACAAAGAGACAACAGGTAAAGAGACGGAAAGAGAGCAAATCTTAATATAGAAAAAGCTTAGTTTCACAAAAAAAGATGGCTTGGATGCCATCTTTTTTTGCTCTAATGCGCTTTTTCTATATTAAGATTTGCTCTCTTTCCTGTTTTTTGGCTGTTGGCTTTTGCCTTTTAATGAGAATTCTCTTATACGCTTTCTCCATATGTGAATATGGGGATGAGATTCAATATTCTCTGGAAACTATCTTTTTTGCTCTAATGCGCTTTTTCTATATTAAGATTTGCTCGCTTTCCTGTTTTTTGGCTGTTGACTTTTGCCTTTTAATAAGAACTCTCTTATACGCTTTCTCCTATTTTTTAGCTGTTAGCTTTACTGAAACAGCTGTGCTTCTCTGATTACGACGTTTTTATTTTTTGCCCAGATAGAGCCGAATTCGCCTCCGCCTAATGGTGCTGCTCCTCTTCCAACTTCTACTGTAATGAATGGAATCTTTTTCTTATAAAGGTAATATGTTCTGGAGTATCCATGTGGAAGTGCGTAGCTTTCATGCTGTACAAGCTGGTAACCTGTAAGGCTTTTTGCAGTCTGGTACATTCTTGTCGTTGCATTTCTTACTGCCTTTGGTGCGCGGCTGGTTGACTTACCGTAAATAATGGAGCCCGTGGAGTGATAGCTTACAATACCGACAATCTTGCCCTGTTTCTGGATTCTATTTGACCAGTTTACTAATGCTCTTGTCTCGCTCTCGCTTTCTGCCTTTGGTCCACAGTATCCTGAACTTCCTTTTCTTCCGGATGTTTTAAATGCTACGTTCCAGTTACGGTTTAAGTCTACACCTCTTGCATTCGCTTTCCATCTGCTGGAGCTGCCTCCCATCTTTCTAAGAGCTGAACGAAGCTTTTTATTACGGATTGCATTAAATCCACGCTGGCTAATCGCTGTTCCGTCCGGATTACAGGATGGTACATAGTGAATTGCCACTTTATCCAATGTAGCAGAAACCTTCTTGCCACTTATCTTTTTATTGTAATTACTTAAATAATATTCAATCTGCTTCATACAAAGCTGTACTGTCATATGCTCTCTTGCATGAAGGTTACCCATAACAAGAAGATGCTTCTTTGCATCAGGATTACCGATTACGACTTCATAAAGATTTCTCTTATCTTCCCTCTTTCCGATCACGTTCACCTGACAGTGATTCTTATACTTTTTCTTAAGCTGCTGTAAATCTTTCTGCAATTCGCTATAGCTGTAATTCTTCTTACCACCGGAAACAATCGCTGCATCTGCAGTCACGCCCTTTGTTGTAAATCCGATACAGCAGATCAATACCGCTGTAAAAATCCAGCCCATCATTCTTTTCATGTTCTTTTTCATGATATTTTTCTCTCTTTCCCTCTTATTTGCCTTGTTTATTCCTACTTTTTCTTAGTATATGCCTTAACAAAATTGTATACAAGACACGCTGCAACAATGACTGCTGCCATTATAAGAAAATCTGCAAGTGTCATCCTCTATTCACCCCTTTATTCATAGTCCAGTCATATGATACCAGAGTCAAAAAGTCAGAAAGCCGATGCAAACTTGCTTGCAAGAGGATTTTTGAACTCTTGACCCTAACCGTTATGTGTCATATTTTTAAATTATATCATATTTTCCAAGAAAAAAATATGATATCCATAGCAAAAAATGCAAAAAACAGCCCTCGGCATTGGGTGTGGCATAGCAAAACGCAAGACATCTACACTTTTATACATAGAGCCACATTTATCCATAAATTTATATGCGATTTTCTAATGGTAGCCTCAACCTACAAATGCAAAAACAGCCCCTGGCATTGGGTGTGGCATCATTGGCAGGAATTCTCATAGGATACAGGAATCGCATGCAAAAATTTATGAAGATGCGCGGTACCTATGATATAAAAGAAGCAGATGCTTTGCAGGTTTTGCGTTATGACACTTGAGAACGAATCCGCCACCGAGCGCCTTGTTTGAGCTTTAGCGAGTTTGGGCGCGAATGGCGTTTTTATAAAACGTTCGAAAGTGGCATAGCAAAACGCAAGACATCTGCGCTTTTATACATAGGGCCACGCATCTTCATAAATTTTCACATGCGATTTTCTATATCTACATATAGATTCCTGACATAGGGTTAGGGGCTGTTTTGCAACAGCCCCTCGCCCCTTTTATAGGGAAAGTTACTTTATCCGCCTTTTCCTTTTGGTAGGGGAATGGAAAAGGCAGTTCCAAAAAAAGTTACTTTGCTCTTATTACTTTTTTCACCTCCGGACCATTACCGTATCCTTTACCTAATGCTGTACTGATTCTGATCGTCAGCTTTTTCCCTTTCTGTGCTCCGTTAGGAACCCATACGGTATAACTCTTTTTACTTCCTTTTACCCAGTTAGTAGCAACCCACATACCGCCAATTTTCGGTACTTTTTTCTTTAAGGTTACTTTTACTTTATACTTCGTATAGGTATACGGTGGTACCCATTCATAACGTGAAATGCGTCCACCAATCCAGTGCTTGCGCCACCAGCCCTTAACCGTTACCTTTTTCCTCTGTACGATTTTGATGGACTTGATAGCCGGTTTCTTCTTAGAACCAGTCTTCATCGTTACGATATCGGATGGCGTTCCTGTCATACCATTTGCATAAGCCTGTACGCGGAACTTGTAATTCGTCAGAGGTTTTAATCCTTTGATCGTCACCGGATTACTGTTACCACAGGAGAAATATCCCAACGTCTTTGCTGTCATCCATTTACCCTTCTTTAAAACCTGAATCCTTACAGACGTCTGCAGCTTATTCGGGTAATCTACCCAGAACTTTGCAGAATTATAACCAGTAGCCACACGTGGCTTTTTCAATTTCTCTGCTGGACTGATCACATAAGTTGTAAATGTCTTTCCGTTTGTTGTCTTAAAAGTGATCCATGCATGTCTGCCTGGTGCAGTAGCAGTAGAAGGAATTCCATCATAATCAACTGTATTTGAATTATACCAGTCCCATGTTTTTCCGGTAAGATGGTCATATACTGAAACAATCTTATCATCGGAATTCGCTGGTACGGTCTGTGCGATCACCTTTTTCTTCCCTATGTCGGAAAGCTGAATCTCACTTGATGAACAGGTAATTCCATTCGCAGGAATCCAATCATGACCGTTTAAGTTAAACATAAATGTTGCTGGATAATAAGCACCCTTATTGGCTATCTTCACGTAATAGGTACCACTTGTTAAAGTTTTTGAACCCAGATTCCATATATTCTCACCTGTATACTTTGTATGAGCTTCTGTATATACCTGTTCATCACGAGAATTATAGATTCGAATAGTTGTAGTATTGTAATTAAAATGTCCGTTTCTTTCTTTTTCGGCCAGCTCAAACGTTGGATTTATTACTGCTCTATCCTTGACATGAAACGTATACCAACGTTCATCTCCTCCAGGATCAGTAACACCTTCATAAAGACTGTTCTGCATACCGGATAATGGAATTTCCACTGCGGTATTTTTATTAAGACCAATCGCCTGCTCTTTCTTTTTTACTTCTTTACTAAGATAGGCTGCTTTAATGTAAAATGTAACAGAAGTAGAACTTGAAGCTGAAGAAGAAAAAATAACTTCACAAGCCTTCTCTATACGCTGATATGGATATAAATAAAGCACATTTGCATCTTTTGCTACTGGATTTTGGCGGCTTACACACTCATGATTTCCTACATATATACTTAGTTTATAATTATGATCCGTTTGTGCAATATTATGCTCAAAAGTTACTTTTATCGGTTTATCAGAGTTATTGGTTATATTAATATATGGATTACTATTTTCTCCTTTCGTAAATGGAACCATTTCTATCGTTCCTGGGGTAAAGTTTTTAGGAATACCGACTTCATCGGCATTCACCCCGGCATCTGCCATAAACCAGAACCCAAACACCAAAGCACATAACAATAATCCCTTCATAAAATAGTTACATATTCGTTTCGTTCTCTCTTTTTTCATAATGATCCCTCCTGTTTATTCTCCAACGAAGTTGCGGGAGTGTCGTTTTTAAACCATTAAGTTTTCTAAGAAAATTATAACAAATATGCTCATTTTTCACACTGTCCTTAAGTACAGGTTTTCTTCACAAAGAAGGTGGATTTTTTTCTGGACTGCTTGGAATAATAAAGTTTTTATTGGTGACTGCGATTGCAAGTCGTGTTTTATTGGCATAGCCGGTTTTGGATAAAATATTGGATACATGAAACTTTACTGTTCTCTGGGATATATGCATTCGTTCGGCGATTTCACTATATTCAAGTCCTTCGCAGACGAAGCGCAGTACCTCGATTTCTTTGGCAGTAAGTTCTGAACTGTCAGCAAGCCCCAGCTTTACACTCGGTGTTTTATCTGGGAAAATGTGTTCTCCCGCCATCGTTTGTTCTATGACATCAATGAGGTTCTCCGGGCTGATATCTTTATACCAGAAGCTGTCAACTTTCGCTTCCTTTGCTCTTTTTAAATAGCCGACTTCAACCATGGAAGTGACGATAATTATTTTTATATCCGGGAATTCTGCTTTAATTTCTGCGGCCGCTTCTATACCATCTTTATTCCCGGCTGTACATACGTCCATCAAAATCAGGTCGATTTTCTCCCGCCTGCATACGGCAAGTGCAACATCTGCTCCATTTACACTGGCGGAAAGTGCGTATTTCCCACTATCTAAAAGTATTCTTTCCATATTTTCACGAGGCATCCTCTGATCTTCTACGATTAATACCTTCTTCATTCTTCCTCCTCACTTTCCCTCTCCTTTTGAAATGTTATTGTCAATGCAAAATACGGCATGGATTGTATATGCATTTCCCCACTATAATCAAATATATGCCGGGAAAGGTTATATAGTCCTCCTTTGGGAACAACTTCTTTTTTCGGTGCCACCCCATTATTTGTAATACGAATACGATAAAAATCATCATTTTCCTGCATTGTGATAGAAAGTTCTGTCGCACCGGCGTGACAGACGCCATTCGTCAGACACTCTCTCATAGCAAGTATATATATATTGGCGTACTCTTCGTTCTTTGGCAGGGAACCAAGGCACTCTATCTTTACGCCAAGCGTTTTCGCATCCTGCAGAAATCTTTCAAATTCTCCTTCATCTAACGGGTACTGATTATCGTTCCAGATTGCATTTACCGCCTGGCGGAGTAATCTGACCGCATCGCTGTAATCTGCACTCTCCTGCATTAAGCTCTGCCGGATAGCTGTCAGTCCCGCTCCCATCTGATCATGCAGCTTTGTCTTCGCGGCAAGCACTTCTCTTTCCCTTGTCAAGATCAATACATTGTCCGAAAGATATCTAAGTTCTCTTGAGATTTCTTTTAACTTTTCCGTCTGCTTTGTCAAATTTATTTTTTCATGATATTGCTTTGTAATATCCATAAAAACAGCTTCTGTATACACATTTCCATCGCTGTCTTTTACTTCATTTTCCTGGTAATCCCACGCCTTTCCATCAGGAAAAAGGTACATCTCTTTTTTATCTGTGAGTCTAGTCACACCATTTTGCGTACTCGTATGAAGGGCATCCCGCAATTCGCTGAGTTTCTGCAGATCTTTATGCGCAAGAACCCGGAAAAGCCGATACATCTGTGTATTGGCAAGCTTCACTGCACCATTGGAATTAAAATAGCAAATGCCTATCGGAAGGAGGTTCATCGCTTCTTGGATCGAATTCCGTCCCACTTGCTCCTTTGTTATCCTTCTCAGCCGGATACCTTCCCAGATAAGTAAAAAATCAATAATGCCGACAATGCACCAGATTACCCAGATTGGAACAGGCAGCACTTCATAATAGTTTTCTCCCTTATCTATCTGCCCAAATGAATACGCCAGATGATTCAACAGAAAAAACAAGAATAAAAAGGCAAGAATATTCCAATGCCACTTCTTTTTATCTATCCGCATATCATGAAACATAAGAAGCAAAAATAAGGTAACGATCAAGCTGAGCAGCACCGCTGTCATTAACAGCGTCTGCATTACCTTATATGAAAGATAGAATGTCTGCATTACTTTTCACCTGCCTTTTTCACAGTAAATGTAAATTTCCATACACCGTCTTCGTACTCGCCTTTCTCTGCCTTGTCAAAAAATGAGCTCAGATTCGCTTCACTTTCTACTTCCATACAAACAATCAGTTCTTCTCCACAAGGACGAATCTTCACCCACATAAACTGAATAGAATCCACGCAGGCTTCTACTATTGATTCAAAAAAGCTATAAATACGAACCGCATCTCGCACATAAATGCGCTCACCCGCAGGAGCAGTCAGGGCACATTCTATCCCCATTAACTTCAAACTGCTAAAAGACTCTTCCAGACAGGCTCCAAGCTCCGCAACATCGGATATCTCTGCTCTTTCTCCGATAAAAATCAAATTTCCATATCTTTTTATGTATGTTCCGATCACACTGATCTTCGCAAGCAGCCTGCGGCTCTTTACCAGATCTTTTTCCACTTCGTATCGGCTAAGCAGCTCATTTAACAGCCCGATCTGTCCGGCAGTCTGCGTCTGTAATTTATCATATAAACGATTCTTTTCCCGCAGCATATTAATCTTTGCCTTTGTCTGATAATTCTCCTGTTCCAGACAATTACTCTCCTCTATTGTTTTCCTGTTTTCTTCCATTCTTTCAAGCAGCATAATAATATATTCAATATCTTCCTGCCATAAAATATGTCCACCCTGAATCGGTCTGTTTTGGATCAGCGTCTTCTTATCAACAACAACGTCTCCCTTCTCCGCTTCCCTCATCACCGCTTCCGAAAGCTCCATTGCATTAGCAGAAGTATACCGGACACGATAATTTTGATCCGTAATCTGCGCTCCCATCGTACATACTTCAAATAGTTCTTCATACCCTGTATTCGTCTGAATCAACCCACAGTAAATACAACTCTCAAATATACATACAAACATCAGGCATAACGCCGCTGTAATATCTCCACCAATAACCTGCATCCACTCTGCACCGCTTGCATAAATAATCGCATAAAGAATAGAAATACCGATTCCGATCACCGGCAGATATTTCTTTCTCTGAGACAGCCGGCACTTATAAACCATCAAAGCAAACGCAGCCACCGCGCAGACAACTTCCCACAACAGCACAGTATAATATCCCCACGCATAGCTGTAGCCTTTATCCGTCCATACCTCTCCTGCTGCAAAAGAAAACACACACTGATGAAAATCATTTGACAATACCAATAAAAAACAGAGCGTTGTAGGAACATATAAAAGCTTTAACCACTTCGGTAAAATGTACTCCTCCGGCTGCCCAAGAAGAACTGCTGTCTGTACCGCCGCCTGCGGAATAAACAGCATCGGCAGATAATAGCTGTACCATAAATAACGCTCTACATTTACATCCATCGCAAAAAAATACTTTATACTACGTACAATAAACCAGAAAATCATTAACCCCGATATAAAAATCAGTGTATTTTTCGCCGCTTTTTGAACGACCCGCTTATGAATACTGATTCCCCACCCAATATATAATCCAATATATATCAAGGTTCGTAAAATCCCCCAAAAAAGATATCGTGGACTTACCTTCCCTACAATACGGCATAGCAGCGCAGCGATAACCAGCCCCGCAAAAATAACTTGATTCCAATTCCTTTGTTTTTTCTGTTGTTTTTGTTGTTTCTGTCGTACTTTTTGCATCACAGCGCTCATGCCACTTCCTTTACTGAATCGTATCGTCCATCTCTTAAGATTCATTGTACTATATTTACAGGCTTTCTACTATATTTATATTTTTCTGCACAGCAAAAAAGAGAGCACCTCGACTACTATTCTAGATGCTCTCTCTAGTAATTTGAATTTTCAATTATGTCCAACGGACTATACCTCCTGTTTCCCTTTTAACTTTAAGCTAACCATCCACAGTTTGTATTGTAATCAGTCATTCCTTCTATCTTCTACAAAAGGATTATGATTCTTAATACACTTACTTCTGATTCCTTAAAATCTCCGGTCATATGATTCATCTCAACTTTGGGCGATTATTCCTTTGAATTCTAAGCTGATTCCTGGATTCTTCAATTCTTCTTCCTACTACTACCTAAAGTGCTATCTATCTGATATTATCACTCACAATCTTTGAATCTTTAAATCTGCAATCTCACTTAAATTCTAAAACTTATGTTTTTGTTGGTCTATACCTCCCGCTATGGTATCGTTTCGAGTCTTAACTTAAGTTTTTGTTGGTCCGTACCTCCTGGTTTAGTATCGTTTCTTAAATCTTAACTTAACTGTTTGGTGGTCTGTACCTCCTGCTATAGTATCGTTTCGAGTCTTAGCTTAAGTTTTTGTTGGTCCGTACCTCCTGGTTTAGTATCGTTTCTTAAATCTTAACTTAACTTTCTGGTGGTCTGTACCTCCTGCTATAGTATCGTTTCGAATCCTAACTTAAGTTTTTGGTGGTCCGTACCTCCTGATTAGTATCGGTTCTTGAATCTTAACTTAACTTTCTGGTGGTCTGTACCTCCTTCTGGCTTATTTAAATTCTGAAATTAATTTTAATCTGTTTGCACTCTCACCTCTTTTTCATGATAAAAGCAAAACCTCTAATTTCAAAATCTATATGATGGACTGTGCCGTCCGTTCTTTGTTTATGTCTGTATTATAATGCAGAGTTCTTGTTTTGTCAACACTATTTTTATATTTTTTATTGATTTTCTAATTTTATTCTTTGAATCCGATTCTTTTTAGTTTTTATTATATTTTATTTATAATTTTCAGAATTTTCAATCTTTTTTCAAGACCAAAGTACAATATCAAACACCTTTCAAAACCAGCTTAATCCCCACATCACAGATAACTGTTCCTTTTTCGTCAGATTTTCTTCATTTTTTTCTCACAGACTGTTCACAAATTTCCGGTATCATAAAACCATCAAAAACAACAACAACTTATTTTTGATAGATTTTTTTCATACTTTCCTCTCTTTTAAAAAACCAGCCTTCATTGGCTGGCTTTTTTATTTTACGAATCAATCAAGATATTGAAGGCAAACGGTATTCTGAACTTTTAATCCTAGTATCACATCAATTAATAAACAAACAGACAAAAGAATTTCCTGCTATACTCATTGTAATGTGAGAGCAAGAGAAGGATGCTTTCTGGCATTCTTCTCGCTGTGATATCTTTACAATGAGTATAGCAGGAAATTCTTTTGTCGTATGTTTCTGTCATATGTTTCTCAATCATTCTTTTATATGGAACTTTTTCTGTATCTCCTTTCTTCCCCACAGTTCCACTTCATTCCGGTGGGCAAGATTTCTGGCACTTTTCGTAAAATTACTATTTGTAACTACCATGGCATTATCTGCCTTATAGTACGCAATAGAACCGACAACTTCCTGTACGGCAGCAATCCCAACATTCCTTTCATAACGCTTTGCCTGAACAACCGTCTTTTTTCCCCATTTACGAAGAACAAGATCTGCCCCGTAATCATGACTGTAACTTGTGAGTTTTACACGATATCCAAGATGCCGGAACTGAATAGTTAAATACCGTTCAAATGCCCGTCCACTCAGCTTATCTATTCTTTTCATTGTCATATGAAGATAATATAAAGTGCATAAACGTCTGATAAACTGATAAATACAAATAGCACAGAGTAAAGCACAGCCGACTGCCGCCTCTCCCTCTCTCCTTGTATAAAATGTATATCCTTGCAGAAACGTATATAGAACACCCGCTAACCATAGCCACTTTTTAATATCGAAATATCGCATCTTATCTTTTGCCTTTCTAATGCCTTTAAAATGATATCTCAAAGTATACACTATTTTACTATTTTATTCATTAGAGAAAACAGACGAAAATAAAAAGAATAGACCATTGCAAATGTAAAGATATCACTGCGTAGAAAATGCCTGTTCGGCATTTTTACTTGCTCCCACATTACATTTGCAATGGTCTATTCTTTTTATTTTCTGTGTTTTGGCTTCAGCAGGAATGAATTCAATAGTCTTTGGGAGCGATTAAGGGGGAGGCGGCAGAAGGCTACTGCTTTTACATTCATTCCTTCCGGAGCCAAAACACAGAAAAAAGAAATAATGCCATATCCCAGATGCGGCTTCGGAGCGGATTTAAGATGCGGATAAGCATCTTAAATCCAGCGACTACAGAGCAGATGGAATATGGCATTATTTCTTTTTTCGTCTGTTTTTCTCTCAACGAATCTAATGAGCTACATCATTATCAAGGGCTGCGATTCCTGTTTCATTTGTTCGAATTCTTACTACATTTTCTACATCATAAAGGAAGATCTTACCATCGCCGTACTCACCGGTGTAAAGTGCTTTCTTTGCGGCTTCTACAACTAATTCCGGTGGTACTGTAGATACGACAATGTCTACCTGAAGCTGTGGCAGAAGGTTCATATCAATCTTAACACCACGATACTGTCCAGTTTTTCCTTTCTGTGTTCCACAACCCATTACATGGGATACTGTCATACCTGTTACACCAATCTGGCTCATGGCATCTTTCAGAATGGCAAAACGGTCTTCTTTACACATAATTGTAAGTTTTGTATAACGTCCGCCAGCTTCTTTTGCACCGCCGATGACTGGAGCGAGTTTCTTGTCTCTTAAGTCGGTTACATCGATTGTTTCTGTTGTTACACCGCCCATTGTTGTTGCGGAAATTGGAAGGAAGTCTGCGTATGCTGATGCAAGATCATGTTCTGCGATATCAAGTCCCATGATTTCTTCTTCTGCACTGACACGAAGTCCTATTGTATGTTTAAGAATTGTAAATACAATTGTCATTGCGACTGCTGTGTATGCTGCGATACATACAACACCGAGTACCTGTACTCCAAGCTGGTGGAATCCGCCGCCATAGAATACACCATTGTTATAATCGAAAAGTCCGACTGCTACTGTACCCCAAAGACCATTACATCCATGAACGGCTACAGCACCTACCGGGTCATCAATTTTTAATTTCTGGTCAATAAATTCTACAGCTATTACTACAATGATACCATCAACAAGTCCGATAATCGTTGCACCAAGGGCATCTACATTCGCACAGCCGGCTGTGATACCTACAAGACCTGCTAAAGAAGCATTCAGACACATGGAAACATCAGGTGCTCCATTTCTGATCCATGTAAACAGCATACAGGCAAAAGTTGCTACTGCCGGTGCGATAGTTGTTGTTCCAAGAATCTGTGCTAACTGTGTAGGATCCGATGCTGCTGCACCGTTGAATCCATACCATGCAAACCATAAGATAAAGCATCCAAGTGCGCCAAGTGTAAGGGAATGTCCCGGAAATGCATTTACAACAACTTTTCCGTCTTTTCCTTTTGTATATTTACCAATACGAGGTCCAAGCATTGCGGCACCGATAACAGAAGCAATACCACCGACCATATGAATTACAGAAGAACCTGCAAAATCAACATAGCCTAATTTTGCGAGCCATCCTGCACTGTTCCATACCCAGCCAGCTTCAATCGGGTATACGATTGCACTGATAACTGCGGAATAAATACAATATGTAGAGAACTTTGTTCTTTCTGCCATTGCTCCGGAAACGATTGTTGCTGCCGTTGCACAAAATACTAACTGGAAGAAGAAATTGGACCAGTCAAAGTTTGCGAAGTCTGTGAACATCTGATATTCCAGTCCAAAGAAATAATTTTCACTGTTCATAATCCCGTAACCAAGAACGAAGAATACGACCGTTCCAATACAGAAGTCCATCAGATTCTTCATAATGATATTTCCGGCATTTTTCGCTCTGGTGAATCCTGTTTCCACCATTGCAAAACCACACTGCATAAAAAATACTAATACTGCACCTAAAAGGTACCAAACACTCATATCCATACTTTTCACTCCTAACTTTTTTGCAGGTCTTTCCTGCTTTTTCAAGAAAATGCTTTCTCACTCGCGAAGTGTTTTTATTTTATAAATTTCTATAAAATAAAAAATGGACGCCAAAACAATTATGTTTCAGCGCCCTTGCTTTTCATGCATTTATTTTTGCATTTTTTGGCTTGTAAGTCAATGTCAGTTTTAACTTAACTTTTTTAGCTGTCCGGGGGATATTTTATTATATTGTGACAGTCAAATTGTACGAAAAAAAATAATGCTTAATTATCTTAAATTCTATGTCGTTTTGGCTTAATTTTCTTAACAGAATTTAATTTATTAGGGGAAATAAACGAAAATAAAAATAGTCTTTGGGAGGGAGATGGGGAAGGGGACAGAAGGTCGTAGCTTATTCTGATACTGTCTCCGCGATGCTGTCAATGATAATAAGTTAAAGAAAGCTCCTAATCTTCTGGACGGTATACCTTTCGAGCAAACAGGAGTCTTCTGATTTCTCCCCTCTCTCCACCAAAGACTATTACATTCCTTCCTTCTGGAGCCAAAACACAGAAAAAAGAAACCATACCATATCCCAGATGCGGCTTCGGAGCGGGTTTAAGATGCGGATGAGCATCTTAAGCACAGCGACTACAGAGCAGATGGGATATGGTATGGTTTCTTTTTTCGTCTGTCTTTTCCAAACAAATGAAATAGTTAATTATTCTTTCTCCATCCCGCGGGATATTTATTTTTAAGATTATTGTTTACGAGTTTTCCAAATCCTAATGGATGTCCTGCCACCATGACCAGCTGCCAGCCTTTTCGTTTCTTTTCGCCGGCGATCAAGTCGCTTACATCGAGGGTTTCTCCGCGAAGATAACGTGACAGGCGTTCATCGTCTGCCGGGAAGTCAAGTACCTGATCAAAGTCCTGTGCGTGGAGTGCCAGGGCAAATGGCTGAGATGGTTCAAATCTTTTCTTTTTAAATTCGCCCATGAAGAGTCCATTTCTAAGGAAATGTAATCCTCGTCCATCGTATTTTGGTGCTGGAAGATAGTACAGATTATCTCCTCGCACATCGATTCGCTTCTCATCATATGCGATATTTACATGGGAGAAAAAGTCTTCTGCTGCTGCTTTTTGTTCTTTATTTAAGCCTTTGCACTTTTCCCACCAGATAGAACTTTGCGAGACTGTCTGTTGTACTTGCTGCTGTACACCGTTCTTTTTATGAAGAAGTGCCATAAAATGCCCCTCTCCGGACATCTTATGTGGCCAGATTCTGCGGCAAAGCTTACAGCTTTCATCGAAAACTTCTCCTCTGTAGGAGGTCAGTCCTTCTGCAAAGCCTTCATAATCTTCCATCGGAATAACTTCCATATCCGGGCGTTCCTTTAAAAGATGTGTGATCGTCTTTTCATTTTCCAATGGTGAAAATGTACATGTAGAATAAAACATCATGCCGCCTGGAAGCAGCATATCTGCCGCCTGTACAATGATTTCCCGCTGCAGTTTTGAAAAATATTCCGGTCCTTTTTCCTGCCAGGAATCCACAACCGCCGGATTCTTTCGAAACATTCCTTCACCGGAACAAGGCGCATCCACCATAATCTTGTGGAAAAATTCCGGAAATCTCTCCGCAAGTACATGCGGTGGCTCATTCGTCACAAAACTATTAGAAATACCAAATAGCTCAAGATTACGAAGTAATGCTCTCGCTCTTGCTGTATTAATATCATTTGCCACCAGAAGGCCTTCTCCCTGTAAGGCTGCTCCAAGTTCCGTTGCCTTCCCTCCCGGTGCCGCACACAGATCAAGAACCCGCTCGCCCGGCTGTACTTTAAGTCTTGATGCCGGAGTCATCGCACTCGGTTCCTGTAAATAATAAAGTCCGGCACTGTAAAATGGGTGCTTTGCCGGCGCATCTTCTGCCTCATAAAAATATCCATTTGAAATCCACGGAACCTTTTTCAAATGAAAAGGAGCAATTCTTTCGAATTCCTCCAAGTTCATCTTTAAAGTATTCACCCGCAGACCATACTGTCTCTGTCCGTCAAATCCGGCAAGAAACGCTTCATAATCTTCTCCTAAAATCTCCTTCATAGAATCAAGAAAAGACTGTGGTAAATCTGCCATCTAAAAATCTCCTTATTACTTAATTATAGATTATATGCAATTATTTTGAGAACACCAAGACATTCTCGAAATAATTCTGTATATTAATGAAAAGCCTGTCCTGCCTGTTGCACACTGTCCGCACGCTGTTCTACTAGCGGACTCTTCTGGATCACATTACTGTTCTTCTGCTTCAATAATTCCTTAATAATCTCTTTTCTCGTAATGATCCCGATAAATACGTTACGCCCGTCCACAACCGGAACAAAGTTCTGATTAAGAATGTGCTTATCTAACTGTGCGATATCTGCATCAATACTTACTGCTTTATAATCCCAGCGAAGACGCATAGACTCCACATGAGACTTTCTCATCACTTCCATATCCATGTGATACTCTTCGATCAGATTCCAGAGAAAATCTCCTTCCGAAATCGTTCCGACATAATGTCCTTCTTTATCAATAACCGGAACCGCCTGATACCCATGCTTATGAATGAGGCGTAATGCCTGTGCTACAGTATCTTCCTGATGTATGTATGTTACTTCACTTTTAGGAATCAGATAAAATGATATATTCATATATAAATCGCTCCTTCTCGCTTTCGTTTCAATTTACATGAATCTCCTCCAATATATATACATCATAACATACCAAAAGGGATTTAGATAGCCTTTTGCAAAAGCTTCATAAAATCTTCATAAAAATGTAACTTGTGATTTGATGGGTTGAATAGACGAAAAAAGAATAAAACCGCTATCCCATCTGCTCTGTAGTCGCTGTATTTAAGATGCTCATCCGCATCTTAAACACGCTCCGAAGCCGCATCTGGGATAGCGGCTTTATTCTTTTTTCTGTGTAATCCAATCCCTGAAAGGACTTGTTTTGTCTCCAAAAAATGTGAGAATACAATCTATACGTTATAAATCACTCCAATATGAGTTTTAATTCGCCCAAAAACAGAAAAGCAGAAATTTACTATAAAAGAAAATGTGATGTCGGAGCAA
>ENA-ORUU01001120-ORUU01001120.1-human-gut-metagenome-genome-assembly--contig:-NODE-1120-length-16101-cov-10.8481_pt1 | contig 16101 bp, 13 predicted proteins | sample MGYA00242085_ERZ509221 | MGnify/ENA primary metagenome ERZ509221 (study PRJEB26280, sample SAMEA2338809) | human gut metagenome | biome: human gut; feature: human-associated habitat; material: faeces... | reverse complement strand
GACAGACGGTTTCCCGTCTGCCGGACTTGCGGTGTTACCGCACAAGAATATTCAGCTATCGGAATTGACGATTTTGCTTATAAGAAAAGACACACATATGGAACGATTATAGTAGACGAAGAAACGCATAAACCTGTAGCTATTTTAGATGGACGTGATGGAGTTACGCTGAAAGAATGGTTGAAAACGAATAAACAGGTTAAGACTGTTACAAGAGACAGGGCAAGTGCATATGCAAAAGCTGTAGAAGAAATACTACCGGATTGTATGCAGATTGCGGACAGATTCCATCTTCATCAGAACCTTATGGATGCTGTTAATAAAATATTAAGTCGCGAAATAGCCTCAACTACAGCGATTACTTCCAAAGAAACTATAAAAGAGAATCTTCCTGAACGGTCGGAAAGTGTACCTTGTAAAAAAAATCGAACCCATTGTGGATAACTTTACGGAAGCTGAACAAAAACGTTTACAACTGATTCGGCAGATTCAGAAAATGTACCAAACCGGAATAAGTATCCGAGAAATTACAAGGAGATTTCAAATCAATAGACAGACAACAAAAAAATATTTAAAGGGAGATCCAATGATTCTTTGCCGCACAAACAAGCGAAGTAGTCTCGACCAGCATAAAGATTTTATTATCAGATGTTTAACAGAAGGAAAAACACAATCTGAAACGGCACGTCTGGTAATGGATTTGGGATGTGCTTGTGGAAATGGTAATGTCCGTCAATATGTACATTCCGTGGCAGTGCAATATCAGATAGATGTGAATAAATATGTTTCTTCTTCCCATGAAACCGCTCAATCAAAAAAGGCAAAAACGGATTATATTACCAGAAAAGGAATCTTTCAGTATCTATGGTTAAATGGATATCTAACTTTGGAACACTATGAATATTTGTGGAATAAATATAGTATTTTGCAGGAAATTGAAAAATGTATTCGTGAATTCCGTGAAATATTTCGGACGAAAAAAATGCCATTATTATATCTATTTATTGACCGCTACAAGTATTCTTCATTAAAAGAGTTAGCATCTTTTGCAAGTGGATTGGAAAAGGATATTTCAGCTGTTGAAAATGCAGTTGCCAGTGACTTAAGCAATGCTTTTGTAGAAGGAACAAATAACAAAGTGAAGATGGTAAAACGCACTATGTATGGTCGATGTAGCAAGAAGTTATTAGCAGCAAAGCTGATGTACAATCCTGTATAAAATCAGGATTGCACGTAAATATGCGGAAGAACCATTTTTATTTTACAACAAACAAATTAAACGCTTACCCGACATCCTTCATTTTTTACATTTTGGTTCAACTTTTTCTGAAAGTTCACATACAACTTTTGTTCTGAATATCTTTAGCATAAATAAATATACTATTATATAAAAAATGAATCCAAAAATTAAGTTTACTATTACACTAAATGAATTAATAATCCTTAAAATATATGTAACTGTGGTTGCCACAATGCAAGCTATCGTTATTTTAAGCAGCTCTAAAAAATCAATATTACTTTCTAAAAATTTTTTTGCTTGCCACAATTGTAATAACATTTGTACAATTTCCGCCATTAATGTTGCAAATGCAGCACCATATAAACTATATTTTGGCATAAAAACCAGATTCAATACCACATCAACTATAGCTCCTGATATAACAGCTTTCATATAAGAGATATCTTTGCCATGTGGTAACAAAATCTGATTTCCCGTTATATTTGAAAATCCTGAAATAATTAATATTGGCATTAATATTTGCATACAAAGAGCAGCATCTTCATAATCGTATCCGCCTAAAAATATCACTACATCTTTTGCTTCTATTATAAAAAACATTGATAATGGAATAGCAATTCCCATAATTGTAGAAATAGATTTCTTTAATACCTTATTATATGAACAAATATCATTTTCTGCTAAATAATAAGACAATCTAGGAAAAAGCACAGTACTAATAGCATTTATAAGTGAAAGCAAAACTAATTTTCCTTTGCATGCAATATCATATAACCCGACCGATCTATCATCATTAATAAATCCCAGCATAACTGTATCTACGTTAGTATATATATTAATTGCTAAAATTGAGGCAAACAATATTAACACTGCTTTTAAATGTTGTCTAACTTGTAGCTTTTCTTTTGAATTATAATTTACAAATTTTCTTGAATAAATAAAATTACATACATAATTCCCAACATATCCTAATGCCAAAATTGCCGCATATACAATATAATCATCTTTTTTATGTATAAATAAAAAAATTAAAACAAGTGAAATAATTTTGATCGATATAGATCTTTTAGCAATATATTCATACTGTTCAAGACCTGCATACAACCACTCCATACTAAAAGGTGCAATTAAAATTTGACCAAGACTTATAAAAATCAACGGCAAATTTTTTTGAAATTTTCCGATGAATATAATAGAAATCATTAAAAGCAAAGATACAATGCACGTTACTGCTAGATTAATACTCAGCAATTCTTTTGTTACCACAGATAATTTCTTTTTATTATCACGAACTTTGGCTATTGTTCGAATTCCATATGTAGATATTCCTAATGACCCTACCATCATCATATAATTTGTTAAAGAAGAAAAAAATGAAACCTTTCCAATATTATCCGCTAATAATATTCTTGAAACATATGGATATGTAATTAAAGGAAATAAAATACTAGACAATTTATATGTAATATTCAAAATAGCATTTTTTTGTAGAGAAGATTTCTTTTGCATTTTATTATCTCCTAAATCTTAAAAACTTTCTTTTTTCAACAAATATTAAATATAATATATATAATATTATTATTTTATATAACCCATTTAGCGAAACATTGGTAACGTAAAAGCAATCTTCAATTGCCATATAAAATATAGATTTCGAAAGCCATGCAAAAAGTAAAATAGAAAATCCATTTTTTTCTTTTATACAAGTGTTTCTACTTTTAACATATAATTGTGTCATAATAAAGCCTAAGGCCGAAGAAAAAATTATTATTCCAATAATCCCAAAATCACTATAATATCTTCTAAATGCAGTAAAAATATTTCCTATTGATTTTCCATTAATATATCGAAATTCCAATGGTAGCAGTGGCTTTTGTCCTTGTCCACGATGTACCGCAAAAAAAGTCGAAAAATACCTTAATGTTTCATCATTTCCTAATAATCCGGTATTCCGTTTCAGCGGCTCCTTTACATATATATCAAAAGCACGCACTCCTCCCGATATATATATTGTAATAGAATTCCACAATGTATTATCAGCATTGATTCTATTTTGATATGCCGCAAATAAAAAGAAGAAAATTATAAAAATGATTAATATTTTTGTACTTTTCCCTAACATTTTTATTGAATTGCTTACTGAAAATCCATTATTTATTCCATAAAAAAAATATATCAAGTATATTATCTCTGCTAACATGGTTATTATATCACCACGACTTGATGTAAGTAATGCATTTAATGGCCAAAATAAAATCAATAATATCAATAACCTATCTTTTTTTTCAAAACATTTCATGCTTTTATTATGTATATAAACATAAATTGCAAATGCAGAAATCATTTCAACTGTATATTTAAAAAAACTCAAGTATACAGGCATAGTTAATTCTGTTGGAATAAGATTGCGCATTAGCAACCATCTATAACTAAACAACATTTTCGCAAATGTTGAATGGTTATATTTCATTACTAATACTGTATTTTGAACATACTTAGTAAATAGTAATAATTCTACGAAACCAACCAAACATGCTAGTATCATTTGCATAAGTGATATGTCTATTCTTCTTCTAATATTTGATTGTAACGATTTTCCTATCTTATAGTTAAATACAAAATGGGATCCCCAAAAATAAGATAAACTACTTCCGATTATATAAGTGATGACCCCGAGTAATAATAAAAAGCAAGAATCTATTGAAAAGGATGACACTGCCCAATCATTATACCTTGCCAAAACCATAATGGAACACATTAAAAAACAAAATGTCATCATTACTGGTGGAATAAACAAATCTCTTCGAAATATACTATATATAAATAGAAAAACAAAAAATAATATAGCTATATAAACAAAATACATTGCATTTTCTCCCAAATATATCAGCGGTATATTTTTTTACAAACACATATTTTATAAATTCCGCTTTATATCTTCTCTATGAGTTAATATTATTACTTTTACTTCACATCTTCACAAAGCAGCAATGATAATTGCACAGCTTGATTAAAAGTTAATTTTTAAATAGTCTTAATAAATCCAACATACCTAAAGCTCATGATAAAAAGCAAACTACTAAATATTCTTATGGTTTAAAATCATAAATCATCTATTTATTATCAAGGCTTTACCTCATCTACAGTGGATAGCAGACTTTTCTATAAAATTATGATTTCCTCTGCACATAAGAGAATCCAAAAAGTTACTTCTATATGCCGAACAGGTGTGGATTTTGTCCCAAATTATTCAACTACTAACCTCTTTTAACTCAAAGAGTTATTTTCTCATGGCAACCTCCAATTTTTTTATATCTTCTTTTTTTTATTGCTAAATCTATTCTATACGGATTACGTATCAAAGGACAAATTTGCTTAATAAATCCTTCTTTCCATTTTGCACTACCATAATCCTTAAAAAGTTGAGCTGGGTTTTGTATGTATTCTCTTTTTTTCCGCACTTTCGCCATACAGTAATTCTTTTCTTCTTCATAGGGTAAATCTGCTAAGACTTTTGCCTGTTTTAGAGTTGGTTTATATGCCAATATTTTATAAGCTGTTATTGCATCATTTAGCTCTATATATATTTCCTTGAGAGGACTGCATAAATAATCTTTAATAAATGCCATCGCTCCTTGTTGAAACTGGTTGACCTTAGAAAAATCCTCCATTTCACATATATTGTATATTGGACTTATATAATTTTCTTCTTGTTTATACCCTATTGTTGTACCAATTTTCGGAAATAACATTACTTCTAGTATATTAACAATTGCTAAATATGGTAAAGCATCTTCTTCTTTATCAAAGTCAAACCAATATCCAAACATGTTCATTTTGTCAAAACTTATTCTTTTTGTATTGCCAAAATAAAACCCCGTAAAATTTTTTTGACAAATTCTTTCCAATGCATTTTGTGTTGTCCCATGCCATCCAATATCAACTAATGCATCCCTTTTGTCGTCTAAAAGAGCAAATTGTTGCAAATACTGCAATGTCAAATTTGTTCTATTTTTCAAAATGCTCAAAACTATATTACCCAACTCTTCAAACCATATTGGTAAATTAAACGGATCAATTTGAATGTATGCATCTATCGAATATTTTTTTATGATTTCCAATTCGCATATCTCTTGCCAATCAATCGATAATGTATTTAATAGCTCTATTAGCAAATATTTCTTTCGTGTCATAGTATCAAATACACTATCAAAACTTCCAGATGCAACAATATATGCCCCTCGCAAACTTCTTCTAGATACTTCCAGATAATAAATATCATCTTCAGAATATAATTCTTTATAAATCTGTTCCACCAAATTCATATCTCTAGCTAAAAAAAATACTCTTTGAATATCATTTTCTACAGTCTTTTTATGAACCCACATACAAAATCCTAGTAATAATGGTCCAAAAGCCTCATATCCCCATTTAAATAATTCACTGTTATTATTGTATTTATATATATTATTACTAACAAACCGATGTACTATTGACGAAGAAAGATCATGGTTACATATAATTTGCTTAGTACTTTGAATATTCGGAGATACATAAAAACTACTTATACCTTTCAATCTAGGAATAATATTATCTGTTTTTTTTCTATCGCCAAAATGAATCATCTGATTTGCCTTAATACCTAAATCTTTTAAAACATATTCAAATAGTTTTCCCGTTTTTTTTTCTACCCCAACTTCTGATGATATATACAACTTTTTATATTTTGATATATTACATTTTTTTAATATATTTCTAATTACCAATTTAGGCAGATACATATCCGTTATAAGAATAACCTGTTTTCCATTGGAAATGCATTGATTAAAAAATTTAATAACAGGATAATTAGGCTCACATATCGATTCTTCCATTTTTATCTCAATAGCCTTTAAATCATTCTTATTTGGCAAATCAATATGTTCATATATTGAATCAAGTGTAACCTCATAACCAATATTTTCTTTTCTAACTTTTTTTTCTGCCTCAATTCGCAGCTCTTTAAACCTCAAATCTACACTATGTATCTTTTTATATTCATGCTCAACTAATTCAAAAACATCTGTAGGATTTGGAACATTCCTTTTTATAAGAGTATCATAAATATCAAATGATATGATTTCCTTATTTTTTGATAATATTTCTGCCAATTTGTAATTAAAAGTATTCATTTTATCCCTATCCATAATAAACATACTATTTTAAGCTGTATTCCACAATTCAATCTTATGCTTTTTCTCTATAAATTCCTTTGGTCTTTTCCCTACCAAGCACATACCATTTTACTACGCATCTAAATTGAATATTATAATCTTTCAATATATATCATATAATCATCAATTTAAAATTATTTGATATTATTTTCACCATTATCAATATATTCCATCTATTATCTACCTTGCAAAATAGCCAATGTATGTTCAATTCCCATCTCAGCTGAAAAGGCCCCTATCCACCCTAAAGCTTCCAGCTTTTTACTACAGAGAATCTGCCTAGCAATCGGAGTTCTATTAGCAATATCCATAGCTGAAGGGCTCATGAAACTCACTTGTCTGTCTGCTTTTCTTGCAATAATGCCTGCAAGTTGAGCTATTGTTATTCGCACTTCAGAATTTGCTATATTATAGGCCTGTCCTGATTGTCCATTCAAAAGCACTGTAAGCATTGCCGATGCACAATCTGCAACATAATTGTAGCTTCTTAACTGTGTACCATCGCTTTTCATCACGATATCTTCACCATTTAATACGTTTCTGAAAAATTGTGCATTTGCCCGACTATCAGTAGAAGTAATAGTTGGCCCATATGTGTGACAAGGTCTTGCAATTAACACCTCTAATTCATATTGGCTTGAAAAAGATGCGCAGAGATTCTCTGCTGCTCTTTTACCCGACGGATAACATGAACGCGGTGATAACAAATCAACATATCCAATATAATTCTCTTTAAATTCTTCTACAAATAAATCTCCCTGCCCATACACCTCACCTGACGATACATAAAGAAACCTTTTCCCTTTATGTGATTTGCAATACTCTAGTAAATTATAAGTTCCTTTAATATTTCCCCAAATGGTACCAACTGGATCCCCATTAAACGCTACAGGATGTGCATTACCTGCTGCATGAATCACATAATCCACTGGAACATTAAAATAAATATCTTTAAATATATCATATGAAAAAAAGGAAATATTTTTATCGTCCCAAAAAGAAAATTGTTCTCTTAGTTTATTCACATTTCTGCCTGCCACCACAACTTTTATCCCTAATCCATATGTCTGATTAGCTCTAAGAAGCATATCGGCAATAAATGATCCAATTGTACCAGTTGCTCCAGTTATCATAATTGTTGAACCTGCAAGGTTTTTTAACCCTATAGAATGTTCAATAGCAACATCTAAATCCGCAATATATGTATGACTATCTTGTATTCTCATATATTTTTCCTCATTTAAGCCAATCGGATCGTTTTTCAGCTAATAACGCTTTAAAAATATCAATGTCTTCAACCGTTGTTAATTTAATATTCTTTTCAGATCCCATTGAAAAATATACTTGTTCTCCCATTTCTATCTTTAACGTACAAGAAGCAACAGAGTCAGTAACTCCTGCTTCAAGTGCTCTACGATGAAGATTACAAATGTCTCCAATAAAAAAGCCCTGTGGAGTTTGTGTTCTTCTTAAATGATTTCTCGGATAACTACCTACTGAAACATTTCCATCTTCCGTTTGAATTATTGCCTCTGCACAAGGAATAACTGTGATAGCATTTCCTTTTTCTCGCGTCACTCGTATGCAATCAGAAATAATATCTGCTGAAACCATAGGGCGAATCGCATCATGAATCAAAACAATATCATTTGGTGAGTAGTACTTTTCAAGTTCATACACACCATTTCTAATGGATTCTTGTCCATTTTTCCCACCTGGGATGATATGTTTCACCTTTGTAATATTAAACTGATTTATATATGCTTGAAGAACAAACTCCCATCCTTTAATGCATACTACTGCAATAGAATCAATTTCAGGATGTTTCTGAAATATTTCTAAAGTATAAACAATAACCGGTCTCTCATTAACAGTTAAAAACTGTTTCGGTATACTTTGACCCATTCTATTCCCAGAACCGCCAGCAATCAGCAATGCTATATTTGCCATTAATGTTACACTCCTTTTCTCATCTGAACTTTATCAACTTACAAATAATACTTTTTTCTTCCTAATATTTTGTACTAAAATCATCCCACAACTATTCATCAAATATAAATTTAACAAAATCCTTAATTTCATTTGAATCATTTTTGTACATTCCTTTTACCATTCAAATGTACTATTTTACCAGAAGCATATAAATTCACGTATCTGCTCAGTAAGTCATTATTTACCCAACTACCAGTTCCCGTAATTCTCTTTCTTCTCATATGTAGTTGCTAATATAATGGTGTTGGCTACGATATGTAATAAATAGTTACTTTTTTAATACAACCAATATATTTGAAAATAAATATTCAGCATAGTATGTGCTATACCATATCAAACAAAAAATATATTGATGTCCAAGTAATATTATATATATATTCTAAACATAAAGACTTTTTCACTTCGAAAATATTTTCTATATATTATTTAACGGATTTAATCTCTCTGTTCTATATTTTTTTAGCCCATCCTACTCTTATTGGCTCTTTTTCATATTCTACATAACTTTTATATGGATCAATTATAATATATGTGTGATGAACCACCTGGTCCTTAATTGGGGGCATTTTCATATAATCTCCATACCTTTTTTTCATATACTTTTCAGGTTGCGTCGCACCATTAAAATAGAACCCTTCAAATTCAAGTTTTCGTGGCTCTCCAAACCATTCTTTAGGATACGTAATTGCATCTAATAGAGATATATCTTGTCCATAATAATCTAAAATTTCATCACCTTTTACATGACACAAATGTCTCTCTATTTTTTTTATTGTATTTATTCTTCTCTTTTCTGAATAACTACTAAGAATAAGCTTAGAAATAGCAGCAACTACCTTACCATGATTTACCGGAGGTCGATTATTTACAAGAATTTTCATTAAGTGAGCACAGACTATATCTAATTTGCGAAGTAATTTATTATTTGAGCTTTCATAATAGGGATAAACATCAACATAAATTCCCTTTTTTACATTCAAATCAACTTCATCACTTTCAATACATGTTGTTTCACAATCTCTAATTCTCATTGCAATCGACCGATAATCTGGGTCTGTCTCTTTGCTTTGAACAAAATATCTACTTCCAAACTGATTCTGCAATTGAATCAACTTCTTAGTATCATCATATGACATTAATACGTCTATATCATCATCCCACGGAATAAATCCCTTATGGCGCAAAGCTCCCAAGCAAGTACCAAATGCAAGATAGTATTTTAAACCATTATTTTCACATACTTCATCAAGCTTTTTAAGAATATTAAGTTGTATTTTTCGTACATCTTTGCGTAATGCATCTTCATTTTTCATATCTACTCTTTTCATTGTTGTATATATGCAACCAAACCATTTAATGTATAAATTTTATTTTTTATACAATCAATTCCTGCACTATACAAACCATCCTCATTCTTATAATAAATCCATCTCATTCCAAGTTGTTTAGGAGCTTGAAAATCTTTATTCGGATTGTCTCCAATATAAATAATTTGTTCAAAAGGAAGTCTCCAACGATTCTGCATTATCCTAAACGAAATATCATTTGGTTTACGAAACTGAATTCCCCCAAGTTCATCTGTAATAATTATGTCATCAACAAGTTCATCCAAACCCAGAGCCTTAATTTTTTTTCGTTGTCCTTCGGGACGTCCATCTGTTATTATGCCAATTTTTATTCCACTACTTCTAAGATTTCGCAATAACTCATCAGCTCCATCATATAAATTAATTTCTGGAAATTGATTTCTATATATATCTAAACATTCTTTTTTCTTTTCAAATTCATCTATTTCTTCAAGATAGCAATCTATTGCTGGTTTCCTAGCTTGGAAATATTTCCAAAGCATCTCGACTGCGTCATCTCTTCCAAGATAGCTTGCTATTTTTTTATAACCACTCATAATATACTGTTTCTCACTATAAAGTGTATCATCAAGATCAAAAATCACTCCCCTTACTGGCTGAGTATTATCCCCTTCTGATATACAAACACTCTGATCAAATCGACTATAAATTGCACCATTGCAACTACAGTTCTCTTGGTAGAATAAACTTTTACCACACAGTATCTTTAATAACGCTTCTGCGCTTTTAGCGCCAGATTTCATACTTAAAGGAGCTCCACCACCATAACGAGGATTAATTTCTATATAGTAGTTATCTTTTGTATTTCTATCTTGAATCAACTGAACAGTCATTGGACCACATGGCTTAAAAGCTTTACACAGTTTCTTTGCTTCATCAATCATTATTTTGTCCATAAAAATTTGTGTTTTAAGAACCTCCCCAGCCCTTACCTGCATACGCTCACGTGGAGTGATATAAATAGGATTGCCTTCAAAATCACAAAAGATATCAATAGTAAATTCTCTTCCACAAATAAACGGTTGGATAATATAATTTTCAATCTTCTCAGCATAAACAGCAAGTTGTTCTTCATCATTCACTTTAAATGCATTAATGGAACTACTACCATCCTTTGGCTTGATAAAGCACGGATATGGTCCAGGATATTCATGATAATTATTGTACGTTTTCGGAGCCTTCAAGCCACAAAATTCAAAAAAGTCACCCGTATTATTCTTATCTCTACAAATTAAAATTTTGTCTGACTTGCTGACAAGAACTTTTGTTCCAATTTTTTCGAATGCATCTGCGTTCTGTGAAAGAACTAATAAATCAGTATCAATAGTCGGCATAACAAGATCAATTCTATCTGCCACACAGATATCCAACAATTCCTGAATATATCGCGAATCGCTCATTGCACATACTTTTTTTGTATAATCACAATATGCTAAAGCCGGAGCCGTGCCTGCCATATCTGCACCATAAAGTTTTAAATTAATATTTAATCTAAGTGCTGCCTGTCGGAATGATTGTATCAGTTCTACTCTTCGTCCGACTCCTGTAATTAAAATGCGTATCTCCTTCATTTTATAATCTCCATTCAATAGGGTGCTTTCCATTTAGCTGTTACACCCTCCATCGTTCCCATAAACTCCTCCATTGTTGCAGATGTTTCTGAGCTAATCCCCTCATGTTTCAACACAGTCATTATAGTATCCCATACAATCTTTACATCTTCCCCAAATGTAATATGTTTTGTGTACCACACATCCATCGCAAATTTATCCTCCCAGGAAACTGCATTCCTGCCATGAGCCTGCGCATATCCCGTAAGTCCTGGTCTCACATCATGGCGATGATGTTGTTCCTCATTATATCTTTCAAGATACTGCACAAGTAATGGTCTAGGACCAATAATCGCCATATCTCCTTTTAGAATATTAATAAGTTCTGGCAACTCATCCAAAGAAGATGCACGCAAAAACTTCCCATACTTGTTAAGTCTTAATTCATCTGCAAGAAGTATTCCATCTTTGTCTTTTTTATTGTTCATCGTCCTAAATTTAATCAGCTTAAATATTTTTTCATCTTTTCCTGGGCGTTCCTGTGTAAAAAAAGGATTCCCACCCATGAATACTGTTCCCAGTATTATTAATATCAAAAGAACAGGGAAAAAAATAATAAGCGCACAGAAGCTTAATAAAAAATCCAATACTCGTTTCAAACATTTCGCATACATATAAATCTCCATAAATGTTTATAAATAAATTTATTCAAAACAATATTGAATCACATCAATAATTCTATCCTGTTGTTCCACCGTCATTTTGTTATCACTCGGCAAACATAATCCTCTATGAAAAATATCCATTCCCACGTCCAATGGTCTTCCATCTTTACCCACAGCTTCACTGAAAATATACGCATTAGTCTTTGCGCGTCCATTTCCTTCTCTGGTCACAAATCCATTCATACGGTAAATTGGTTGCATGTGCATTGGCTTCCAAATAGGGCGTCCCTCTGCATTGATACCTGCAATAGCATCCAAAATCTCTGTTGGACAACTTTTTCCTGTTTCTGCAACATATAATGCTTCCTGCTCCCCTCTTACCTGTTTACACATAGCATCTTTATCAATAATCATGCAAGAAAGCCAAAAATTGGGCTCACTGTTTATCTCGTCAAATGGATTCATTCTCACTGGAAGGTCTTTCAATCCCTCCTTGTATCTTTCATAAATAGCTTTTTTTGCCACAATATGTTCTTCCAGATGCGGAAACTGATTTCTCACAACTCCAGCAATCACATTACTCATACGGTAGTTATATCCCAGTTCTTCATGCTGGTACCATGATGCATTCTCCCTTGCCTGTGTGGACCATTTACGAACTTTATTTGCTGCTTCTTCATCATCTGTCAAAAACATTCCACCAGATGAACCTGTGATAATCTTGTTTCCATTAAAAGAAATCGCATTGAATGTTCCAAATGTTCCTGTCTGAACTCCCTTGTAAGTAGCGCCAAGTGATTCCGCAGCATCCTCAATAATCACAGCTCCATGTCTGTCACAAATTGCTTTCAGTTCATCAACTTTTCCCGGGGTTCCATAAAGATGTGCAATAACCACAACTTTTACATCCGGATAAATTTCAAAGGCTTTTTCCAATGCTACTGGATCCATATTCCATGTATCATATTCTGTATCAACAAATACTGGAATACCACCTTCATAAACAACTGGATTTACAGTTGCATCGAATGTCATATCAGAACAAAAGACTTTATGATTATAAAGAGCGCCTTTTCCTATCTCTGATTTTCCATATACTTTTTCTCCAGCTAATTTCACAGCCATATGTAATGCAGCAGTACCCGCTGATAAAGCCACCGCATATTTGCATCCAATCTTCTCACAAGTCTGACGTTCTACTTCATTAATATTGGCACCAACTGTTGACATCCAGTTCGTCTCATATGCCTCCATAACATATTTCATGCTATCCGAATACATTGTCGGACTGCTTAACCAGACCTTTGATGGAAACTTTTCAAATGAATTATTTTTCTTAAACATCTTTTCTCCTTTATAAAGCAGCAATTTTATAACCAGATTTTTTTCCTTTATAGCTTTCTTTCTCGTGAACTTTTTCTTTTAAATCAGCCTCTCTATTAACTTCCTCTGGCTTCCTAAATGTAGGCACTGCCTTTCTCAATGCTTCGCGTGCCAAATCGTCATCCCCTGCATCACATGCTTTCTGCAACAATGCAAGCTTTTCATCAATCTCTTCTTCACTCAAAGCCGTATCTCTCTCAATAAAAATCATGCTATTCTCAGTCTTATCCAGTTCTTCCGTCTTTACGAGCAATTCCTCATACAGCTTCTCTCCTGGTCTCAACCCGGTTTCAAGAATTTCTATTCCCTGTACCCCAGATAATCGGATCATGTTCTCCGCCAAATCAAGTATCTTGACTGGTTTTCCCATATCCAGTACAAACAGCTCCCCATTTTTCGCCATTGCTCCACTCTGAAGCACCAACTGTGAAGCTTCCGGAATTGTCATAAAGTAACGAATAATTCTTTTATCCGTTACTGTGACCGGGCCACCATTCGCAATCTGTCTTCTAAACAATGGAATTACAGAACCAGCACTTCCAAGTACATTACCAAATCTTGTCGCACTATACTTTACTTTCCCATGTGTACTTGCACTCTGTACAATCATTTCGCACATACGTTTTGTAGCACCCATTACATTAGTTGGATTTACCGCTTTATCAGTAGAAACCATCATAAATCTCTCTGCTTCATACTTCTCGCACAGTTCCACAAGATTTCTGGTTCCAAACACATTGTTATAAATTGCTTCTACACAGTTATGTTCCATTAACGGAACATGCTTATGTGCCGCCGCATTGATAATGATTTGAGGATGATATTTCTCAAATACTCTCTCCAACGCCTTCTTGTGTGTAATGGAGCAAATTTCAATCTGAAGATCTAAAGCATTGCCATACGCAATTTTTAATTCCTGCTGTACATCATATGCTCCATTCTCATAGATATCCAAAATAACAATTTTCTTCGGTGACATCTTAGCCAGCTGTCTACATAACTCTGAACCAATAGATCCGCCACCGCCTGTAATCAGAATCACCTTGTTTTTGTAATACTCACTGGTATGTTCATCTGCTACAACCAACGGCTTACGGAATAATAAATCCTCAGCATCAAATTCTCTCAGATGTCTCTTTCCTCCTGCGGCATATACTGTCGGGTAATCATAGACTTTTAACTTATATCCAGCCTTCTTATAGTACTCGTATAAATCCTTTTTCTTATCTACATCCATTGAAGGAATCGCAAATACAATTTCCTGAATTTCATACTCATCAAGTTTTTTTAATGTTGCTTCATTTTCAGAAAATACTGGAATTCCTTGAATCTCACGTCCAATTTTCTCCTCATTAATATCAATAAAACATCTTGGTATGTACGCTGCTTCTTCATTGTTAATCAATTCTTCTGCAAAACCTACTCCCACACGTCCAGCACCAATAATGGCAATTTTTATCCTCTGAACTTCTTTATCACTCGCCACTTTCACACCAGAAACAGTATATAGAAGCCATGCCAAAAACTTTCCTCGGGCTGTTTCCTGATTTCCACATTTATATGCATATCGATACATCATTCGCAATGTCAATGCGCCAAGTAAGTTCAAACAACTCAGGCTCAACAGTCTTGCAAATGTAATCTTTTCTATCGGCATAAGCATTTCCAAAGTTAAATAGCACAGAAATGCAACCGCATCCGTAAAAAGCAATCTGATATAACACTGGATTCCACCATATCTCCAAATCTGACCATATACATTTCCAATCAGTCTGGCAGCAAAAATACATACCAGTGACAATCCCGCCTGCTGCATCATCCCTGCATATGATAATTTGTCATTTCCTCCATAAAGAGCCAATAACATAATAGACGCCACTATAAAAACCAGTAGGTCATACATAACCAACATCCAGCGAATATTCTTTTTCTTACGTTTCTTATCCTTCATCTGTACCTCTCTTTACCAGATTTCCTATCCACACAATCTGATGTCCTTATAAGTGTTTTTTTATTGCAAAATAGCCGGGTTTCATATCTTCATATGTCCCAGCTGATTTATTTGGGTGCAAACAGTCCTTGTGTAACTGTGTGAAATCGATATATTCTATGCATTCCTTTCCAAACTCCTCCTAAATCTTTCCCTTTTTCCCGTTTCCCTCTTATTTCCAGTCCATCCCAATGCTGTCCAACTGCCTGATCCTATGTTCATCCAACACCATCCCGCTCCCCTCAGGATGTTTTCTCTTCGCCCGTATATTCGAGATCCACCTCCCCAGCTTCACTCCATTCACACTATACGAAACCGGAACATTCAGATTTCCATATTCCTCATAGTAATTTTTCGCCAGCGCATACTTCTCATTCCACTGTCTGACAGTCCTCTTCTCCGTCTTAAAGCCAATCTCCCTAAGCCGTTCCAACTGTCTCTCTTCCAATGAACTCCGGCATGCATTTTTCTCACTAAACTGGCTCCCAATCTCCGCGAGCCATCTCCCCAGCGGCACCCCATTCTCCGTCACATACTTCACCGGAACCTCCAGATCCCCATGCGCCAGATAATACCCTTGTGCCTCCCGGAAATACTCTTCCCATTTCTCCCCATTCCTATCCCAGATCATCCCCAACTTCTCCAACTCTCCCTGCTGTTCCTTCGTCAGCGCCTGATCCAGTCCCTTATTCTTCACCTTC
>ENA-ORUU01001112-ORUU01001112.1-human-gut-metagenome-genome-assembly--contig:-NODE-1112-length-16192-cov-3.7396_pt1 | contig 16192 bp, 15 predicted proteins | sample MGYA00242085_ERZ509221 | MGnify/ENA primary metagenome ERZ509221 (study PRJEB26280, sample SAMEA2338809) | human gut metagenome | biome: human gut; feature: human-associated habitat; material: faeces... | reverse complement strand
AAACGAACTGAAGATGGTAGCGTATCATCTTACCAAAGGGGAACAGTTGGAAAGTGTCCTCGGACGGACATTCAAAGAGATTGAGGATATAACAGATGTACACCAGATGACCAATGCCCAGCTAAAGCGCATTATCCAGAAAATCGAAGTGGATAAGGATGGGAATGTGGATATTTACCTGCGTTTGCTTGGAGATTTGGGCTTGGACGAAACCGTTCTAATTCATCACGACGAAACATAAAGACATCACAGACCGGGTGGAGAAGATCGATCCGGAACTGGCGAAGTCCGTACGGCGGGTGCTGGAGGTCAATAAGGCAGAACGCCATATTCGGGGCGGTATGGCAACCAAAGAAAAATACCTTCATCGGACGCAGTGACCAATCTCCCGAAGGGGAGCTGTTTTTATCTGATGGGAGAAACAAAGGGTGTTGGAAACACAAAAAAGAGGACTACGCCGGAGCAGGCTCCTACTGCTGTTTTTTTGAGGGAGCTGCTTTGGCTGTCTTTTGCGGAAAATCATTCCTATACAAATAAAATAGCTGGTATCTGAAAGCGACTTCCCCTTAAGAAAACATGGATTTTCCTTTTCCTTGATTTCTTAAGGGGAATTGCGACGGCTGTCTTCAGAAGAAAACATAACAAATAAAATCTTAATAAAAATAAGAAAGCCAAAATCCTTTGTCATGATAAGGATTTTGGCTTTCTTTGTTTTCTTATGAAGAAGCTATTTTGTTGTTTCATTTACATGGGATAGAGATGGACTTGTCTGCCGTTCACGTCCACCAGACCATCCGCTTTCATTTTCCGCAGTTCTCTTGTCATGGCGCTGCGGTCAACGCAGAGATAATTGGCAAGGGCGCTGAAAGAAAAGGGAATGAGGATTTCGTCTTTTCCCGTTTTCATGCTTTGCAGGCGGAAGTAACACAGGAGTTTTTCCCGGATGGAACGGTGGGAAAGAATCTCCACTTTTTCGCTGAGCTGCTGCACTTTTTCCGTCATAAGAGAAAGGAGGTTTTCTACCACCAGACTGTGATGATGACAGGCGCGGCTGCATCGTTTGGTGATGTGGCAGGTGTCGATGAATACGATGGAGCAGGCTTTTTCGCAGATGGCAATGATCTCGCCCCCGTCAAAAAGGGAGAAGAAAGAGCCGAAGATACCTCCGTCTGTGAGGTATTCCAGCATGTCCAGATTGCCGTCAGCCCCAAGGCGGTTCAGGGAAACGCTGCCCGAAAGGAGGATGCCCACTTTTCCTTCCATGGGAATCTCCTCTTTTTCCCGAAATGTGCGGCTTTCCATTTCAAAACAGGTTTTCATTTGATCCAGTTCTTCCGGAAGGATGCCGGTAAAGAGAGGATTTTCCAATAAATTCATAAAAAAACCTCTTTTCTGTTGCATTTGCAACATAAATTTTGATGATTTTATGGTATCATAAGGCCATAGAAAAGTCAAAGGAAAGAACCTCAGAAATGAGGATAATTTAGATATGTAAAGGGTATTTTATAACACAAGGAGGTATGTAACATGAAGACACCTAGATTTTTTATCTGCAAACACTGTAAAAACATCATCACAATGGTAGAAGACAAAGGCGTACCCGTAGTATGCTGCGGCGAAAAAATGACAGAACTGAAAGCCAACACATCTGACGGCGCAGGCGAAAAACACGTTCCTGTGGTTCAGGTAGAAGGCAGCAAAGTAACTGTAAAAGTTGGTGAAGTAACACATCCCATGCTGGAAGAACACCACATTGCATGGATCTATCTGGAAACCAGCCAGGGCGGCCAGATCAAATATCTGGATCACACAGGCGCTCCTGAAGCAGTCTTTGCACTGGCAGAAGGCGAACAGGCAGTAGCTGCTTACGAATACTGTAATCTGCACGGTCTGTGGAAAGCAGAAATCTAAGCGTACAAAAATAAATAGAAGAAAATGTAACGGGGAAAACTGGGTACGGGCGTGTGCCCGCCCGGTTTTCTTTTCAGAATATTTGTGAAAAAAAAGACATAAATCATCAAGGAGGCGGAAACACCAATGAAAGCAATGCAATTGAAACCTGATTTTTACTGGACCGGCGTTTTGGACAGGGACCTGCGTGTATTCGACATCATTATGATGACAGAATTTGGCACCACCTATAACTCTTACCTGCTCAAATGCGGCAATAAGACTGTACTGTTTGAAACAGCAAAAGAAAAATTCTTCGACGATTATCTGGAAACACTCTCTCAGATCACAGACGTTTCCACCATTGACTATATCGTGGTAAACCATACAGAACCCGACCATGTGGGCAGCATCAAACGCATTCTGGACATCTGCCCCAGAGCCAAAGTGGTTGCAACACCTGTTGCCATCGGCTTCTTGAAACACATCATCAACGGTGACTTTTACAGCATTGCAATCAAAGACGGCGACGAACTGAAGATCGGTGACAAAACACTGCAGTTCCATGTGTTCCCCAACCTGCATTGGCCCGATACTATGTATACCTACATCATAGAGGACAAAACACTGGTGACATGTGATTCCTTCGGTTCTCACTATGCACATGAAGGCATCCTGCGCAGCACTGTAACCGATACAGAAGGTTATATGTGCGCTACAAAATACTATTTCGACAACATTCTGGGCCCCTTCAAACAGCCCTATATGACAAACGCACTGGCAGCAGTACGTCAGATGGATATCGACATGATCTGCCCCGGCCATGGCCCCGTTCTGGACAGCCACCTGTCTGAACTGATGGATATTTATGAAGAATGGTGCAAAGTGCCTGTAAGCGAACGGAAAAAAGTTGTCATTCCTTATGTAAGCGCTTACGGCTACACAGGCCAGTTGGCAGAACAGATCGCAAAAGGTATTCAGGATAACGACGAAATCATCGACGTAAAACTGTACGATATGGTAACAGCGGATCAGGCAGAAGTGCTGGGCGAAATCGGCACAGCTGATGGTATCCTCTTTGGTACACCTACCATCCTGGGTGAAGCCCTGAAACCTATTTGGGATCTGACAACACTCATGTTCCCTCCTATCCACGGCGGCAAACTGGCAAGTGCCTTCGGCAGCTACGGCTGGAGCGGTGAAGGTGTGCCTCACATCATCGAAAGACTGAAACAGATCCGCCTGAAAGTGGTAGAAGGCTTCAAAGTACGTCTGAAACCCTCTGAAAATGAACTGGTGGACGCTTATGAATATGGTTATCGCTTCGCAGATACCCTGCTGCAAAAAGACGTTAAGAAAGCCAGCGCAAGAAGCGGTCTGGTAAAATGTCTGGTTTGCGGCGAAATCTTCGACGAATCCATGGAAACCTGCCCTGTTTGCGGCGTAGGCAAAGAAAACTTCGTGCCTGTTGACATGGATGAAGTAACACATCGTATGGATACCATGGAAAAATTCGTTGTACTGGGCGGCGGCACAGCGGCGCTCAACGCGGCAAAAGCCATCCGGGAAAGAAACCAGACTGCAAGAATCATCATGGTTTCCGAAGAAAACGAACTGCCTTATGACAGACCTATGCTTACAAAGAATATGTTCGGTGCCATCAGCGGCGGCGCTATTGCCAGCGAGGAAGCTGCATGGTATGAAGATCACTGCATCGACCTGCGTCTGGGCGTGAAAGCAGAAGCGATGGATCTGGGCAGAAGAGAAATCCACCTGTCCGACGGCACTGTACTGCCTTACGACAAGTGCGTATATGCACTGGGCTCTTACAGCTTCGTGCCTCCTATCAAGGGCGCAGATCTGGAAGGCGTAACACCTGTTCGTACCATTGCTGACGTAGAAAAGATTAACCATCTGGCACTAAAGGCAAAACATGCGGTCGTTATCGGCGGCGGTGTTCTGGGTCTGGAAGCTGCTTGGGAACTGCGTAAAGAAAAACTGGAAGTAACTGTACTGGAAGGCGCTCCCGAACTGCTGCTGGGCAAAATGGACGCAGTAGGCGCAGAAATGCTGAAGAAGATCGCAGCGAAAAACGGCGTGAATATCGTTGTTGGCGCGAAAATCGCGGAAATCGTTGGCGACGGCAAAGTAGAAGGCGTTATGCTGGATGACGGCACAAAGATCCCTGCGGAAATCGTTATCATGTCCACTGGCGTTCGTGCCAACAAACAGCTGGCAGAAGAAGCAGGCATCCTGACAAACCGTGCCGTTGTAGTCAGCGACAAAATGCAGACCAGCGACAGCAATGTATTTGCCGGTGGTGACTGTGCGGAATTCGATGGCGCAAACATCGCAATCTGGCCTGTGGCAATGGAAATGGGCCGCATCGCTGGTGCCAACGCAGCAGGCGACAACCTGCCTTATGTACCTCAGACACAGGGTATGTCTCTGAACGCGCTGAACACTTCCGTATATTCCATGGGTGACGTTGGCACAAAAGAAGACGTCACATACAAAACACTGGAAATCCGTGACGATAAGAAACTCACACTGGAAAAATACTATTTCCGTAACAATGCCCTGTGCGGTGTCATCCTCATCGGCGATACAAGCAAGATGGCGGAAGCAACAGAAGCCGTACAGCAGAAAAAAGCATTCAACGAAATTTTCTGATAAAATACCCTTACACAAGCTTTCGTGAGAAAGCAAAAAAGAGAATGGAAAAGCATGTTCCCCTTAGGAAAACATTGCTTTTCCTTTTTCTTTTTTCTAAGGGGAATGGCAATCTTCAGAAGAAAACATATCAGATAAAATCATCGTAAAAATAAGGAAGCTGAAAACCTTGATATGACAAGGATTTCAGCTTCCTTTGTTTTCTTATGAAGATGCCCCTAGTATTCCATTCTCTTTTTTGTTTGGTTTTAAGCAGCCAGTGCAGGCTCCTGGCTTTCGGCGATTTTCCGGTTCAGTTTCCGCATTTCCGGCAGGATGAACAGTGCCACGATGACAGCGGAGCCGATGTCTGCGCAGGGGCCTGCGTAAAGCAGACCGTTGAGGCCAAAGAACAGGGGCAGAATCAGCAGCATGGGAATCAGCAAAATCAGCTGACGAAGCATGGAAAGCAGAGAAGCTTTCAAAGGCTGCCCCGTTGCCTGGAAATAGTTGGTGGATACAATCTGGAAGCCGGCACAGAAAATACCACCCAGATAAATCCGCAGACAGCGCACAGCAAAGTCTGTAAATGTCTGATTTTCTTTCCCGAACAGGCTCAGTACCAGATGAGGCGCCAGCTGGCATACAGCCCAGCCGATGAGGATGGAGGCTGTGGCAATGGATACGGCAAGGAGATAAGTGTGGCGCACACGGGCGTATTTTTTCGCACCCAGGTTGAAGCCCAGAATGGGCTGTGCGCCGATACCGAAGCCGATACATACAGAAGCCAGAATCATGGCGATTTTCATGACGATACCCATGGCACTGAGGGCAACGTCGCCGGTGGTTTCTGTCTGGTTGCCATAGTAAACCAGAGAGTTGTTCATAACCACCTGCATGATGCAGGCAACCAGTGCGGTGATACCAGAGGAAATGCCCAGAGAGAAGATTTTATACCAGACACGACCAACGGGTTTCATATATCTGCGGGTAAAACGCATACGGCCTTTTTTCAGGAAGTAGTAGCACAGCACCACTGTGGAAACGAACTGAGCAGTGACTGTCGCGATAGCGGCGCCTTTTACGCCCCAGTCCAGCACGAAAATATAAATAGGGTCAAGAACAGTGTTCAGTGCGGCACCGATGAGGATGCCGTACATGGACATACGCGGGTGTCCGTCTGTACGGGCCATACTGGAAAGAGCAATGCTGACCATGCTGAAAGGTACGCCAATGAGGACGATGGAAGTATAGTCGATGGCGTAGGGCATGGTGGTTTCCGTTGCGCCGAATAGTGTCAGGATTGGCTTCAGGAAAATCAGTCCAGCTGCCGCCAGCAGGATACCCAGACCGATGGCGATAACCAGCAGGTTATTCAGTGTCAGAAGGGCTTCCCGTTTTCTGCCTTCTCCCAGTCGTAAAGCGGCGTAAGCGCTGCCGCCGGAGCCGATGAGGGTGGCAAAAGCCATGATGATGGTCATCAGGGGGAAAGCAATGGTGGTAGCGGCATTCCCCAGATAGCCCACACCCTGACCAATGAAGATCTGGTCGACGATGTTATACACGGAGTTGACCAGACAGGAAATGATGGCAGGGATGGAAAAAGAGAATAACAGTCCCTTTATGGGGCGTACACCCAAGGGGTTTTCTCCGTCCATTGTCAGTGTTCGTTGCTGTTGCATGTGATTTCCTCCTCCTTTTTGGCGATGTAGGTTTGGGCATTTTGTACCATTTGTTTCATGAGTTTTTCTATGAGCAGACATTCTTCGTCTGTCATGCCTTCTGTGAGGGCAGAGTTCCATTCCTCTCTGGCATTCAGCAGCGTTTCGATGATGGGCATAGCGGCTGGGGTGACGAACAATTTCCGGCAGCGTCTGTCGTTTTCGTCGGTGATGACCCGGATATATCCGGCTTCCTCCAGCTTCTGTACACCGCGGCTGACGGTGCCTTTGTCAAAAAAGCCCAGCTGCGCCAGTTTGTTCAAAGGGATACCTTCGTTTTCATAGATCCGCAGCAGGAAAAACTGCTGTCCGCTGCTGATGGGAAGATGCCGCAGACAAAGATCAAAATTCCGGTTGGCATACCGGCTGATGGCTGATGCGTTGATGGAATAACGCAGGTTTTTTTTCTCCATAATGACCTCCTGTGGGTAGGGGCGGTGGAAATGTGGATAACATCAAACAGAAATGGCTGCCGCCTCAGTGATTTCTGTGGATAAGTCGAAATTAGTTGCGTCTGCAACGAATACAGTATACTTCTAAATTCGTTGCGCTGTCAACTATTTGCATGCAATATAAATAATTTGATGAGATTTTTCCAAAATTGGTGTCAAAACAGAGGGTTTTTTGGACAAATGAAAAAAACAGCCGCAGACTTGTCATATGAAGTCTTTGGCTGTTTTGTGGTTATTTCCAGTTTTCCATGAGAGAAACGCCTTGCGCCCGCAGTTCTTCGTAAAGGGCGGTCAAAGGCAGCCCCACCACGTTGAAGTAATCGCCTTCCATCCGTTCCACCAGCAGGGAACCTTTCCCCTGTATGCCGTAGGCGCCGGCTTTGTCCATTGGCTCTCCTGTGGCAATGTAAGCTTCTATTTCTGCTTCCGTCAAAGAGCGGAATACCACTTTTGTGCCGATGGTCTGGGCGTGTACCGTTTCTTTGCCTTCCGCATCTTTGTAAATGACGCATAAGCCTGTGTAAACCATGTGGCTTTTGCCGGAAAGATGGGTGAGGATAGCTTTGGCGTCGGCTTTGTCCTTGGGTTTGTGGAGGATGGTGTCCCCCTCTGCTACCATGGTGTCGGCGGCAATGATGATGGAATTTGCAGGAGCGGTACGGCTCACGTCTGTGCCTTTGGCTTCTGCCATGAATGCCGCCTGTTCCGCAGGTGTGCGGCGGATGCTAGCTTTTCTGTCCGCTTCCTCCAATGCTCGCTCGTCTACATGGCTTTCCTGTACGGTGAAGGGTACAGAAAGCATGGACAGCAGTTCTTTTCTCCGGGGAGAATTGGATGCCAATATGATTTGCTGCATAAAAACAGTCCTTTCCATAAAAAATGTGTACGGGTAGATTGTACGAAAAGCCCGGGCCTTTTGCAAGGGAAAAGCCATATTTTTGCCAAGGGAAAGGCAGATTCCATAAAAACAACGGGGTTTTCCCTGAAAAAAGGCGGAATTTTCATGCTTGACGGCAGGGTGGGAGATGACTATAATCATACAGGACTTGGAAAGAAGAAAGGAAGAAGCATCATGCCAAAAAAAGAAAAGGTATTCACCATGCCTGTCATTGCTTTGATTTTACTGAGTTTCGCATTGGGCACCAGCGAATTCATCATTGTGGGGATATTGCCGGATATTTCCGAAGGGTTGTCCGTATCCCTCACCACTGCCGGTTCTCTGGTTTCCATGTTTGCCTTTGTTTACGCTGTGGGAACGCCTTTCACGGCGGCTATGGCGGGGCGGTTCCATCGGTTCGCCCTCATCATTTCCTTGACGGTGGTATTTGTAGTAGGGAATTTCCTCTGCGCCATTGCTCCCAATTATCCTTTGCTGGCGGCGGCAAGAATCCTCCTGTCCATTGTTTCCGGTACCCTCATTTCCGTTTCCATGACATTTGTGCCGGATATTTCTTCTCTGGAACATCGGGCAACGGTGGTTTCCTGGGTATTTGCGGGATTTTCTCTGGCATCCATTTTCGGTGTGCCCATTGGTACCACCGTCAGTCATGTACTTAGCTGGCGGGAGGCTTTTGTGGGCATTACATTGTGCAGTATTTTGGTATTGGCCCTCATGTTCGTTTCTCTGCCCAGAAAACATGAAAAAGTGCCTTCCGGTATCATGCAGCAGTTTGTCCTGCTGAAAGACAGCCGCATCCTTCTGAGTATCCTGACGGTATTCTTTGGCGCTTCTGCTTCTTATGTGTTATATACGTACCTGACACCCGTATTTGAGGATTATGTGGGGATTCCTGCTCAGTATATCAGCTTTGTGTTGCTGCTGTTCGGGGTCATGGTGCTTTTCAGCAACCTCATTTCCGGTCGGATGGCGCTGAAAAACGGCATTTATAAACTGCGGTTCACTTACGTTGCCCTGGCGGCGTGCATGTTTCTCTTGCCTGTGGCATTGGGGAATGCTGTGGCAGGGATGGCGGTGATCTTTGCCATTGGTCTGCTCATGTATCTGCAAAATTCCCCCATACAGGTCAATGTGCTGAACATTGCCACGGCGGAATATCCCGGCGCCATTACACTGGCGGCCTCCACCAATTCTTTTTCCTTTAACTTCGGCATTGCTTTTGGTTCTGTCTGCGGCAGCGCCATCGTGGAAAAACTGGATATGCGCCTGTTGGGGCTGGGCGGCGGCGTTCTGGCTCTCTGCGCCTTGGCCTGCGCCTGGATGCTCCATAATAAAGTACAGAAAAAAACGACGGTATGAAACCGTCGTTTTTTTGTTTGGTGTTCTATGAAAAATTGGGATAAGAGAGTATCAAAAATCAAGGATGTTTTTTGTATTAGTAGTTCTTTGCTTCGATCTGGAAGTAAGCCTGAGGATGTTCGCAAACGGGGCAAACCTGAGGTGCCTGTTTGCCAACGTGGATGTGGCCGCAGTTTGCGCACTGCCAGATCATGTCGCCATCTCTGGAGAATACCAGACCGCCTTCTACGTTTTCCAGCAGTTTGCGGTAACGTTCTTCGTGATGTTTTTCGATCTGACCTACTGCTTCAAACAGGTAAGCGATGCGGTCGAAGCCTTCTTCTCTTGCTTCTTTCGCAAATGTAGCGTACATGTCTGTCCATTCGTAGTTTTCACCCTGTGCAGCGTCCAGCAGGTTTTCAGCTGTGGAAGGAACAGCGCCGTCATGGAGCAGTTTGAACCAGATTTTTGCGTGTTCTTTTTCGTTGTTTGCTGTTTCCAGGAACAGAGCTGCGATCTGTTCATAGCCTTCTTTTTTTGCTTTGCTTGCGTAATATGTGTATTTGTTTCTTGCCTGGGATTCACCAGCAAATGCTGCCATCAGGTTGGCTTCAGTTTTTGTACCTTTCAGATTCATCATAATATTTTCCTCCTTACACACTAAAATATTTCTCAATTGATAATTATTATCATTTACTGTTTGAAATCATTATAACAGAACTTTGGCGTTTGTCAACGGATTTTTTCTAATTTTTCTAAAAAAAATAAAAAACCCTGCAAAATGTAGGGAAATAGGCGCAAATGCCTGTATTTCAGGCATACAACACACAAAAAACGCTGCTGCAAAAGTCCCATTTTACGCAAGGTTTGGATGCGCTGATGGGGATGATTTTGTTCTGCAAGCCTTTCCGAAAGAAAGATCAGAATTGTTTTTGTACAATGAAAAACCACCGAAAACATGTTGTTCCCGGTGGTTTTGTATTTGGAGGATATTAGTCTGCCATGAGTTTTACCAGAATTGCTTTCTGGGCGTGCAGACGGTTTTCTGCTTCGTCGAAGATTTCATCAGCGTGTGCTTCGAATACTTCCGCTGTGATTTCTTCACCTCTGTGTGCGGGCAGGCAATGCTGTACCATGCAGCCTTCGTTTGTCACTGCCATCAGTTCGTCGTTGACCTGGAAGCCAGCGAAAGCAGCTTCTCTGATCTTCTGTTCGCTTTCCTGACCCATGGATGCCCAAACGTCTGTCAGAACTACGTCAGCGTTTTTCGCAGCTTCCAGAGGGCTTTCTGTCATCTGGAATTTATCGCCAAACTGTGCCGCAAAGTCCAGAACGTCTTTATGAGGCTGGTAATCTTTAGGGCAGGCAATGCTTACGGACATGCCAACTTTCAAACCGCCAACGATGAGGGAGTTTGCCATGTTGTTGCCGTCACCGATGTAGCACATCTTCAGACCTTCCAGTTTGCCTTTGTGTTCCCGGATGGTCTGCAAGTCAGCCATGACCTGGCAGGGATGGCAGAAGTCTGTGAGCCCGTTGATGATGGGGATGGAGCCATATTTTGCCAGTGTTTCCACTTCTTCCTGTTCAAAAGTACGGATCATGATGCCGTCCAGATAACGGGACAGAACTCTTGCGGTGTCTTCTGTGGGTTCGCCACGGCCGATCTGTGCGTCTTTGGAGCTGATGAACAGCGCATGGCCGCCCAGCTGATACATGCCTGTTTCAAAGGATACACGGGTTCTGGTAGAGGATTTTTCAAAAATCATGCCCAGTGTTTTGCCTTTCAGAATGTGGTGTTCAATGCCCTGTTTTTTCTGTAATTTCAACTGGTCTGCCAAGTCCAGCAGTTCCAGGATTTCTTCTGTTGTCAGGTCTAAAAGTTTCAGAAAATGTTTCATATATTATCTTCCTTTCTCAATCAAAGTGAAGCCAGTGTCTGTTCCAAAATAGTAAGGCCTTTGTCCAGTTCCTCCTGTGTGATGGTCAGAGGAGGCAGCAGACGGATCTTGGTCTTTGCGGAAAGTACCAGAAGGCCTGCTTCCAGCAAAGCGTTGATAACGGGTTTCGCTTCCACATCCAACTGGATGCCCAGCATCATGCCCAAGCCTGCCACGTTTTCAACGTGAGGCATTTTTTCGATTTTTTCTTTCAGATATGTGCCTTTATTCTGTACGTCCTGCAAAAAGGCTTCGTCCATGGTGTTCAGGATATGTACCGCGCCTGCACATACAACGGGGTTGCCGCCGAAGGTGGAGCCATGGTCGCCGGGAACGAATACGGTTTCTGTTTTTTCACCGAACAGTACCGCGCCGATGGGGAGGCCACCGCCAAGACCTTTGGCGCAGGATACCAGGTCAGGCTGGATGCCGAATTGCTGGTAGCTGAACAGGGAGCCTGTTCTGCCCATGCCTGTTTGTACTTCGTCCACAATGAGCAGGATGTCTTTTTCCTTGCAGGCTTTTGCTACTGCCTGTACATATTCTTTGTCCAGAGGAACAACGCCGCCTTCCCCCTGTACGGTTTCCAGCATGACTGCGCAAACATCGTCAGTCATTTTGGAAAGGATGTCGGCAAAGTCATTTGCTTTGGCAAATACGAAGCCATCCACGAAGGGGAAGAAGAAATTGTGGTAAGCGTCCTGTCCTGTGGCGGAAAGGGCTGCCATGGTTCTGCCATGGAAAGAGTTTTGCAGGGCAATGATTTTGTTTCTGCTTGCGCCGTATTTCAAAAAGCTGTATTTTCTTGCGGCTTTGATAACGCCTTCGTTGGCTTCCGCGCCGCTGTTGCCGAAAAATACTTTTTTCATGCCGCTTTTTTCACAGAGGAGTTTCGCTGCCTGAATGCAGGGCTCTGTGTAGTACAGGTTGGAAGTGTGCTGCAAAGACTGAAGCTGTGCGCTCACTGCCTGTACCCAGCTGTCGTCGCAAAAGCCCAAAGCGTTTACGCCGATGCCGCTGGTGAAGTCGATATATGTTTTGCCTGTGTCGTCCTGTACAGTGGCGCCTTTGCCTTTTGTCAGGAGCACGGGGAATCTGCCATAGGAATGGATGATATATTCATCGTCATATTGTTTTGCTGTCTGAAAATCCATGTGTTTCCCTCCTTTTTCGTTTATGATAAAAACATGGTGCCGATACCTTCGTCGGAGAACATTTCCACCAGTATGGAATGTTCGATTCTGCCGTCGATCATAACGGCTTTTTTCACCCCTGCACGCACTGCGTTTTCACAGCTCTGTACCTTGGGAATCATGCCGCCGCTGATGATGCCTTTTTCTACCGGCTCTGCCACTTCATCCACATGCACCACAGGGATGAGGGAGTCTTCGTCGTTGACATCTTCCATAAGACCGCGGATGTCTGTCAGTGTGATGATGTTTTCTGCGTGGAGTGCGCCGGCAATCTCAGCTGCTGCTGTATCGGCGTTGATGTTGTAAATATTGCCTTTGCAGTCGGTGCCAACGGTGGCAACGACGGGGATGTAACCGCTGTTGATGGCGTTTACGATAGGGGTAGTGTCGATTTTGGTGATGTCGCCCACATAGCCATAATCGCCTTCCAGTTTTTTTGCCTGAATCATGCAGCCGTCGATGCCGCAGAGGCCAACGGCTTTGCCCCCCAGCTGACCAATGAGACCAACCAGATCTTTGTTTGTTTTCCCAGCCAGTACCATCTGTACCACTTCCGCAGTTTCCTTGTCGGTGTAGCGCAGACCGTTGACGAAGCGGGATTCGATGTCCAGTTTTTTCAGCATGCCGCTGATTTCCGGGCCGCCGCCGTGGATGAGCACCACGTGAATCCCAACCAGAGAAAGGAGGATGATATCACTCATAACAGCTTTTTTCAAATCGGGATGAATCATGGCGTTGCCGCCGTATTTGATGACAACGGTTTTGCCGTAATATTTCTGAATGTAAGGCAGGGCAGCCGTCAGGACTGTTGCCTTCATGGTATTGATGTCTTTCATGTTGTCTGCCCTCCCATCATGTGCGGTAGTCGCCGTTGATTTTCACGTAATCGTATGTCAGGTCGCAGCCCCAAGCGGTGGCTTCGCCGTCCCCCTGCTGCATATCCACGTCAATGTGGATTTCTTCCTGCAGGAGGATTTCTTTTGCTTTGTCCTCATCGAAAGGAACGCCTGCGCCTTTTTCGCAAACCAGAATGTCCCCTTTGCAGGAGGAAATGGAAACGGAAATGGTGTCTACGGCAAAATCCCCTTCGGTGTAGCCGATGGCACAAAGGATACGTCCCCAGTTGGCATCAGCGCCGAACATGGCAGCCTTTGTGAGGCTGGAAGTGATGATGGATTTAGAAATGGCTTTTGCCAGTTTGGTGTCAGGTGCATGGTGTACGCTGCATTCCACCAGTTTTGTGGCACCTTCGCCGTCGCCTGCGATTTTCTTCGCCATGGAAGTGCAGATTTCTTTCACAACCAAAAGGAACGCGTCGAAGTCAGCGCCTTCGCTGTCGATAACGGGGTTTTCTGCCAAGCCGTTTGCCATGATGGAAACCATGTCGTTGGTGGAAGTGTCGCCGTCTACGCTGACCATGTTGAATGTGTCGTCCACAGCCAGTTTCAGTGCTTTCTGCAGCATGGGTGTGGTGATGGCGCAGTCTGTTGTCAGGAAGCCCAGCATGGTTGCCATGTTGGGGTGAATCATGCCGCTGCCTTTTGCCATGGCGCCGATGGAAACGGTTTTGCCGCCGATTTCGATTTCGTAGGCTTCTTCCTTGGGTTTGGTGTCTGTGGTCATGATGGCTTCCACTGCGTCAGCGTGACCTTCCTTGGACAGGATGGGCGCCAGTTTGGGAATGCCTGCTTCGATGGGTTCGATGTTCAGTGTCATACCGATAACACCTGTGGAAGCAACGATGATGTCTTTGGGGGAAATGCCCAGCGCTTTTGCGGTCATTTCGCACATCATTTCTGCTTTTTCCACGCCGTCAGCGTTGCAGGTGTTGGCGTTGCCGCTGTTGCAGATCATAGCCTGTGCCATACCGTCAGCAATGTTTGCCTTTGTGACGGTGATGGGTGCGCCATAAACTTTATTCTGTGTATAAACGGCTGCCGCGTTGCAGGGAACTTCGCTGTAAAGCAGCGCCAGATCTTTTTTACTCTGATTGTTGCGGATGCCGCAATGGATGCCTGCGGCCGTAAAACCTTTGGGGGCTGTAACGCCGCCTGTGATCTTCTTCATAAGTATTTCATCCTTTCTTTTGTAAGGCTGTATCAAATCAAACCGGTGGTTTCCGGCAGACCCAGCACCAGATTCATGTTCTGTACCGCTGCGCCCGAAGCGCCTTTGCCTAAGTTGTCAAATACGCTGATGAGGGTCATTCTCTCGTCATTGCCCTCAATGTAAAGTTTCAGTTTGTTGGTGTTTCTGATTTCGTTGGCTGCTAAGAAACCAACGTCCGTATCTTCCACGGAAATAAGGGGGTGTCCCTTGTAGTAGTCCTTCAGCATTGCCACAAGTTCCGCCTTGGTGATTTTCTTCTGGAACAGGTTGGTGTGAAGGGGGATGCAGGTTGCCATGCCACTGTAAAAGTCGCAGACAATGGGCATAAACACAGGGGGCTGTGTGATGCCGGTGACATGCTGCATTTCCGGCAGATGTTTATGCATCTGAGAAAGACCGTACTGTCTGGGGCTGTCGAACTGGTAGGAGCGTTCCTCTGCTTCGTATTCGGCAATCATGGATTTGCCGCCGCCGCTGTATCCTGTGAGGCTGTGAGCAGTGAAGGGATAATCGGGAGCAACGATGCCCAGATGCACCAGTGGATATGCCGCCGCAATGAACCCTGTGGCGTGACAGCCGGGGTTGGCAATGCGTTTGGACTTGATGATGGCTTCTCTGTGTGCCGGAGAAAGTTCCGGGAAGCCGTAAGTCCAGCCTTCTGCCGTTCTGTGAGCGGTGCTGGCATCAATGATGCAGGTATTGGGGTTTTCCACCAGATGTACGGCTTCTTTTGCCGCCGCATCAGGCAGGCAAAGGAAAACCACATCCGCCAGATTCATGAGCCGTTTCCGTTCGGCTTCGTCTTTTCTTTTTTCTTCTGCGATGAGCAGCAGTTCCACGCCGTCGTGGTGGGACAGCTTTTCCTGAAGCTGTAAGCCTGTGGTGCCTGCCTGCCCGTCGATGTATACTTTGTATGGCATAAACATACCTCATTTCCTTTGATTTGCTGAATGTTATGGTATTATTATAAATGTTTATATGTGAAAGTCAATAAAAATACGCATATTTATACAAGTTCGGGGAATTGGTGGTACAGAACGAAAATAGGTGGCAAATTTTGGGTAATATCCCAATAAATACAAGGGATGCAGTAGGTTTGGAAAGAAATTGTTTTGTGAAAAATGCAAGAAAGGGATGGTCTGCATCTATATGCAGCATATAAAATTGCTGAATTATGCATGAAAATAGAATATATACATTAATATTCGGTGTATATGAGTGCTTGAAATGGGGATTTATGCTGAAAAAAGGGATTGGGAAACAGCCGGCACAGTTGTTCTGAAAGAAAACAGCTGTGATAAAAGAAAACAGCTGGAACCCTTTATGGTGAACTGCACCCCATTTGTTAGACAGTATGATATACTGAATAACAAGTGGGGTGATTTTTATGCCAAAAGGAGTACCAAATAAACGATATACACCAGAATTCAAGCAACTGGTGGTAGAAACGATGCGGGAAGAAGGTCTAAGTCTCAGTGAAACCATGAGAAGATTTAATATCAACTGTCTCGGTATTATTAAGCGCTGGGAGCGCATCTATCTTGAGGAGGGTCCAGAAGGTTTAGTGGTAGAACGACGGGGACGTAAAAATACAGGACAGCCAGCAAAGCTGCCTAAAGAGATAGAGGAAGATTTGATTGCGGAAAATCAACGGCTGCGAGCGGAAAATGCTTACCTAAAAAATTTGCAAGCCTTGGTTTTGGAAGAGGAGCGATGCCGGCGCAGAAATCGCTGGTAGTTCAAGAACTGAGGCATGATTTTTCCCTTTCCCTTCTGCTGTCAATCGCTCAACTGCCTCGTGCAACCTTTTACTATCATTTGAAGCGAATGGAAAATTTAGACAAATATCAAGAGGTAAAAGAAGAAATCAAGACAATCTACCACGAAAACAAAGGTCGATACGGCTATCGTCGTATTACGGCAGAACTGCACAATCGTGGATTTCATTTCAATCATAAGACGATTCAGCGGCTAATGAAGCTGCTGGGTCTGGTTTGTC
>ENA-ORUU01001109-ORUU01001109.1-human-gut-metagenome-genome-assembly--contig:-NODE-1109-length-16207-cov-3.04365_pt1 | contig 16207 bp, 16 predicted proteins | sample MGYA00242085_ERZ509221 | MGnify/ENA primary metagenome ERZ509221 (study PRJEB26280, sample SAMEA2338809) | human gut metagenome | biome: human gut; feature: human-associated habitat; material: faeces... | reverse complement strand
ACGAGCAGATTAAAAATATTCCGGTAGCAGTTTAGCACATCTATCTGAATAAAGGATATAAATGAATATAAAAGGAGAGAAAAGAATGCACTTAATCGTAGCGGTTGATAAAAACTGGGCAATTGGCAAGAATAACAAGTTAATGTGGAGTATTCCGGCAGATATGAAATATTTCCGAGAGACAACAAAAGGAAATATTGTGATCATGGGAAGAAAGACATTAGAGAGCTTTCCGCAGGGCCAGCCTCTTAAAAATCGAGTAAATATTGTGATCACAAATAATAAAGATTATAAGGTGAAGGATGCGGTTGTAGTACACAGCATTGAAGAAGCAATCGAGGAAGCGAAGAAATATGAAGGGACACCTTATGTGATCGGCGGTGAGAGCATTTACCGCGCAATGCTTCCGTACTGTGATACCGCTCTGATTACGAAGATTGACCATGCATTTGACGCAGACACCTACTTCCCGAATCTTGATGAAGACGAGGAGTGGGAGATGACAAAAATCAGTGAGGAGCAGACCTGCTTTGATCTGGAATATTATTTTACCGTTTATGAAAGGGTTTCAAAGAAATAATGAGAATTTTAAGTATTACGGCGCAGAAGCCAAATAGTACCGGAAGCGGCGTATATTTGACAGAGCTTGTGAAAGAATATGCATTGCTCGGTCACGAGCAGGCAGTGGTAGCAGGTGTTTATAGAGAGGATGAAGTGGAATTACCGGACGGGGTGGATTTTTACCCCGTCTACTTCTGTGAAGAGGGACTTCCGTATCCGATCGTTGGAATGTCAGACGAGATGCCTTACATAAGTACCAAATACTGTGAGATGTCTCCTGAGATGGTTGAGCAGTTCCGGTCTTCTTTTATGAGCGTAATTGAAAGGGCTGTAGAGGAACTTCAACCGGAGCTCATTCTTTGTCACCACCTGTATTTGCTGACAGCATTGGTGAGGGAACATTTTCCGGAGCGAAAGGTTTACGGATTTTGCCATAACACAGATTTAAGACAAATGCAGAAAACAGATCTGGAGCGAGCGTTTATCCGCGCGCAAATCGGGCGGCTTGATCATATCTTTGTCCCGCAGAGAGCGCAGGAGGAAGGTGTTCTTGCCTTATATCCGGTGAGCAAGGAGAAAATTACCCGCGTGGGGATGGGATACAATGATCAGATTTTTCATTTGGCAGATGGAAGCTGTAACAAAGAAGGTGTTACAAGTCTGGTGTTCGCAGGAAAGATTGCTGAAAAGAAAGGCGTTATGAGTCTTCTTCGTGCGCTGGCGCTTCTGGAAAATGAGAAGGATATGGACCGTATCCGCCTTTTGCTGGCGGGAAGTACGGGGAATGAAGAAGAGTATCAAATGATCGAGGGGCTGGCAGAAAAATGTCCGTGCAAAGTAAAGTTTTTAGGTAGATTGTCTCAACCGGAGCTTGCGAAAGTATATCAGAGTAGTGATATCTTTGTTCTGCCTTCTTTCTTTGAGGGTATCCCGCTTACTGTGATCGAAGCCTTGGCGTGTGGAAACAGAGTGGTGATGACAGATCTTCCGGGAATTAAGGAATGGATCGCCTCCGTGTCTTCTGATGCGGATATCCGGTATGTGGCGCTTCCCAGAATGCAAAATGCAGATGAACCGCTGGAAGAGGATTTGCCGGAATTTGAGCAGAGGCTGGCAGATGCTCTGAAGGCGAGTATTTTACAAAAAGAAACACATCTGGCTGATGTAAGTCGGATATCGTGGGAGGCAATCGGGAGACAGGTAATTCAATAAAAAGATAAAATACATCAATAAGAACAAGATATATTTAATCAATTAGAATCTCTTGACAGAAATTGTGAACGTCTACTATAATTAATAGCAACATGTAGATTCCCGTGTCGGGCAGAGTAGAGAGAGAGATCTCTGAAAGGAAGCAGTAACAAGTATGAATATTCGCCCTAAGCGTTTGCTTAGGGCCTTTTTTTAAAAAAAACTCTTTTCACAGGAGGTAGAGATATGAAGAAGATCAGTGGTAACAAATTATTAGTAAAGGCATTGAAGGAAGAAGGAGTAGATACTATTTTCGGATATCCGGGTGCATGTACGATTGATATCAGTGACGAATTGTATAAGCAGGATTATACAAAGGTTATTCTTCCAAGGCAGGAGGTTGCCTTGGTACATGAAGCGGATGCTTATGCAAGATCTACCGGGAAGGTAGGCGTCTGCCTGGTGACCAGCGGTCCGGGTGCAACAAATCTTGTGACAGGGCTTGCAACTGCGTATTATGACAGTGTACCGCTTGTCTGCTTTACGGGGCAGGTGGCAAGACATCTCATAGGAAATGATGCATTTCAGGAGGTTGACATTGTAGGAATTACCAGAAGCATTACAAAATATGGAGTGACTGTAAGAAACAGGGAAGATCTTGGAAGAATTATTAAAGAAGCCTTCTACATTGCAAGAAGTGGAAGACCGGGACCGGTCCTGGTAGACCTTCCGAAGGATGTGATGGGAGAACTGGGCAGTAATGAATATCCGCAGGAAGTAAATATTCGTGGCTATAAACCGAATACACACGTTCATATCGGGCAGCTGAAGCGCGCGATCAAGATGCTTGGAAAGGCAAAGAAGCCATTGTTCCTTGTGGGTGGAGGCGTGAATATCGCCCGTGCGGGAGAAGTATTTACAGAGATTGTAGATAGGACAAAAGTTCCGGTAGTGACAACGGTTATGGGAAGAGGCGCTATTCCGACGAACCATCCGTTATATATTGGTAATCTGGGAATGCATGGGGCATATGCTTCCAATATGGCGGTAAACGAGTGCGATCTTTTGTTTTCGATCGGAACAAGATTTAACGACCGCATTACCGGAAAACTACATTCTTTTGCTCCGAAAGCGCAGATTGTTCATATTGACATTGATACGGCAGCGATTTCTAAAAATGTGCAGGTAGATGTTCCGATTGTGGCGGATGCAAAAGAAGCTCTTGAGAAAATGGTGGAATATGTAACCGCATGCGATACGGAAGAGTGGATCGCGAAGGTGGAAAGCTGGAAAGAGGAACATCCGTTAGTGATGAAGAAAAAAACGATCATGACACCGGAAGATGTGATTGAAGCAATCAATCGTCTGTTTGATGAAGCAATTGTTATTACAGATGTAGGGCAGCACCAGATGTTTACTGCGCAGTTTATCGAGTTGAATGAGAAGAAGCATCTGTATATGTCGGGAGGTCTTGGAACGATGGGATATGGACTTCCGGGAGCGATTGGTGCAAAGATCGGCAATCCCGATACTCCGGTTATCTCCATTTCCGGTGACGGAGGAATGCAGATGAACAGTCAGGAGCTTGCAACGGCAGTGCTGGAGGAGCTTCCGATCATTTCCTGTATTTTTAATAATAATAATCTTGGTATGGTTCGTCAGTGGCAGAATGACTTGCCTGCGCTCCGGTGCAGCGTGCAGGGGAAAATGCGGCGAGGTGCCATGTCCGACTTATACACCGGATTTTATGAAGCTGGCAGAGAGTTACGGAGCAAAAGGAATTCGGGTTACGAAAAAAGAAGAGATAGAACCGGCATTCCGGGAAGCAATGAAGAGTAAGAAAACTCCGTATGTGATTGAATTTGAGATTGATCCGGAAGATCTGGTATATCCGATGATCCAGCCGGGCGGAACATTAAAAGATATGATTCTGGATTGTTAAGGAGGTTGGATATATGAATGGAAATGGAATGAAAAAACGCTGGATATCACTCTATGTGGAGAACCAGGTAGGTGTTTTGTCAAAAATCTCAGGTCTGTTTTCGGGAAAATCTTATAATCTGGATAGTCTGACTGTCGGGACGACGGAAGATCCTACAGTATCAAGAATGACGATTGCTACAGTTAGCGACAACGAGACCTTTGAACAGATTAAGAAGCAGCTGAATCGTATGGTAGAAGTGATTAAAGTCATTGATTTTACAGATGTGTTTGTTCGAATGAAAGAGATTCTGTACGTGAAAGTAAGAAAGTGTACGCCGGAAGATAAGGTGGAATGTTTTCAGATAGCAGAAACTTTCAAAGCAAAAGTGATCGATTACGGGAAAGACTCTGTTTTACTGGAATTTGTTCAGACAGCGACGAAAAATGACGCTGTGATCAAGCTGATGAAAGATGAATTTCAAAGTATTGAAGTGGTGCGGGGCGGAAGTGTTGGAATCGAATCCATCAGTATGATGGAGCGGTAGTGTGGGGCATGCGTGCTCTTTACTGTTGCATGACTTAATCTTTTTGCGAAAAAACCGAGCGCACTCTTGAATTTTGAAATATATGGTATTATAATAACCTCAGATTAAAAAATTAGTTGTAATAGAATGAAGGAGTGAACGTGATGGAGAAGAAAAATATCGACTGGTCCAATATCGGGTTTGGATATATGGAGACAGATAAGAGATTTGTTTCTAACTATAAAAACGGAGCATGGGATGACGGCGTTTTGACAGATGACGCGAATGTCGTAATTAATGAGTGCGCAGGTGTTCTTCAGTATGCACAGACTTGTTTTGAAGGCTTGAAGGCTTATACGACAGAAGAAGGTCACATCGTAATGTTTCGCCCGGATCTGAATGCCAGCAGAATGGCAGATTCCGCAAAGAGACTGATGATGCCGGTATTCCCGGAAGATAAGTTCGTAGAGGCTGTACATAAAGTAGTGGAAGCCAATGCGGCATATGTTCCACCGTATGGTTCCGGCGCTACCTTATATGTTCGTCCTTATATGTTTGGATCTAATCCTGTCATTGGCGTTAAGCCGGCAGACGAGTATCAGTTCCGTGTATTTACCACACCGGTAGGGCCATACTTCAAAGGCGGCGCAAAACCGATCACAATTCGTGTCTGTGATTATGACCGTGCAGCTCCACATGGAACAGGACATGTAAAGGCAGGACTTAACTATGCCATGAGCTTATATGCCATCATGGATGCGCATGCTCAGGGATATGACGAAAATATGTATCTGGATGCAGCGACAAGAACGAAAGTCGAAGAGACAGGCGGCGCAAACTTTATCTTTGTAACAAAAGACGGAAAGCTTGTCACACCAAAATCTTCCACCATTCTTCCATCCATCACCAGACGTTCTTTGATGTATGTGGCAAAAGAGTATTTGGGCATGGAAGCAGAAGAAAGAGAAGTGTATTTAGACGAACTTGGTGATTTCGCAGAGTGTGGACTGTGTGGAACCGCAGCAGTTATCTCACCGGTTGGCAAGGTCGTGGATCATGGAAAAGAAATCTGCTTCCCAAGTGGAATGGACGATATGGGTCCTGTGACAAAGAAATTGTATGATACGCTGACTGGAATCCAGATGGGCAGAATCGAAGCGCCGGAAGGATGGATTCACAGAGTATGTTAGAGCTCCGGCATACGACGATTGTAAAAAACAGATAGAAATGGAAAAAGGCGCAATGACGTAAGTGTAAACGTTGTTGCGCTTTTTGTATTTCACGATATTTTTTGGGAAATGTGGATATACATTATAGTTATTTTAAAAGATCAAGAAGAAAACAGTATATAACAGTTGACAACGGTTGTGTACTGTTATATACTGTTTATAAGAAAAGGAGGAATAAAATGAAGCTGATCATTAATCATTCTTCCATGCAGCCAATCTATGAACAGATTGTAGAACAGATTAAAGGGAAAATCATGCAGGGAGAATTAAAAGAAGATACTGCACTTCCTTCCGTGAGAGCATTGGCGAAAGAGTTAAAAGTCAGTGCTCTGACAGTGAAAAAAGCCTACGATGCTCTGACGGAGGAAGGATTTATTATTACAATTCATGGAAAAGGAAGTTTTGTTGCATTTGCCAATCAGAATGTCATGCTGGAAGAGAAAAGAAAAGAAGTGGAGACGGACCTTGAGATGGCTATTCGAAAAGGGAGAAGCTGTGGTATGAGCAAGGAAGAGTTAAAGCAATTGTTTGAGATTATAGTGGAGGAATAACGAAATGTTAAAGTTAGAAAATGTAAAAAAACAGTACAAAGATTTTACGTTGGATTGTTCTCTTCAAGTGAAGGAGGGATGCATTACCGGATTGATCGGAGCCAACGGAGCCGGGAAGAGTACAACGTTTAAAGTGATTCTGGGGCTGATCCATATGGATGGAGGAAATGCTGAACTCTTCGGAAAGCCAGTGCAGAAACTGACGGTAAAAGATAAAGAGCGTATAGGCGTGGTGCTGTCAGATTCGGGCTTTAGTGGTTATCTGACCGTTAGGGATGTGACAGCAGTGCTTCGAAATATGTATCCTTGCTTTGAACAGGCATATTTTGAAAAGCAGTGCGAAAAATTTAAGCTCCCCATGAATAAGAAGATCAAGGAGTTTTCTACCGGAATGAAGCGAAAACTACAAGTGCTTGCAGCAATTTCTCATGGAGCAGATTTTCTTATTCTGGACGAACCAACAGCCGGCTTAGATGTTCTTGCAAGAGATGAGATGCTGACCATGTTAAGGGAATATATGGAAACAGAAGGACGTTCTATTCTTATAAGTTCTCACATTTCCAGTGACCTTGAGGACTTTTGTGACGATATATATATGATCGATGACGGGAAGATTGTCATGCACGAGGAGACAGACACTTTACTTAATGAATACGGACTTTTGAAGGTTCGTGAAGAGCAGTATGAAAAATTAGACAAGAGTTATATTATACGAAGTAAAAAAGAAAATTTCGGGTATAGCTGTCTGACGAATGAGAAGCAATTTTATGAAGAAAATTATCCAGACGTGGTAATAGAAAAAGGAAGCATTGATGAATTAATTATGATGATGATTCGAGGTGAACGGTAATGAAAGGGTTATTGATCAAAGATATAAAACTGATGAAAAACCAGAAAACATTTTTTGCAGCTATGATATTCGTGGGAATCATGTTCTTGATTACACAGGAAACTCCGTATTTTGTTATTGCCTATATTACAACGATGTTTTCTATGTTTACGATCACAACACTTACCTATGACGAGTTTGAAAACGGGGCAGCGTTTCTTTTCACTCTTCCATTTAGCAGAAGGGATTATGTAAAAGAAAAATATCTGTATGGAATGATAACCTGTGTCTTAGGAGTGGTTATTGTAACGCTGGCATCCGTGATTATCTATACAATAAGAGGAAGTCAGATGGATATGACTACAATTGGAGCAACAGGGCTAGCTTCGGTATCTGTCAGCATTATATTTTTAAGTCTGTCTATTCCGATCGAGATTAAATTCGGTGTGGAAAAGGGGCGGATCGGCTTTATTCTTGTCCTTGGATTTTTCTTCGCAGGCTTTTATCTGGCAATGAGGTTTGCCGGAAATGAAGGAAGACTCGGAGTTCAGAGTGTCATTACAAAAATCGAAAATCTTTCAACGGCAGCAGTGATCGGAGGTCTTGTCGGCATCTGGATCATAGTGGGAGCAATCTCAATGATGATTTCCATAAGGCTGATTGAGAGAAAGGAGTATTAATAGCATAAAACCCTTGCAAAGACAAGGGTTTTATGCTATTCTTAAAAGGTCGCAAAAAAACACGCATATATAGGTCTGAGATGGTGCCATACCGGTAAAGGAAATGGTTTCAAAGACAGGAAAGTATGTGCGGAAGTAAAAAACCAAATGGAGGAAAGAAACATGAGCGTTATTTCAATGAAACAGCTTTTAGAAGCAGGTGTTCACTTTGGACATCAGACAAGAAGATGGAACCCTAAGATGGCTCCATACATTTACACAGAGAGAAATGGTATCTACATCATCGACTTACAGAAATCTGTAGGTAAAGTAGATGAAGCTTACCAGGCAATTTCTGACATCGCAGCAGATGGCGGTACAATCCTGTTCGTAGGAACAAAGAAACAGGCTCAGGATGCTATCAAAACAGAAGCTGAAAGATGTGGAATGTTCTATGTAAATGAGAGATGGTTAGGCGGTATGCTTACAAACTTCAAGACAATCCAGAGCAGAATTGCAAGATTAAAAGAAATCGAAGCTATGGAAGCTGATGGAACATTTGATGTTCTGCCTAAGAAAGAAGTAATCAACCTGAAAAAAGAACTGGAAAAATTACAGAAAAACCTTGGCGGAATTAAAGAAATGAAAAAACTTCCAGATGCTATCTTTATCGTAGACCCGAAAAAAGAAAGAATCTGTGTACAGGAAGCTCATACATTAGGTATTCCGTTAATTGGTATCGCTGATACAAACTGCGATCCAGAAGAATTAGATTATGTAATTCCTGGTAACGATGATGCTATCAGAGCCGTAAAATTAATCGTTTCTAAAATGGCAGACGCTGTTATTGAAGCAAATCAGGGTGCAGAAGCTTTAGAAGAAGTAGCTGAAGAAGTTGCTGTTGAGGAAGAAGCAGAAGCATAAGAAGGACCTACAATATGCTGTCTGGTTAACCAGACAGCATATTTTTTAAAAACATTTATTCATATTGGAGGATACGAAAATGGCTATTACAGCAGCTATGGTAAAAGAACTGCGTGAATTAACAGGCGCAGGAATGATGGATTGTAAAAAAGCTTTAGGCGAGACAGACGGAAATATGGACGAGGCTGTTGAGTACTTAAGAAAAAATGGACAGGCAAAAGCTGAGAAGAAAGCAAGCAGAATTGCTGCAGAAGGTCTTTGTACAGTAGTTGTAAAAGATGACAAGACAGCAGCTGTTGTCGAAGTTAACTCTGAGACAGACTTTGTTGCTAAAAACGAGACATTCCAGCAGTTCGTAAAAGCTGTTGCAGAGCAGGCTGTTGAGTCTGATGCAGCTGATATGGATGCATTCATGGAAGAAAAATGGAATGAGGATCCATCTAAGACTGTAAAAGATGCTTTAGTAGAGAAAGTTGCAGTGATCGGTGAGAACCTTAAAATCCGTAGATTTGAGAAAGTTGTTGCTACAAACGGATGTGTTGTATCTTACGTACACGGTGGCGGTAGAATCGGTGTTATCGTTGAGGCTGAAACAGCAGTTGTAAACGATGCTGTAAAAGAAGCTTTAACAAACCTTGCAATGCAGATTGCAGCTTTAAATCCAAAATATGTTTCCAGAGATGAGATCAGCGAAGAATATATCGCACATGAGAAAGAGATTCTCTTAGCTCAGATCATGAACGATCCAAAAGAGTCCCAGAAACCGGAGAAAGTGATCAATGGTATGATCGAAGGACGTGTAAGCAAAGAATTAAAAGAAATCTGCTTAGTAGATCAGGTTTATGTAAAAGCTGAAGATGGAAAACAGACTGTTGCTAAATATTTAGACGAAGTTTCCAAAGCAGTTGGTACACCTGTAAGCGTTAAGAGATTTGTTCGTTTCGAGACTGGTGAAGGAATCGAAAAGAAACAGGAAGACTTTGCAGCTGAAGTTGCAGCACAGATGAACGCATAATAAAATCTGATTTTGAAAAGCCCTGAGGACGATTATGTTTTCAGGGCATTTTTTGTCGGTAATTTATAAAAATGGCTGTAAAATATTCTTGAAAAAGCCTTGCCAAATATTGGAAAGTGTCTTATCATTGTGTCTGTAAAGAAGTTAACATAACTATTACAAACGTAGTGTTGATGTTACACAGACCAGAAAATAAGAAGGAGTGTTATAGTCATGGAAACAAAAGAAAAAGTATCATTTATCCATTCCATCGCAGCGAAGATCATGCTAATGGTGGTTGTGATGGTGGCTTTATCGCTTATGGCGTGTATTTCAATCGCAAATGTAAGGGCTTCGGCGACAGTCAGCAATGTCAACGAGAAATTTATTTTGAGCCTTACGGAATCAGCGGCAAAAACATTGGACAAGATTCCGGCAGAGGTAGATTTTTCCACCCAGTGTGCAGCTGTCATGCAGGATATGCGCATGGAGGGTGTGTCGTCTGCCTATGGATATCTTGTAGATTCTGACGGCACGATGCTTTATCATCCGACTGCAGATAAAATTGGAAAATCTGTGGAAAATGAGGTTGTAAAGGGCGTTGTGAGCCAGCTTCAATCAGGCAATATCCCACAGGATGCGGTTGTAACCTATAATTTTAACGGAACAGTCAAATATGCTGCATATGCACTGACATCTGACCACAAGATTGTTGTGATGTCTGCAGATAAAGGTGAGATCATGGAACCAATCACCAATATGGTAAGGTTAATGCAGATTACTATGGGTGTCTGTCTGATCATCTGCTGTCTGGCTGCATTGGTTTTGACAAACATGATCACAAAACCAATTCACCAGCTGACTTATATTATTACGAGAACAGCTAATTTTGACTTTACCCATAATGCTAACAGCAGAAGATTATACAGCAGAAAAGATGAGATTGGGATTATGGCAGCTGAAATGCATATTATGCGCAAAAATCTGCGTGATATGGTTGCCAGTATCCAGGATGCAGGACAGAAGATCAATGAGAATGTGTCTGAGTTAAATGAGGTTACGGATACGGTGAACCAGATGTGTTCCGATAACTCGGCAACCAGCCAGCAGCTTGCTGCCGGTATGCAGGAGACAGCAGCGACAACTGTCACGATCAATGAGAATGTGTCCCAGATCAAGGGAGAAGCTGAAACTATCAATACCATGGCAGAGGAAGGTGCAAAGAATTCAGAAACTGTTATGGATCGTGCTTTACAGCTTCGTACCAAGACTGTCACCGCAAGCAATAAGACAATGGAGATTTATAATTCTGTCAAGGAGAAAGCTGAAAAAGCAATTGAAGGCTCCAAAGCAGTTGAGAAGATCAATGAACTGACAGGAACTATCATGGAGATTTCTTCCCAGACAGGTCTTCTGGCTTTGAACGCATCCATCGAGGCGGCAAGAGCAGGAGAAGCAGGAAAAGGATTTGCTGTAGTTGCAACTGAAATTGGAAGCCTTGCAGACCAGACTTCCCAGGCAATTGCCAATATCAGTGCGATTGTAAAAGAAGTAAACGAGGCAGTCGGCAATATGTCGGAATGTCTGGAAGAGACAACAGAGTTCCTTGAGAAGAGCGTATCTGCTGATTACAAGGAATTTGAACAGGTAAGCGAACAGTACAAGGATGATGCGAATGTATTTAAGAGCAGCATGGAGGGAATCAAGACATCCATGGCGCAACTTGCAGGTGCGATCGAGCAGATCGCAAGTGCTTTGAGCGGCATCAACGATACGGTGGGTGAATCCTCTGTGGGCGTTACGGATATTGCAGAAAAAACTTCCGGCATGGTAGAGAAGACATCATCCGCAACAGATAAAGTAAAAGAATGTTATCAGTGTGTAGATGAGCTGAGAGATATTGTTACTAAATTTACATTAGAGTAACAGATTTGTAATTGGATGCGGAGGGGCAGAGCTGTTTTGACGGCTTGCCCCTTTTAAAATAGGAAAATTCTGACAATAATTGCAATAATTTGAAAAAATCATACGATTATATGCTGTTTTCTGCTTTGAAAAATCAAAAAATGTGTTACAATAGATAGGAGACAAATGATAAGCTTGGGGGTTATTCCATGCAGGATAAAGATACAGAGGCAATAAATAATCAAAGAAAACGAAGAAAAAGAATCGGACGGATTCGGAATGGTATTATAATGACGATTGCCGGATGGATCATCCTGTCGATGATACTGATCATTGTTTTATTTGTGCAGGTAATAAAGATTCAGCATAAACTGGATAATATTGTGACAGTCAGTTCGAAGGAACAGGTTCAGCAGGAAAATGCGCAGAAACCGGAAAGTGCCGGGGAGTCTGTTTATACCGATGTCACTGAAGCAACAGAGACACCAAAAACCTATGAGTCTGTGACACCGCCGGCTACCGGCATTTCAGAGGAAGAGAATCTTGCCGGGGATGGCGATATACATAAGGTTTACCTGACTTTCGAAGACGGGCCTTCTGATCATACCGGAGAGATTCTGGACATATTGGCTCAATATGATGTGAAGGCAACTTTTTTTGTGGTCGGGAAAGAGGATGAAGAATCCCAGGCACTGTATCAGAGAATCGCAGATGAGGGACATACGCTCGGCATGCATTCTTATTCCAACAAATACAGCCAGATCTATCAGTCAGATGAGGCATTTGAAGAAGATTTTGAACGCTTACGTGATGAATTGTATCAGGTCACAGGAGTGAACAGTATTTACTATCGTTTCCCGGGTGGAAGCAGTAACCAGATCAGTAACGTACCAATGAGTGATTTTATCCATTACCTGAATGAACAGGGAGTTATTTATTATGACTGGAACGTTTCTGCGGGAGATGCAGCATCGAATGCATATTCATCCGAGGAAATAGTTGCGAATGTGATGGATGATGTAGTAAAATATAAAACGTCAGTTGTTTTGTTACATGACGCATCGGATAAGTCAGCAACGGTAGAGGCTTTAGCACCATTGATCGAGGCATTGAATGAAATGGGCGCTGAGATCCTGCCGATTGATGAAGATACATCAGTTATTCAATATGTGAAGGCAGACAGTATTGACTAACTAAATATAAATGGAGGAAGATTATGGGATTTTTTAAAGATTTTAAAGATGATTTTTCACAGGCAGTGAATGAACTGATGCCGGGTGAGGACAATTTAGAAGATGGCGCAGCAAATGAAGATTTAGTTGTGAACACTTTGGAAAATGAAGTTGATGTTGAATCTGAACTTTCCAAATTAGACGGTCTTTTAGAGCAGGTGACTTCACAGACTGCAAAACAGCAGACTTCAGTGCAGAATCAGCCAGTTCCGTCCGCACCGCAGCCAAAGCCAGCAGGTGAAACAAAAATCGAACAGCCGGTGATCCCGGAAAATCATGTGAAAAACACTCAGGAGGAAAGAAAAATGGCAGACAATATAACACCAGTTGTCAATGAAACAAAACCAGTATCAGATGAGGTATCTGTAATTACAGAGGGAACGATCATCAAAGGAGATATCGTATCCAACGGATCTTTAGACATCAGAGGAAACGTTCAGGGAGACATTGGATGTAACGGAAAACTTGTTGTAACAGGTACAGTAACAGGTAACAGCAATTCTTCTGAATTTTTTGCTGATGCAGCTAAGATTGAGGGAGAAGTCGTAAGCACAGGTACTGTTAAGATCGGACTTGGCTCTGTGATCATTGGTAATGTAACATCTTCATCTGCAGTTATTGCAGGAGCAATCAAAGGAGATATTGATGTTCAGGGACCTGTTGTTGTCGATACATCCGCTGTTGTTATGGGTAACATCAAATCCCGTTCCGTACAGATCAACAATGGTGCAGTCATCGAAGGTTTCTGCTCCCAGTGCTACTCAGATGTTGATGTTGAGAGCCTTTTTGCTTCCAAGAATAATGAATAATCCAGAAAGGAAATGGATGCATAAATGAAACGAGTTTTTTTGAAATTAAGTGGAGAAGCATTAGCCGGTGAAAAACACACTGGTTTTGATGAACCAACCGTTACAGAAGTTGCAAAACAGGTAAAGCAGATTGCAGATAAAGGAATCCAGATTGGTATTGTGATCGGTGGTGGTAATTTCTGGAGAGGAAGAACTTCCGAGACGATCGACAGACCTAAGGCGGATCAGATCGGTATGTTAGCAACCATTATGAACTGTATCTATGTATCTGAGATTTTCCGTTCTGTTGGAATGGATACAGAGATTTTTACACCATTTTTATGTGGAAGTATGACAAAGCTTTTCTCTAAAGATGAGGCAGATAAATGTTTCAATGAGGGAAAGATTGTTTTCTTTGCAGGTGGAACAGGTCATCCCTATTTTTCTACCGATACGGGAATCGTATTACGCGCAATTGAGATGGAAGCAGAAGGTATTTATCTTGCAAAGGCAATTGATGGTGTCTATGACAGTGATCCGAAGCTGAATCCGGCTGCTAAGAAGTATGATGAGGTATCTATTCAGGAGGTAATTGACCAGAAGCTCGCTGTAGTAGATCTTACAGCATCCATTATGTGCATGGAAAACAAGATGCCGATGTATGTGTTCGGATTAAATGAAGAAAATAGTATTGTAAAGGCCATGAGTGGAGAATTTAATGGTACAAAGGTAACAGTTTAGGAGGCTAAATCCTCTCCTCACTCGGAGTTCGGATTTTTGCTTCGCAAAAACAAGGAGGATTAATATGGACGAGAGATTAGTTCAGTTCGATGAGAAAATGCAGAAAACAATGAACAATTTATCAGAGGAATTTGGAAGTATCCGTGCCGGACGTGCCAATCCACATGTTCTTGATAAATTGAGAGTTGATTATTACGGAACACCAACACCTATCCAGCAGGTGGCAAACGTAAATGTTCCGGAACCTAGAATGATTCAGATTCAGCCATGGGAAGCTTCTATGGTAAAAGAGATTGAGAAAGTGATCATGACATCTGATCTTGGAATCAATCCTACCAATGATGGAAAGACAATCCGTCTTTTATTCCCAGAACTGACAGAGGAAAGACGTAAAGATCTTGCAAAAGACGTAAAGAAGAAAGGTGAGAGTGCAAAAGTAGCCATTCGTAATATTCGTCGTGATGCAAATGATTCCTTCAAGAAACTTGCAAAAGAGGATGTTTCAGAAGATGAAATCAAAGCATTGGAAGAAAATGCTCAGAAGATGACAGATAAATATATTGCAGCTGTCGATGAAGCAGTAGAAGTTAAAACAAAAGAAATTTTAACTGTATAAATAAATTGACAGAATAAAAGAAAGAGTGGGGGCATGAGAAAATCGTGTCCTCATTTTCGTAACTAATAAAAGAACAATATTTTGCAATGACAGCGGAACAGAAGGATCACAAAGTTTTGTGCCGTTTGACTGGAACAGAAAGGATAAACAGAGAGCATGAAGATCCCACAACATGTAGCAATTATATTAGATGGAAATGGAAGATGGGCAAAAAGCAAAGGAATGCCAAGAAATTACGGACATACGGTCGGGGCTAAGAATGTGGAGACGGTCTGCCAGGCAGCCCATGATATGGGAATAAAATACCTTACCTTATATGCTTTTTCTACCGAGAACTGGAACCGGCCGGATAACGAAGTAAATGCATTGATGAAATTACTGGAATCTTATCTGAAAAACTGTATTAAAACTGCGGATAAGAATAATATGCGTGTCCGGGTGATCGGAGATACCACAAAGCTCAGTGAGAAGTTTCAAAATCAGATCAAAGAATTGGAGTCTGCATCTGCACACAATGATGGTTTGAATCTGCAGATTGCGATCAATTATGGAAGCCGAGATGAGATGCTCCGGGGCATGCGGAAAATGTATGCAGATCTCCGTGACGGCAAATTGCAGGAAAACGAGATTGATGAGACACATTTTGAAGCTTATCTGGATACGAAAGATATTCCGGATCCGGATCTGTTGATCCGCACCAGTGGGGAACAGCGCTTATCGAATTATCTCTTATGGCAGCTGGCTTACAGTGAATTTTATTTTACGGAAGTTCCATGGCCGGACTTCCATAAAGAAGAATTAGAAAAGGCAGTTGAAGCATATAATAAACGTGACCGCAGGTTTGGCGCACTCTCAGAGGAGGATGGAGAAATATAATGTTTAAGACAAGATTATTAAGTGGAATCGTGTTAGTGATCGCAGCACTGGTTCTGATCATTACAGGCGGAGATGTTCTGCTGATCTCAACACTGATTATTTCCTATATTGGTATGTTTGAATTATATCGCATTTTTCACATTGAAAAAGAGGCGGTTGGAATCATTGGTTATCTGGCAGCGACCGTGTATTATTGTAATCTGAAATTTGCATTTTTGCCGGATACAATGGTGTTTGTATTAGGTGTTTTGATTCTTATGATGTTCGCATATGTATTTACATATCCGAAGTATAAGACGGAACAGGTACTTGCAGCATTTTTTGGCGTGTTCTATGTTGCTGTGATGCTGTCGTATGTGTATCAGACACGTATGATTGAGGCAGGTGCCTACATTGTATGGCTTGTTTTTTTGTGCTCCTGGGGATGCGACACCTGTGCATACTGTGTAGGAATGTTGATTGGGAAACATAAAATGTCGCCAAAATTAAGTCCGAAGAAATCAGTGGAGGGTGCTGTCGGCGGTGTTGTAGGTGCAGCGCTTCTTACGATTATTTATGGCATGATCTTTAAAAGTGCCATGCAGATTGATCAGACACATGTCTGGATTATGGCAGGAATCAGTGCGGTTGGAGCTTTAATCTCTATGGTGGGGGATCTGACTGC